>Ga0316613_10002569_pt1 | contig 11654 bp, 9 predicted proteins | sample OWC_soil_day10_C_2_FD_207647 | JGI IMG/M metagenome (GOLD analysis project Ga0316613, IMG submission 207647) | Wetland soil microbial communities from Old Woman Creek delta, Ohio, United States - OWC_soil_day10_CT_b | ecosystem: Environmental > Terrestrial > Soil > Wetlands | place: USA: Ohio... | reverse complement strand
ATGCAGCAAGCTATCTGGCGAAGACTAATTATCATTGTGATATTATGCCACCCAAAATTGCAGTCACTAATGCCGCTGTGGCCCCGCAGTTTGCGCATGAGACCTTGAATATCCCCTTGCATACAAATATAGGAGATATGAATATATATATTTCTCTTAATGAAATGAAATAGGTTTTCGTTTTTTGATAAACATAAAGCAATTCTATTACGAATTAAGCCAGGGGACGCTAGCAACGTGTCCCCTGGCTTAATGGCTTAATCATTCAATAAAGAAAGCACAGGGATGCACCTTTGCAATAGCCATGCTTACTGTTTCAAATATCTTGCGTTGAAAAACATCAATAAAACCTTTAAATCTTCTGTCAGATATCTAACGGGGCGATATCTTCTAATATCTTCTTACGCTCTTTCCAGTCCGGCATTAACGCCGTCAAAAAATCGTAAAAATGTCTGCTATGACTGGGGTATTTCAAGTGGCAAAGCTCATGTAACACAACATAGTCAATGCAATAAACCGGAGCCTTGACCAGATGAAGATTAAGCCATATCTTCTTTGTCGGCGCACAGGAACCCCAACGTGTTCGCATATCCTTTATAGCTAGCTCTGGCTTATCATATCCGTATTTTCCAATTAGAGGATACATTTTGTCAAATGAATTCAAAAATGCCTCCTTGGCTTGTTCACGTAGCCATTTTAAATATTGCGATTCGCGCTTCTCCACACTCTCAGCGTTTCGGGTATATAATGCTATATATCCATCCTCAATGTCAATTTTGTTGATATTGCAGATAATTACTTTTAACCGATACTGTTTGCCAAGTACAAGAAAGCTCTCGCCACTGACATATTCTTTAGGAACTGTCATACTTTCCTTTTTCTTAAGCGCTTCAAGATTTTTATAAATCCAGGGAGCTTTGCTTTTTACATAGCCAATTACTATATTTGCAGGTAGCTTTTCTGGGGCTGAGACAAAAACATCGCCACCATGCCTAACTCGAATATTGATATTTTTAATATTCTTAATGCTAAGCTTATATCGAATCAAAATGTCACCAAACATAATTTGACTGTCTTTGGTTTCCATATTATCGATACCTTTGCAGCGACACTGTAAGAATATTTTCAATCAATTTGTCAATCTGGTCAACACCTATTTCAACATGCTGCTTCTCAATAAAATCAAAAACTGCATCATCAATGTCAATTCTGATTTTCCGGTGCACCTCTTCATTGTTATGCCAATCCACTTTTATATGCCTTTCAATAATCTCCTTAATGTTCATGGAGAGTTCGGCAATTATGTCTGTCATGTCATCAACGCCATATTCCGCTGCGGCTTCACGCACAATATCTTTCGCAACACCATAAAAGGCCTTAGCGTGATCATCTCTCTCGATCAACGGCGGATACTTTTCCCCGGTATCACCGCCATAATAATCAGTCCGGATTTTTTGCATACGCTCATAATATTCCAAATCGGTGATTCGTTTTGTCTTATATTCGTCAATTACTGCTTCAATCCGCTCGGAAAACTTTTTATAGTATGCCGGGTTTTCTTGCATTTTAGAATGTATTTTCTTATCCACCCTTGATGCAATGGCTTCCGCCCGGGCACGCGGTGTATTTAATCGCTCAAGTTCCTCATCAAATGCTTGCTGGTCATTTATATCCACCGGATTGGTAATGCGGATCATCTGCTCTGCCGCAATATAGTTATTCATCAGGTTTTGCATTTTAGCTTCGTATTCTTTGTGGTCAATATCATCACCGTAACGAAACTTAACATTTCTGCGCAATTTTTGATAAAATCGCAGTGTATTTTTATACTTTTCCAATTCCTCTTTGGGAATAGCTTTATAGAGCGTTTCGCTGGATATCGCAAGGTCCACCAGTCTGCCAAAAGCACTGAGTACTGTGTAAAAAACCGCTCTGACTTTTTCATCACTCAACCAGATTTCGTATTCTTCTGGATCATTTTTATTTTGAATATATAAAAACATCGCGGTAAGCTGCGAGTAGGCCCCCCGGAGTTCACCCAACTTATTCTTTACGTCCATTAGCGCATTGGACATATCCTCCGGATTAAATTCCGCCAACAGTTCATCACTGTACATCGCCATAGCTTTATCCAACTCAGAAAACAACCCCCGATAATCAATAATAATACCATAGTCTTTACCGTCATACAGGCGGTTCACTCTGGCAATTGCCTGCAATAAAGTGTGCTCTTTCAAATCCTTGTCAACATATAAAACCTGGGCCCGCGGAGCGTCAAAACCTGTCAGCAACTTAGAAACCACAATAAGAATATCCAAGTCGCCATCAATAAAACGATCCTTAATCGACTCTTCATATCGTTCTTCATCGCCAAATTCATTCATCATCTTTTTCCAAAATGATAATACCTCGGCAGAAGTATCCTCATCCACCTCGCTGTAACCCTCTCTTTGTTCCGGCGGCGAAATTACAACTGCAGTCTTGAGATCCCCAAGCTCCACAAAAGCTTTTTGATAAGCAATGGCATCTGGTCGCGAGTTGCAGGCAAGCATAGCATTAAACTCCGTATCCTGCAAGAAGTGCAGATAATGTTCATTAATGTCAAAGGCAATTAGTTCAATTCTTTGTATAGAGGACGCAACCTTTTCAAAGGTACTCCATTTTTTCATCACGCTTTGTTTCTGGGTATCCGTCAGGCTCCTGGCAATCATTGCCAGTCTATTATCAATGGCTGTTTTATTTACACTTTGCTCGACCATCTTGCCTTCATATAACAGTGGGACAATAGCCCCATCCGCAACACCATCTTTGATGGTGTATTTATGAATAACTCTACCAAATTTGCCCATGGTATTTCGATCTTTTTTCATGAGAGGCGTACCGGTAAAACCAATATAACAGCCATTAATAAATACTTCTTTCATACGGTTATGCATATCTTTATATTGGGAGCGGTGACTCTCATCCACCAAGATAAATAAGTTGGGATCAGTAATTTTTATCTCCTGGTTTAGGGCTGCGTTAAACTTATTAATAATAGTAGTAATGACATTGGCTTTGTTTTCACGCAAAATAGACGCCAGATGATTGCCGGTCGTAGCCCGGACAGGTGCCAGTTTCGCACGTCCGAACGTCCGGTGTATTTGTTTATCAAGATTGATCCTGTCGGTTACAATTACGATTGTAGGCGAATCAATATCCTTATCAGACATAATTCGCTTGGCCAGCATGACCATTGTCAGCGATTTACCTGACCCCTGCGTGTGCCATACAACGCCGCCTTTCCTCTTACCGCCATCCGTAAATTGCTTAATTTCTTTCATGATTTCGTGGACAGCGAAATACTGCTGATACCGAGCAATTTTCTTGATCGTATTATCAAACAACGTAAAATACTTAATAATGGCAAAAACACGCTCAAGTTCAAGTGAAAAAAGAGCAAACATAGACACATCCTGCATTGTCAGGCTACGACCTTTGATGTGTCGTGCTGTCTTCCGCACAAGCCACTCTTGCTCCTCTTCCTTCCACACATTCCAGAACTTTGCCGGAGTACCGCAGGTAGCGTACTTGGCTCCGTTTTTATTAATCACCATTACAATCTGAACAAACTTGAACAATTGCGGAATGTAATCCTTTCTCTGATTGCGTATTGTCTGACTGATACCCTCATCAACCGATTTGTCTGAAGATTTACATTCAATTGTCGCGAAGGGAATACCATTGATAAACAAGACAATGTCTGGCCGGATAGGTTTGCCGTTCATCCGTTCCACTTCAAACTCGTCCGTAACGTGGAAGACATTATTCTCCAGATGCTCAAAATCGATGTATTTTAGATCAAAACTCCGCCTAATTCCGTCAAACAACTCTTCTTCATAACTCGCGCCGATGGTCAATAACTCATAAATATGCTCATTGGTCTTCATCAGTCCGTCGGTAAGCGGAACATCTATATCACGGACAGCCTGCAAAATGTTTTTAAGCGAAAAGGGTCGCCAGGTCTCTTTATACTCATATTTATTGATTACATCGAGTTGCTTGCGCAATATATCTTCCAATACAACACGATGGATGCCGCGCCGCTCTTTTACTGTCTCTGCCGGACTGATATACTGGTAGCCCATCGAAATAAGCAGCTCAATAGCGGGCTTCTGGCTACTATTGTATTCGTCAAATATATCGCCTTCCATAGTGTGACACCTCGCTTAAATTCGCAATAAATAATTACGTATCGACTCTGACAATGCCTGTAAGCAAAAGCTGCATAAGGGCTTTTTTCTGTTGTTTTAGTTCGGCTAGTTCTTTTTCCAGTAGGTCAATTTCCTGGTCTGCTGTAGAAAGGATCTCAGCAATTGCGGTTTGTTCATTTATATCTATAGGCATCTTGATAAATATTTTTTTAAAAGCCGAATATTTAAGATTTCTCGTATCATCTACCAAGCCTTGTGAATGACGATAAAATATGAAAGTAGTCTGTGGTAACTTGAAAACAGCTGCCATATATTTTGAGTTGACATTTTTACTTGGTATCAAGATTGTATAAGCCGGACTAACTATTCCTACAAAATTTGACACACTCGAAACCCCTTGCCACATTCTCATAGTGTTATATCCTATATCATTTGGTAAAATTCTTTTATACTTACTCTTATCTTCGCTTGAATTATCCTTTACTTCTATTTCATTACGTTTTATTATTCCTCGACCAGATGTTATAGATAGTAGTTCCAAATTCTCAAACCCGTTCTCGTTTCTCTCAGCAAATATTTCCCCAAGTCTAACCTTTTGCCACTTACCACGAAACCCTGGCAGACGTTGTTTACCCATAAGAAGCTGCTGCATAAGCCATTTTTTCTGTGCAATTTTCTCATCAATTATTTTTTGCTTCAGCTTAATGCCTTTGTCCCACATATTAAGTATTTCAGCTATTTTTTTCTGTTCTAAATAACTAGGCATACACACCTTTTGTTTTAACCAATCATTCGTTTTGAATAGCAATTTTTCAATATGGACTCCATTACTCATCAAGTAAAACAGTCTTTTTAGTTTTGGCAACTGCACAAAATACTGGAAAAATGGAACATCCAGGTTCTCTCGTGCCTCAAAGACATTGTATTCGTTAGATACTATCGCGTTATCCAGTTCTTCAGGGATGACTCCACAAGCACCATGCGCGATTTGCCGTTTTGAAATAACAAAGTCCTTCTCTTTTACTGCAAATTGAGTTTTTACCAGAACACTCTTTCCTAAAAAACGCCCTCGACTGTCAACCCCACCAAAAGCCCGTCTGACTGTGATTAATTCATATTCGGAGTTATCCTCCATGTGAATGGGCCGCTCAACCAACCTCAGGTAATGACTAAGGGGCTTAGCCTTCCATTCCCGCGGCACAATCCCCAGCTTCGTTTTCTTGTATCCTTCCAGCACCTGACCAGCTTGCAACTTACCTATTAGCTCTTTAATTTCTGGGTTCACTGGTTCACCACTTTCACGGCTATCGCTTAATCGTTACTATTGCTTTAATTTCTTCAATTCATTTTCGATTTCCTTGACGCTTTTATCAGGAGTTGGTAAGTCTTCTGGCATAGCACCACCAAGCTCTGCAATCGTTTGGCGCACTTTACTCCCAACCGTGAAATGGGTATTGTTTGCCGCTTGCTTACCACTTATTTTATCACGCTTCAATTTTTCTTCAGTCTGAGTGGCGCGGAAAAGATTGGCTGCCAATTCCGTGCTACCCATATGATCAAGAATGCTCTGATTCTTCTTTAGCTTTTTATGCTTATGAATTTCTTGCGCTTTCAAGCCGCCATACAGTCCCATGTACCCGTAATTCTGAAAGACAGCATACTCAAGCGGCGTTGCCACTCCCGCTCCTTTCGCGGCATCAGCAAGGTGCTTATTATGGGTTTTCAATTCGGTACGTATGGCCAGTCGTTTCTGTTCTTCTGAAAACTCGTCAAACTGCTCCTCTAGTTCACGCTCTCTTGTCTTAATTGCGAAGTATGTTTGCCCGAGCGCAACTGTCTCTTTTCGCGGATCGGCGTTTTGTACGATTAAATAGCAGGCATAGCGCGAAAGCATAACATCGTCAATACTTCTCTTGGCATCCGAACCGATGCTAACCATTTTGCTGACGTCAGCAAAATGGTCTGCTATGCTGTTTCCGCTAGTTTCGCAAGCAGTTTTTGCCTTATCAATAACAACAACGAAATTTCGCCATTGCGCGTATTCCAAAACAGGAGCAAGCTCTCTCGCAAGCCAATATTCGGCCCCATGCTCATTGCTCTTTTTTATCTCTTCAAACGTTTTCCCGGTATATTCTTCGATGTTATTCACACTCACACCTCCCCGTTTTCATTAGAATGCTCAATTCAATCCTAAATCTTTTAAGTATGTAACCATCTTGACTTGTACCTCTTTTAGTTCCGCTTCGATAGTTTCCATATTCTTTTTAACTGTTTCTATATCCACCAGTGCTTCTTCTTCAAAGGTATCTACGTACCTTGGAATATTGAGATTGAAATCGTTTTCTTTTAGTTCCTCAACGGTGGCTATATGGCTGTATTTCTCAACCTCCTGATAGCTGCCATAAGTTTCAATAATCCTTTTGATGCCCTGGGCATTTAGACGGTTTTGGTTTTTATCTTTGTCATAGCCAGCGGTGTCCTGGGCAGCGTCAATAAAGAGGATGGTATTCCTGCCCCGGTTTTTCTTGAGAACCAAGATACAGGCGGGAATACCAGTACCGAAAAACAAGTTTTCCGGAAGCCCGATAACCGCATCAATCAAATTTTCTTCTTCAATCATCCGCCTGCGGAGAAGACCTTCGGAAGCGCCTCTAAATAACACGCCATGAGGAAGAACAACAGCCATTCTCCCATCGTCTTCTGCCATGGAATGAATCATGTGCAATACAAAAGCATAATCTCCCTTGGAAGAAGGCGGAACGCCCCAGTCAAATCGCCGGTAGGGATCAAGATTTGCTTCCATCTTGAATTTATCCTTGGTCTTGCCGTCACTAGCTGTCTCGGTACTGCCGGATGCGCTGTCAAACCCCTTGGCCCATTTATCAAGAGAAAAAGGTGGATTGGCAACAACAACCTGAAATTTTTTCAACTGATCATTTTCAAGGTGCAACGGATTAGTAAGTGTATCACCCCGTTCGATTTCGGCATCGTCAACACCATGCAAAAACATGTTCATCCGGCACAGCGAATAAGTCTGGTAGGTTTTTTCCTGTCCGTAAAGAGCCACTTTGTTAGTTCCGGCTTCTTTCGCTGCTTTGAGCAGCAAAGAACCTGATCCACAGGTTGGATCGTAAATTCTGTCATTAGGCCGGGGTTTTACAAGTTTGGCAAGAATAACCGACACTTCGGCAGGAGTAAAAAACTCTCCGCCCTTTTTACCAGCGTCGCTAGCAAATTTTCCAATGAGGTACTCATAGGCATTGCCAATAACATCCTCGTTGCCGATTCTGCTTGGCCGCAAATCCAGCACGTCAGTATTGAAGTCTTCTAAAAGACGTTTGAGCAGGGAGTTGCGTTCTTTGGTATTACCAAGCTTATAGGCATTATTATAATCCACATCTTCAAAAACGCCTCGAAGCTTACTATTATTATCACTCAGCTTTGCAAGGGCTTTATTGATAATTTCGCCAACATTATCCTTATTTCGGTTTTGATATAAATAATCAAATTTGCATTCTTCATCAAGGATAAAGCGTTCATTACGAAGTTGGCGTTCAATCCGCACTTTGTCGCCGTTGTATTTTTTGGTATATTCATCCAGATGTTCCTTATATACGTCACTAATATATTTTATAAAAAGCATGACAAGCAAATAATCCTTATATTGGTCTGAACCAATTGTTCCTCTGAATGTGTCACATGCACGCCAAAGCGTATCATTGATTGTTTGCTGTCGTATTTGAATATCATTGTTTTGCATATTGAATCCTCCTGAATTTCTCGCTCAAAGCGGCGTTAAAGTAATCTTCTTTTATACTGGCAAGATTGCGCAACAGCTCAATTTCTTTGTTTTTCAAATAATATAATTCGATAATGCTTCTCTGCTCTTCCAACGTAGGAACGGGTACATTGACCTCCATCAATGCCGACATTTTCAACGTTTGTACCGTTGTTCCGATGAAGTCTTTCTTAAATTGCATTTTAGCGTCCATGCTGTTTAGATATACCGCAAGGTATTCAGGCAAGACTTTAGAGTTCAGATTGCGGATTACGCAAAAATACGAGGATATTACCTTGCCGGTATTTTCCTTAGATATGTATACAGCAACATTAGGAGCGGCAATCTTAACTAAAACATCGTCCAACTGGGTTAAATAATCTTCTTCGAGTATTTCCTTACTATCAAAGGTTTCACTACCGACAATTTTACCGTCATCGTCTATCGTCCGAGCAATGATCAAAGGATATTGCTTTTCTCTTTCAGTTTGAACATCTGTTGCTTTTCTTGCAAGTACAAGTCCCGATTTGATTACCGGCACATGTTTATTCAAAGCTAATTCTCTAAGTTTCATTTTGCACTCCCTTCATATAATTTGAGGAAGGTGCCTTGAGCACCTTCCTCGAATTAGTATTTTAAAATTACTTTTCGCGCCGAACACCTTTAAAGGTTGTCCCATCTTGTTTGACATCCATAAAGCGACCAGTATCGGAATCACGTTTAACCCATTGATCTGTTTTAGGGTTAAACGTTTGCGACCTGTCCTTTACAGCGCCTTGGCGATGCCCATCACCAACAGGACGATTCTTAGCCATATAAACTGCTCCTTTCACCGTAGTCAAAAGAAGCTAGGAAGCAAAACCCCGTGTATTTGACACATCACTCATAGGCGTGATAAAATCAAAACATCTTTAAAGTATGTAGGCTCTGCTTACAGCGGCTCAGTGAAAAATCGGAAGTTTTTCACTGAGCTTTTTCTTTTGCTATTTATACTTTATCATCAGTGGAATAAAAGGTCAATATGTTACTTTCAATTTATGACAAAAATTTATTTATATTGTTATTTTGTAATATGACGTTTAAAATATTACGTCCTTCCCTCCGCAGGCGGCATTATAGCTATGTTATAATACATAAGTGGACAGTAGAAGGAGGATGAACTTTTGAATATACCGAGACAACAACGGATGGCTGTTGTTAATGATATAACCGGGTTCGGGCGTTGTTCTGTAGCAGTTGCCCTGCCAATTATATCAGCCATGAAGATACAATGTTGCCCATTGCCTACTGCCATCTTATCTGCTCATACAGGATTTCCTAAGTTTTTCCTGGATGATTATACAATGCGTATGCGCGAGTACATGCATAATTGGGAAGAACTAGGTATAGAGTTTGATGGTATTTGTACTGGGTTTTTAGGTTCAGCAGAGCAAATCGATATTGTCATTGAGTTTTTAGAAAGATTCACAAGTGACCATACGACAATTATTGTAGACCCGGTTATGGGCGATTATGGGAAACTATATTCTTCTTATACCCAGGAAATGTGTCATGAAATGAAACGGTTGCTTAATTATGCTCATGTGCTAACCCCCAACCTTACCGAGGCTTGCAGGTTATTGGATATTCCATACCCGAATCACGTCTTGACAGCCCAGGAACTCGAACATATTGCACAAGGGCTTTGTGCATACGGGCCGCGGAAAATTGTCATCTCAGGTCTGCCAGACGGAAATAATTTACGAAATTTTGTATATGAACACGGAAAACCGTATCAGATCATTAGTGTAAGCAAGATTGGTGAGGATCGCTCCGGTACTGGCGATGTATTTGTGTCCATTGTAGCTGCCAATTTGGTTAAGGGTATTGATTTTGCTACAGCAGTAGCAAAGGCAGTAAACTTTATCAGTAAGACGATTGCCTATACGGTTAAGCAAAATATTCCTGTGCAATATGGAATTTGCTTTGAAGAGTACTTAACAGACCTCAAATAATTATGAAAAAGGAAGTTATTCTATGTTACTTTACACACCCAAAAACGACGGGTATGAAAACTTGGCAGATCGGCTGCAGCGCGAGCCTTTGCGTAAAACAAATGTTTATGTTAATCTTACTAACCAGTGTACCTGTGCCTGTACTTTTTGCCTGCGCAATACGAAGGAAATCCAGGAATCTAATTCGCTATGGCTGAAGCAGGAGCCTTCCGCACAGGAAGTCATAGCAGAATTTGCAAAATATGATATGAAGCATTTTAATGAAATTGTTTTTTGCGGTTTCGGCGAGCCGACGATGCGCCTGGATGCTTTGCTGGAAATAGCTACCTATCTAAAGCAACGCAATGAGAATATCCCGCTGCGTATTAATACCAATGGTCTTTGTGATCTTCAGACAGGCAAAGAAATCGCCCCCTTATTTCAGGGACTCATTGATACTGTGTCGATTAGTTTGAATGCTTCTAATGCCACAGAATATTTGCGCCTGACGCGTAGTCAGTTTGGTATCCAGTCGTTTGACGCTATGTTAGCATTTGCTGTTAACTGTAAACAATATGTTCCTCATGTTGTACTAACAGTTGTCGATTGCATTGGAGAAGCAGAAATCGCAGCCTGCCAAGCGCTTGTTGATAAACTTGGCCTCCCATTGCGCGTGCGGCCTTTTGAATAACAAAGTCCTCCGCTAATTAAAATAACACGACAAAGCACAATGTCGTGTTATTTTAATTTAGTGGGAAGCATTTGAACTGTCCCAGCTCTTCTCAAAGCCCAGACCATTAAAATGTATGAGAAAATTCTCATACCAAACTTTTTCTTTGAACTCTGGTGAGTCGCAGCAATAATGCAGATGCACCAACAGCCAGTCCGACAATAAAACCAAGCCAGTAGCCAAACGGACCAAAAGCCTGGTTATAGGACAGGATAGAACCAAGTGGCAAACCAATAACCCAGTAAGATAGTAGCGCAATAATAAAGGTAACTTTGACATCCTTGTAGCCCCTTAGCACGCCTTGAATAGGTGCTGCCACAGCATCAGACAGTTGAAAAAAAGCCGCATACAATAGGAAATGCTGTATTAATATCAGCACGTCATAATCATTTGTATATAAGCCTGCTACTTCCGAATTAAATAATACTAATCCAAATGCACAAAAGATAGCGGCAAATACGGCAAAACTCACACCTAAATACGTATACTGACGAGCATCCCGGAATCTTTTTGCCCCAATTTCAAAACCAACAACAATAGTTAACGCCATACTGATACTCAGCGGCAGCATGTAAACTAATCCCGCAAAATTGATCGCGGCTTGGTGCGCAGCAATAGTAACAGTACCAAATCGCGCCATTAATGTAGCCACTACACCGAAAATGCTTGTTTCGCAGAAAATAGCAAAACCAATAGGTATACCAATACGCAACTGTTCCTTCAACGCTGCCAGCGAAACTGGGTACGTTCTTTTTACTATAGCATACCGTCTAAACTTCTGCATTCGTAAAAGCGTTAGGCCAGTCACACACAGAATAATCCAATAGGTAATGGCAGACGCGTAGCCAGTTCCGACACCCCCTAACCGCGGAAAACCGAAATTACCAAAGACAAGCAAATAATTCAGTGCCACATTAATCGGCAAGGTTCCCAACATAATTAGCATAGTTATGCGCGTATAGCCAAGGGTATCCATAAAG
>Ga0316613_10002567_pt1 | contig 11659 bp, 21 predicted proteins | sample OWC_soil_day10_C_2_FD_207647 | JGI IMG/M metagenome (GOLD analysis project Ga0316613, IMG submission 207647) | Wetland soil microbial communities from Old Woman Creek delta, Ohio, United States - OWC_soil_day10_CT_b | ecosystem: Environmental > Terrestrial > Soil > Wetlands | place: USA: Ohio... | reverse complement strand
TGCTCTTGATGGTGGGGTATTTTATATCATACTTCTCAGCCAAGTCAGCCAGGCTGATATCAGTTGTTTCATATTCAAGCCTAATCGCTGTCCAATCTAGTGCCACTTACAAGGTCACCACCTCCCGGCTAGGTATCATTACTATTTTAGTACCATTGTCACCCTACTACCCTTCTTGCCTCTTGGCGGCGTAGGCGGGTGAACAATGGCTGTAGTTGTGGGTACTGGCTTGGGTTTTGCTTTGTCGTTCATGAGCTCGCCTCCTGTTTTTGGGCATAAAAAAGAGCCTTGCGGCTCTAAATCGTTTTCAAAAAACATATTATTTTCTATAGCTTAAGCGAAAAACCCCTCCTTATTCTGGGTGATGATTCACTACTCGTTTCCACTCTTGAAGAATTTCATTAGGTAGCTCTATAGTTTGTTGTCTTTCGTTCTTGAACATAATTTGCAGAGTAAGTTTTTGGCATTTATCTATTTTATCCATCATAGCGAGCGGTAATATAGTACGTCCATAACTTGAATTAAGATTGTTACTAATAAACATCTTTGTTTTATCATATGTAACCACTATTGGCTCTTCATCGTCAAATATAATATACATATTATTTGTAAAATAGTAACATCGATTTGCATACATAGCAATCATAATATTCACAGCCTTAGAATCAGCCATTTTAAAAAGTACTATCGCTCTGCTTGGACCATCATCAGCATTTTTAGGAGTTAACCACTGACTTCGACTTACAGATACTTTTGACGCATCGTCTATCTCGGATATAAATTCAGCATTGCAAACCGTACTAAATAACAGTAATCCAAAAGTAACTAAAAGTAAAATTGCAGCAATTCTTCGTATCAATGCACGCACCCTCTCTCTTTAATCATTTTTATAATATTCGACAACCAAGAAATAATTTCCTATAAATAAAAAATATACCTCCCAATTAATTAAGGTCGGCTTACCTATGTTTTTCAAACCAATTAAGCACTATCTCTAGCCCTACAATAGAACTTTGCCTTCGATTCCTGTTTTTAGGATAAGAAAAGCGACCCTAAGGACGCTTGGAATAATTTTTGCTTAAAATGCGGAATATTTTTAGGAATAATTTCAGTGGTATTTGCAAACCAGTCGAAATCGACGGGTTTAGAATTATATATTTTGGCCGCCGACCAGAAAGGAGGAACCAGTCAGCAGCCCTGGTAAGCATAATATAAAAGACCATATCACTGGTATCAGCAACATGATCGTAAATTCAACCGCCGGGCTTGGAACCGGCGGCTTTGTCATTGCCTAGCCCTTCGACCAGACTTATAAGTAACTGCCATTTGGTCAGCTCTTATACGAATATAAAAAGACCACCCATTAAGGATGGTCGGCTTACCAATGTTATGTAAACAACGAATATTGTCTCTCTTACCCCTTATTATACTGTTTGTCAAGTTTAACTGCAAGTAATTTATTCTGCCAGTCTCTTATAAAGTACAGTAGTAGACGGTTTCTTCATTAGTTGTTTTTTGCTACTCCCCTTAGTCTTGCTGCCGCTAGGTATCTTGCTGTTAACTTTCAGCATGCTTTTTGATATATCCTTGCTTCGATCACACGGCAGCTGCTTTTCAAACTCTTCCCGTATGCTCTTACTATCGCTCTGCTCTGAATTAAACGGCCATATCTCTGTACCACAATCCGGGCAGCAAAGGTATGCATCTTTCTTGTAATATATCATGCTGGACTGGCAGCTAGGCACCGGGCAATGCATGTCCCTGGGTACAAAGTTATTTCTTAACTCCTTGCAATCCTTACATCTTTTATGCTCTGCATGATTAGCACTCCAATAGATACAATTGCCACAACTCTTATTCATGTACCCCACCCCCATATTATTTAAACGCGGAAATAGGGCGACATATAGCCGCCCTTTCTCTATTTATTACTTAGCATCTTGCATATTCGCCCCAACATAGGACCGATTGCCACACCTATCCACGCCGCAATTATTAGCGTCCACCATGGCACCATTCTTTTTCCTCCTCCGCTTATCTGCCCACCGCTGCCGACGCTTATACTCCTGGTTGATCGGTAGCAGGTTCATGACTTACCACCTTTCTTGGCCTCTCTGACCTTCTCTATACACTTAGGGCAAAAATCAGTTTCATGCCCTAAGTTAGTGGCGCAATCATCACACATTTGAGCATCACAGGTAATCCGTTTACCATGCTTGAGCACCATATGCGGCGATACCCAGACACCAGAAGGATAATCGCATAGTTTAGTCGCTCTTTTGTTGCGGCAGAATTTACACCGCTGATCAACCGGGATAATATCAAGGTCAGGTTTCATGGCTCCCATTCCCAAAGCCGCTGCATGCCCTTGGCAGGCACCGGCTCGACTCGGCGCACGTTGGCAAGTATCCAGGCGTAGCGACCGACAGTAAAATCACCAAATGCCACCTCGCGAGTGTCGTTTAGTAACCAGTATTTTGCGTCTAATATCGGGCAGCTTGCGAAGTCGTCAAATCCAATTACCTTTACACAGTCAATTAACTCTGCTATGGCAATGACTGCACCAAGCGGTATATTAAACTGCTGCTTTTCGTACAATGTATCTGCAATAATTTGGCGGTCATTGCTCGGTAATTTCTTCCCCGCATGAATCGCAATTGGCCCCCGGTACTTAGTCGCCCAACTCCGTGTCTCTATCTGCTTCGCGCCGCAGGCAATCAACGACGCCCACGGCTGATGTATTGTTATGGCTTTCAAGACTTCTCCTCCTTTATTTTAACCAATACATTCGCTCTAACATAAAATGCTCTATAAAGATCGTAGGAGTTGTAACTATGAAATGTGAAGATGTAGATAGGTTAATACTTTTTGCTATCGCGCTTACCGTTATTGGAGACGCTCTTGCCTTTGTTGCCGAACTATTATCTCAACGTTGTGCCAGAAAAGAAGAGATCAAGAATGAAAAAGTGGGAAAGGCTCTAATCGCAAGACTTGATGATTTTGAGCGGAGACTTAGAGATCTAGAAAAAACTTAACATTTCCCATCCCCCGCAAGGGCTTGCTGAATTGCACCAACAAGCGGCGCAAGTTCTATCTGCATCTTTTAAAACATCAACTAGTATCTTCTCGCGTCCTTCGGCTTGATCGACTCTAAGCACAGCTTCACGCAAATTTGCATCAACACCCCTTACCCTGCACTGTTCGGTATGTAGGTCAGCAGTCAGTTCGGCAACCTCTCCGCCACGCTCACCCACTGCCTGGACGCGCCCAGTTTGGCCAGGCGCAGGAGTTCGGTATTCGCATTAAAATCCGGCACTAATTTAGTTAAATTACCGTTTACTAACTCTGCTACAATCAACTTCCCGCTCTCTTATATCATCAATCACATTCAACCTGCTCACCTCTCGCATTTAATTCAGCCACCCATTTCGCAAGGCCATCACTACCATAACCAATTTTAGCCACGCACTTTGGCCTGAGCTCGCAGCCACCGCAGTTATCTTTATAGTTTCGGCGGCATATCGCCAGGACTTGGGCTGATAGTTCGCTCATATTCCCGCTCCCCCTTATTTGTCTTGGTTAGGGCTGGTTAGACGGCTTTTGGCGTTTCCCAAGCCGCTGGCATAAAGATGGTTTCTCCTTTGAGCTTGTCTTTGCAATAAACAAATACTCCTTTGCCAAGATCACCGAACAGGCCGCCTACATTCCAATCGCAAATCTTGCCTTTACTCATTTCTAAGCCAGTATTGCATTTATAAGGACTTGAACTAATGCCGCCGCAAGAAGGGCACCGGAATTTATGTTCTCCAATACTTTCAAGCATGTCGCTTACCGTATCAAATACCTTTACTTTATCGCCTTTTATTTCAGGTTGATTGCAGTCTTGGTAATAGTTCATATACCAATAATCCCGCTTTTCTTCCCATGAATTCAGTATTTCTTCCCACGACAAGCCGGTCTTTTCGGCATAATGTTTTGCCCTAGCGACAACCCATTCGAACTTGTCTTTGCACCTTTGTCCTTCACCCTTTGAAAAATCTTTTTCAACTGCCGCTTTTAACTTTTCATAGCCATTCATAATTCCTTACCCCTCCCAAATCATAATCTCAGTCCGGCCACACTCCACAACTGGCCCTATACTCCAATCCAAATCAACGACTTTCACATTATCATCCAGGATAACACCCGACTTCTTGAGCCCGTCCATAATGAACTTTGGTGTGTAATTATCCTTATCCCGGCTTCTTTCTATCCCTGGGTAGTATGTAATCCTTACCACTGGCTTTTCAACTAGCTTACAGCCTCTGAGCAATACAATCAGCATGTCTTCCCATTGCTTCTTTACCTTGGCCTTAGCTGCCCAGTGCATCCCGTGCCAATCATTCAGGCTAGGTGGTATGTCGTAGATAATTACCGTTAGCTTACCATGTTCTTGCTTGACTACTGGTTCCGGCCGTCTACGTTTCACCTTGGCGTGGCCGGTCTTTTTGTTGACCACTATGCCTAGCTTTCTGGCTTCTGTGGTTGTTAGGCGTAGCATGCTAGTCCATCTGATGGTAAACTAAAACACTATAACCTGCTTGTTCCATAGCTTTAGCCATTGCCGTCACTGCCCTGTATCTGCTATCTCCTTGGCCGCACTTTGGCGGTTGAATAAAATAGTATGGCCCTATCCATTCCGATCTACCTCTGCAAAATAACCCCGCTTCTTTAATAGCTTCAACTACCTTTGATTCTCTTGTATATGGAACTCGCAGAGTCATTGCATCCAGGTTAGCACTGCCACCATCATCACCTTCAGCAGCTTCTATTGCAGCCTGTTTGGCTTTTATTAAGTCTTCTGTTAGCTTTTTATAATCCATATCCTCACCCCCTAAAATGGAATTTCTTCATCAGGAAACACATCTTTCCCGAAACTATCAACCGTCAAGCCACCATCACCAGCATTATTACTCCCGGCCTGCTTCCGATCCAAAAACTCAATGCTCTGCGCCACAACCTCCGCAACTCGCCGCTTCTGCCCATCACTAGCCTCATAACTTCGTATCTGCAGCCTGCCGTCTACCAGTACCTTACTGCCCTTACTCAAGTTGTTGCCACAGGTTTCAGCCAACTTCTCCCATGCTACGATAGGTATAAAATCTGCGTTATTCTGCCCCTGACCGCTGCTGAAGCGATTAACCGCCAGATTGAAACTTGCCACCGCCTTACCGCTCTGCGTATATCTTACTTCCGGGTCCTGTGCTAAGCGGCCAACTAGGATTACTTTGTTCACGATATCAATCCTTCCGCCCATTGCGACCTTTTCTTCTTGCAATCACAGTTAACGACTGCTTCCCGCATATCTAAGCCGTTATTATATGGCACCTGTCCTACATACCAACCTTTACCACCACACTTCGGACAAGCATCAGGTAAGTTATCCACACCTTCGTCCCTCGCGCGTTTAGCTAATACTAAGTCTTTCGTATTCTTATTCTCATTTTCTCTAGTCTTATCTAGTATATTAATAGTGGGTGATTGCGTGGGTATTTGTGTGGGGTATTGCGTGGGTGATTGTATGGGTACTTGTGTCTGTTTATCCGACACACTATTATTTGTGGATAACTGTGTGGGGGGTTGTGTCGTTTTATCAGAGTCAATAAAGAAAGGAATGATCTCATACAAGGCACTTTGATTCCCTTTCCTGCTCTCCCATCGAATACGACCTAGCTGCTCTAATTTGTTCCTTGCATCATAAATAGCGTCCTTTTTAAGTCCGGTTTTCACCTCTAGGACTGATACGGCCACCGCAAATTTATCCGGCCATCCGGCTTTATTGGCTATGTGCATCATCGCATGCCATAGGACAATACCGGATGTCGCCAGTGGATTTGTTTCGAGCCAATCATAAAAGGCGTTATTTTCTTTATATAAGTTCATACCCCACCGCCTAGCCTATTGCGCTTATCCCAAGCTAAACAAACTACCTTGCATGGTACAGCTCGGGCTTAAATAAATAATTTCTTCCGCACTGCCGCCGTTATTAGTGGCTACTCTCATACTCCGCTTTTCCCATCCATCTAACTCGCTGTTATAAAGTTCATTATCGTAACTGCTGATAATCACATATCCTTTATGTTTTTTGCAAAGCCGTAGCAACTCTTTATGCTCACTGTCCTTTGCAAATTCACACTTGTAATGCAGTTGCGACCTGGTACTTTTCAGATACGGTGGATCAATATACAAGAGAGTATTTTTCCTGCTGTACAACTCAATCAGCTCTAAAGCATTCATATTTTCGATTTGAGCCATCTTTAGACGCTCAACTATTGATAATATTCGTTCAGGCAACTTGCACCAATACCGGGGGCGAAAGACTAGGTTTGTCCTATCATGCGCCCAAGCTGTACTGCAGTAAGTTTTCCCCCCGTATGCTTGCCACGTTCTTACCAAAAACCGTCTCGCTTTCTCTACATCGTCGCCCGTAGATTCATAGCAGGCACGATATTCAGTTCGGCTATATGGTGTCATTTCAATCACTCGTGCTAATGCATCAGCAGAATCACGCACAACACGAAACAGATTTACAATATTATCATCAATATCATTGATTGTTTCGGTACCGCTCGGCTGCTTGGTAAAGAATACTGCCCCACTACCGAAAAACGGTTCGCAATAAACTTTATGTGGCGGTAGCTGGCTTACTATCCAATCGGCTAAACGCCATTTTGCTCCAGGCCATCTTAGAATTGTTTTCGCCATTCCCTCACCCCACCGCCTAGCGGGAGCCTAAGCCCCCGCCTCTATCTCTCTAATCGCCGCAAATATCGGAGCTGCATGTAAAGGCAATACCGCATTCCCTAAAGCCTTTAACCGCTTTGCCCTGTGCTTCACCCCAGACACTACACGCGGCGGCTCATAACAAAATTGCTCTTGGTCTCTATACGCAGGCCAGCCCGGCCATTGTGACGGTTCTTTGCATTCTGGATCTGTCCAACCTATTGGGAAGTTCATCAGGCATTCTACCCATTCGGGATTTAATTGGCCTTGGCAAACATCGCTGAGTGGTGGCGCATGACCAGCTCTAACTTTTGACCCCGTTCCGCTTTTATAATCCCTAGTTGTCGGCGTAGGCCACATATTAACTGCCTGTTCTAATACTGGACTATAACCCGGACTACTATAACCGCCAATTTTACCAGCTCTTGGCGTAGGCCATAATTTAACGGCTGTTTGAATATCCAAACCACATTCACCATGTACAGCAGCGGCTTTAAAACTATTAGCTCTCGGTGTCGGCCACATTAACCCACATGGTACAAGACCGCTGCCGGTAGTCCATTCCTTGGATCGTCGCCAATCATACCGCGCTTCTCCGCATCGTTTGCCCTTGGAGTGGGCCATGATAAAAACTCTGTTTCTTTGGTGTGGCGCTCCAACGTCACAAGCCCCCCAGCAACCCCATCCAGCACTATGCCCCATGTTGGCCACGTCTCTGAGAACGTCTCCGAACAACTCTCCCCCGTCCACAGAGAGAATTCCTCGAACATTTTCCGCGACCATCCATGGTGATTCAACTTCGCGAACGACTCTTGCCATTTCAGGCCACAAGTACCGCTCATCAGCTTTGCCTTTGCGTTTTCCGGCTGTACTATTGCCCTGACAAGGGAATCCACCTGCAACAATATCGATGCTGGTAATTCCGTCATGTTTAAGCTGTTTTGCTGTGACTCCTCGTATGTCTCCATATACTGGTACCCCCGGAAATCTTAGTTTTAAAATCGCTTGGCAAAAAGGATCACATTCAACAAAGGCTACTGTTTTAATTCCAAACATGTTCGCTGCTCGATCGATGCCTCCAATTCCGCTAAACAAGCTAAGCAGATTCATTAGCCTTTTCCATCTTTCACTCATACTTGGCAATTAATTTTTTATAGGAAGCGCGTTGCACCGGGTCTTTCTCTTTGGCCAAGTTAGTCCGGTAAAACTCCAACATAATCTCTTCCTTACTCATGCCATCCCCTCCATCCGCACTCTATAACTCTGGCAAGCCTTATTCCTCAGCGTCCGCCATACCGCTACAGGCTTACCATCTCTTTGCTCAATCTGGTAACATACTGGGCGTTCAAACCTGCCTTCTACTAGGTGCTGGCAGGTACCGCAGTTTCGTGGTGGTTGGCTTAGTTTCATGGTGTTTCCTCCAATTCAAGCCGCTGCTGATTCCGCTCAAATTCAGCCTTAGCAACCTCGTCACGGTGTTTTTTGAAACATACCCGACCAAAGCCACGTTCCCGGCTCTTAGCGTCCTTCAACTTGCGATTACAGCGGCCACATTCTTTGTGATCTGTCATGGCTATGCGACCTCGAAATATTTTTCAACTATCTTTTTGACTTGGCTGTAATTATGGTGTTCTTCGATTGCGCTTATAACTGCTTTTCTCTTATATCCCCTGGATTCTCTATTAGATACTTCCCTGTATTCGGTTACATTTTGAGCGCATCCGTTAACGGTAAAGCAATTAAGAAAGTAAATATCACCATAGTCATTAATGTTGTACCGGCTATATATTTCATCAGTATCCTTATACACTAGGTCGCCTAGGTCAATGTCTCTTGTGCAACCAGCATCACGCTTGTATTGTTCCAACTCAGCAACAACTTTTTTAGCTTGTTCCTTGAATTTATCAGCATCAAACTTAACAATAAATGAATGTCTAGAATGGTAATATTGGCTAATTATCACTGTGTATTTATAATCCACACCCATCACCCCACATAAATAATTCAATCCCGCACATACTAACACTGGAAAAGTCTACCTACCAAAGGAGGCGTACGCTATGGAAATACTGGAAACAATGGCAAAAGCGGTATTCGTTGTAGTCGGTATATGTTTAGTAGCTATCGCGTACTTTGAATTGGTATCCTTTCCCTGGCAGTAAGCCTTGGGGGCGTTATAGCCCCCTGGGCCTCATTTCCCCGCTACAAAAATCATCCTCCCAGTAAGCTCTTGAATCTCTCGCTTAAACCGTTCCGCGTCACTGTTCCCGCTACTCAAATGAATTAAATAAATCTCCCGCACCACTGACAGGTCATTAGCTTTCAGAAATTCCTTGACGTTCTCAAGGCTGAAATGGGAGCGAATGAGCCTGTTTTTGTGTTCTATTGGCACCGATCCATTTGCTACGTTGGCAGCCAGTATATCATAGCTATGGTTGCACTCAATTAGGATGCGTGTTAAACCCTTGAATTTATATTTGCAGTAATATGTATCAGTAGCATATAAAAGCTTCTCCCCGGCCTTATTTGCCAGTAGGTAGCCTAAGTTCATAACATCATGCTCAAGCTCAAACGGTAATACGCCCCACGTGCCTATTTTGAATTGCTTTAGTGGCTCAACTATCCTTACCCGGTGGCCGCTATAGCCACCTTCCTCCGCTGTCTGCTGGCTCATATACACGTCAATTCCGGTCTTTAATAAGTTTGGTACAGCCTTGCAATGATCTTTGTGACTATGGCTTATCAACACTCCGGAAATACCGGATACTTGGAAGTTAAGCCGCCTTTGAAGTTCCTTGTAACTTAGCCCTGCATCCAGCAGCAGGTCAGTATTGCCGTCTGATACTTTATAGGCATTACCGGCGCTGCTACTGGCTAATACTTCGATGTTCATTAGAAGTCAGGACCATCTACGGTTGGTGCAATATCCTGCTGTTGTGATTTTTCGGTAGGAATATCTTGCGACACGTCTTGTTCTTGTACTGGATTTGACTGGATATCAATGGTTTCAGTATTTGCATTTTGCGCAACATCTGAAGCAACGCGAGCTTCATAATTGCCTTTTTCTGTCTCAGTCATATCTATAATCTCTTCTTCCGTATGCATGCCCATTGCTAACTCTGGCGCATAAGTTCTGACAAAGAAGCTTGCTGCACGATACATAAGCATTTGGTCTGGCATTGTCTGCCACTTACTACCGTTTTTATCAAACCAGCCTTCGCTTTTGGCTAATTTAATTGTTACCAATGAGCCTTCTATTTTCTCCCCTGTGGCCTTTTCAACCGCCCACGCCTTACATCCGCGACTATCATTTCCAGGAGTTCCGGACCATTCATAACGTATAGCTGAAAAACGACCACAAGTATTAAATGTGCTAATCAGAAATTGTGAAGACCACCCTGGCTTACCGTGTACAATATATAAGTTTTGCATAACCATTAATGGGTCGGCGTTCATTCTACTTGCCATATTTAATGCGATTACACAGTTTGGTAAACCGTTTTGCCCTTGATACTCTTTAGGAACCAATGTAGATTTACTTAAAAGGTTTGCCGTTCTTAGTGACAATTCAAAGCTTTGTAAATTCCCGAAGCCTGGGGATATTTGAGGTAATTCCTCAACTTTTACCGCCTTATCTACTTTAGCTACTTCACTCATTTATACAGCCTCCCTTAAAACATTACCTTCGTATTCAACACGCAGCGCCTTATCGGCCGCGCTTACCACCAGGCTAATCACCTGCGCCTTAGTCTCAATCAACTGCGTAACCGCCTCGCGGTTATCTACAAAGATAGGAGCAGTGAATCCGTAATGGTCAGATAGCGTACTGATAATATCCAAACCTACATTAATCCTGGCCGCGTTATTAAGACCGCCTGAGTACGGCACACCATTATAGGTAGTCTCGCAGCACTCATTTACGCCGCCATTTACCTGAACATCAAAGAGTTTAAACCTCGCATATTTAAACTTGCTATTGATCCGGCTTTCCAACATATTCACCTTAGTTCGGATAAACTGTTCAGTAAGGTATAACTCGCCTTCCAGTTTTTCGAACTCGGCGCCCAAAGATTCTTGCTCTGCCGCCAATTCTTTGATCCGTTCCTGGCCTTTTTCGTGCTGGCCAATTACCGCAAGTTTGCTTTCTCTGACACTTACTTCCTGATCAAACATGTTTACTTCGGCCTGTAACTGCTGAATAACGCCTTTTTGCTGGTTGTTTAGTTCTTCGATTTGCACCAGTATTGCGTCTTTAATCAGATTGGCGTCAATATATTCTTGGTTAGCGTTTATATCCGGTGAATCAGTCATATTGTCAATCTCAGCCTGCAAGGTGGCAATTGATTGTTCGATAGTGACCTTCTCAGCGGTCATGCTATCAATCTTCTTTTGGTGATCCTCATTTTCCGTCTGCAGCATGGCAATCTTTTCTTTATATCCCTTGCCGTCAGCATTGATAGCCTCAAGCCTTTTGGATTTTTCAAGGTTAAATTGTTCGAGGGCTTTCTGCCGCGCGGCCGCAATTTGTCCCTCAGGTAATTCCTGTTTGCATGTCGGGCAGGTGCAGCTCTGCTCAAAAGTAAACTCTTGGCTATTGGCTTCAAACCATTTCTCACGCATGGTTTCAACAGATGCTTCACAGCGCTTGATTTCAGCAAGGTTAGAGTCGATATTTCGCTGCTGCCTTTCAATATTTGAGGTAATATTGCCAAAATTAAGCTTCATGTCCTGCAGTTTGTTTTTCTTAGCAAAAACCTTGTCGCTAGTTTCGGCCCGGTGCTTATTCTGAACATCAAGCAGCCGGCCTTCAACTTCGCGCAATTGACGTTGCTTCTCGGCAATCTCGCCGCCATTTTCAATCCGGACTATTTCTTGCTGCTTGGCCTGCTGCTGGGAT
>Ga0316613_10002566_pt1 | contig 11662 bp, 9 predicted proteins | sample OWC_soil_day10_C_2_FD_207647 | JGI IMG/M metagenome (GOLD analysis project Ga0316613, IMG submission 207647) | Wetland soil microbial communities from Old Woman Creek delta, Ohio, United States - OWC_soil_day10_CT_b | ecosystem: Environmental > Terrestrial > Soil > Wetlands | place: USA: Ohio... | reverse complement strand
GAGCATCTTCTGCCCCCTCTTCGCCGCGTTCGGACCCGACCCGATCCGCCAGCGTCTAGCGCTCGGCCGCGCGCGCGTGCTGATCACGACCGCGGCGCTCTACGAGCGCAAGATCGCCGCGCTGCGCGACACGCTCCCGCAACTCGAGCACGTGATCGTCGTGGGCGGCGGCGCCGCGCCGCCGCCCGGCACGCACGACTGGGCGTCGCTGCTGGAGCGCGCATCGGACGCGTTCACGATCCCGCCCACCGCTCCCGAGGACGCGGCGCTGCTCCACTTCACGAGCGGCACCACCGGCACACCGAAGGGCGCGCTGCACGTGCACGAGGCGATAGTCGCGCATCACGCAACCGCCTGGTACGCGCTCGACTTCCATCCAGACGACCGCTTCTGGTGTACCGCGGATCCCGGCTGGGTGACGGGCACCTCCTACGGAATCGTCGCGCCGCTCGCGCACGGTCTCACGATGCTGGTGGACGAGTCCGACTTCGACGCGGAACGCTGGTACGCGCTGCTCGAGGAGGAACGCATCAGCAACTGGTACACGGCGCCGACGGCGGTGCGCATGCTGATGAAGGCCGGGCCGGAACTCGCGCGCAAACGCGACCTCTCGGCGTTGCGCTTCGTGGCGAGCGTCGGCGAGCCGCTGAATCCCGAGTGCGTGGTGTGGGGGCAGCAGACGCTGGGGCTCGCGATCCACGACAACTGGTGGCAGACCGAGACGGGCGGGATCATGATCGCGAATTGCGCCGCGCTCGAGGTGCGGCCGGGCTCGATGGGGCTTCCGCTGCCCGGCATCGACGCGGCGATCGTGCGGCGCGGCGCCGGCGGCGCGATCGAGGAGCTCGGCGCCGACCAGGAAGGCGAACTCGCGCTGCGCCCGGGCTGGCCGTCGATGTTCCGCGCGTACCTCGACGAGGAAGCGCGCTACCGCAAATGCTTCGCCGGCGGCTTCTACCTCTCCGGCGACCTCGCGCGGCGCGATCGCGATGGCTGGTACTGGTTCGTGGGCCGCGCCGACGACGTGATCAAGTCGGCCGGCCACCTGATCGGCCCCTTCGAGGTCGAAAGCGCGCTGCTCGAGCATCCGGCGGTGGCCGAGGCCGCCGTGATCGGCAAGCCGGATCCCGTCGTAGGGGAGCTGGTGAAGGCATACGTCGCGCTTCGGCGCGGCTTCGAAGCGAGCGACGCGCTCCGCAAGGAAATCACCGGCTTCGCGCGCAAGCGGCTCGGCGCAGCGGTCGCACCCAAGGAGATCGCCTTCGTGGCCAGCGTGCCGAAGACGCGCAGCGGGAAGATCCTGCGGCGGCTGCTGCGCGCGCGCGAACTCGGCCTGCCGGAAGGCGACGTCTCGACGCTCGAGGAGGAGCGATGACGCTTCCGCAGCGCGACGACGCCACGCGGCTGCTGCGCGAGATGCTCCGCATCCGCCGCTTCGAGGAGAAGTGCGCAGAACTCTACTCGGCGGAGAAGATCCGCGGCTTCCTGCACCTCTACATCGGCGAGGAGGCGGTCGCGGTCGGCGTGATGCAGGCCCTCACGCCGGACGACGCGATCGTCGCGACCTACCGCGAGCACGGGCACGCGCTCGCGCGTGGCATCCCGGCGCGCGCGATCATGGCGGAGATGTTCGGGAAACTCGAAGGGTGCAGCCACGGACGCGGCGGCTCGATGCACATCTTCGACGCCGCGCTGCGCTTCTACGGCGGCAACGCGATCGTGGGCGGCGGGCTCCCGATCGCCGTCGGCCTCGCGCTCGCGGACCGGATGCGCGGTCTCTCGCGCGTCACCACGTGTTTCTTCGGCGTGGGCGCCGTCGCCGAAGGCGAGTTCCACGAGTCGATGAACCTCGCCGCGCTCTGGCGACTCCCGGTGCTCTTCTGCTGCGAGAACAATCTCTACGCGATGGGGACGGCGCTCGCGCGCTCCGAGTCCGAGACCGACCTCTGTGTCAAGGCGGCCAGCTATGAGATGCCCGCCTGGCCGGTGGACGGGATGGACGTGCTGGCCGTCGCGGATGCGGCGCGGCGCGCGGCCGTGACGGTGCGCGGCGGCGGCCCGCTCTTCCTCGAGTTGCGCACCTACCGCTTCCGCGCGCACTCGATGTACGACCCGCAGCTCTACCGCTCGAAGGACGAGGTGGAGCAGTGGAAGCGGCGCGATCCGATCGTGCAGCACGGCGAGCGTCTCGCCGCAGCCGGCCTGCTCGACGCGGACGCGCGCGAACGCCTCGAGCGCGAGATCGCCACCGAGATCGACGACGCCGTCGCGTTCGCGGAGGCGGGCCGGCTCGAGCCGGTCGCGGATCTCGAGCGCTTCGTCTACTCGGATCCGACGCCGAGGTCTCCGTGAGCGAGACGCAGCGCAGCGACCCGCCCGCGCGCATCCGGCAGAGCTACCGCGACGCGCTGCGCGAGGCGCACCGCGACGCGCTCCGCCGCGACGAACGCGTCTTCCTGATGGGGGAGGACGTCGGCCGCTACGGCGGGTGCTTTGCGGTGTCGCGCGGACTGCTCGACGAGTTCGGCCCCGAGCGCATCCGCGACACGCCGCTCTCGGAGTCCGCCTTCGTCGGCGCTGGCATCGGCGCGGCGCTCGGCGGCATGCGGCCGATCGTCGAGATCATGACGGTGAACTTCAGCCTGCTCGCGCTCGACCAGATCGTGAACAACGCCGCATCGCTGCTCCACATGTCGGGCGGGCAGCTCGCCGTCCCGCTGGTGATCCGCATGACCACCGGCGCGGGACGCCAGCTCGCGGCGCAGCACTCCCACAGCCTGGAGGGCTGGTACGCGCACATCCCCGGCATCAAGGTGCTGGCGCCCGCCACGCTCGAGGACGCGCGCGGCATGCTCTGGACGGCGCTCGAGGATCCCGATCCGGTGTTGATCTTCGAGCACGGCGCGCTCTACGGCGTCGAGGGCGAAATCGCCGCCGACGCCGGCCCGGTGCCGATCGACCGCGCCGCGCTGCGCAGGCCCGGTCGCGACGTGAGCCTGTTCGCGTACGGCGGCACGCTCGGCAAGGCGCTCGCCGCGGCCGACGCACTCGCCGCCGAGGGCGTCGAGGCGGAAGTGATCGACCTCCGCACGCTGCGGCCGCTCGACACCGCGACGATCCTCGAATCGGTCGCGCGCACGCATCGCGCGCTGGTGGTGGACGAGGGCTGGCGCAGCGGCAGCCTCGCGGCCGAGGTGATCGCGCGCATCGTCGAGGGCGCCTTCTACGAACTCGACGCGCCACCCGCGCGCGTGTGCAGCGCCGAGGTGCCGATGCCGTACGCGAAGCACCTCGAGGACGCGGCGCTGCCGCAGGCGCCGCGCATCGTGGACGCAGCGCGGCGCCTGCTCGGAGACGCAGCATGAGCGAATTCCGGATGCCGTCGCTCGGCGCCGACATGGAGGCCGGAACGCTCGTCGAGTGGCGCGTGCGTCCGGGCGATGCGGTGCGCCGCGGCGACATCGTCGCCCTCGTGGACACCGACAAGGCCGTGATCGAGGTGGAGATCTGGGAGGACGGCGTCGTCGACGAGCTGCTCGTCGCGGCCGGGCAGAAGGTGCCGGTCGGCACGCCGCTCGCGCGGCTGCGCGCCGCCGGAGCAACGCCGCCCCCGCCCGCCCCCGCTGCGGTCGCAGCGCCGCGACCGACGGAGAAGCCCGGCGCAGCGCCGCGTGCCGCCGAGGCAGCGGCGGCGCCGCCGGCGCCGCCCGCTTCTGCGCAGCCGCCGGTTGCGCCGGCGCCGATTGCGGTCGAAGCGGCTGCGGCTGCAGCGGCGACGCGGCGCGTGCACGCGACGCCACTCGCGCGGCGCATCGCGGAATCTCTCGGCGTGGACGTCGCGGCACTCGAAGGCACCGGTCCGGGCGGCGCCGTGACACGCGCGGATGTCGAACGCGCCGCCTCGCCGCCGCGCGCCGCGGTTGCGCCCGCAGCATTGGCCCCACCGGCGGCCGAGCTGCGCGCCGCGCGCGCGCGTCAGGCGATGGCGGCCGCAATGGCGCGCTCGAAGCGCGAGATCCCCCACTACTACCTCACGACGCGCATCGACCTCGCGCACGCGCTGGCCTGGCTCGCAGCGGAGAATGCGCGGCGCGCACTGGCCGACCGGCTGCTGCCCGCCGCACTGCTGCTCCGCGCCGTCGCGCTCGCCGCGCGCGAGGCGCCCGAGATGAACGGCTTCTTCGTCGACGGCACGCTGCGGCCGGCCGCCTGCGTCCACCTCGGCGTCGGTGTCTCGCTGCGCCAGGGCGGGCTCGTCGCGCCCACGCTGCGCGACGCCGACACCAAGAACGCGAGCGTGGTGATGCGCGAACTCACCGATCTCGTCGCGCGCACGCGGGCGGGCGTGTTGCGCAGCTCCGAACTCGGCGACGCCACGCTCACCGTGACGAACCTCGGCGACCAGGGCGCCGAGAGCGTCCACGGCGTGATCTATCCGCCGCAGGTGGCGCTGGTCGGCTTCGGCCGCATCGCCGAGCAGCCGTGGGCGCACGACGGGTTTCTCGGCGTGCGGCCGGTCGTCGTCGCCACGCTGGCGGCCGACCATCGCGCGAGCGACGGTCACCGCGGGAGCCGCTTCCTCGCCGCCGTGGATCGCCTGTTGCAAACGCCGGAGAAGCTGTGAACCGCGAAGCGCTCCGCGCCGCCGTGCTCGCCGCGCTCGGCGACGTCGCGCCCGAAGCCGAGCTCGACCGGCTCGAACCCGCCGCGGAGTTGCGCGAGGTGCTCGACCTCGACTCGATCGACTTCCTCCGTTTCGTGCAGCACCTGGCCGCGGCGACGGGAATCGAGGTGCCCGAGTCGGACTACGCGCAGCTCGCCACACTCGAGGGCGTCGTCGCGTATCTCGCGGCGCGCAGCTGAGAGCCTGAGCGTCGCTGCGCCGGGTCACATCAGTTCGGGTACCGCCGCCTCGTCGCGGCTCTCCTTGTCCTCTACCTCGGTCAGTGTCGCTTCCGCCAGCAGCAGGATGCCCGCCACGGAGACCGCGTTCTCCAGCGCCAGGCGAACCACCTTCGTGGGGTCGATGATGCCGGCCTCCACCAGATCGACATACTGGCCGCTGCGCGCGTCGAAGCCGATCGTTCCGCTCCCGCCACGCAGGCGATCGATCACCACACCGGCGTCCGCGCCGGAATTGACCGCGATCTGCCGTGCCGGCGCCTCCAATGCGTGCCGGAGGATGCGGATCCCCGTCGCCTCGTCGCCCTCGCACTTCGCCTCCTCGCGCGTCTCCGCATCGATTGCGCGGAGCAGCGCGAGCCCGCCGCCGGGCACGATCCCCTCGGCGATCGCCGCCTTGGTGGAAGAGATCGCATCATCGAATGCATCCTTGCGGTTCTTCATCTCCGCCTCGGACGGAGCTCCGACGCGAATCACCGCCACGCCTCCGGCAAGCTTCGCCAGACGCTCCTCCAGCTTCTCGCGGTCGTAGTCCGAAGTCGTGTCCTCGACCTGACGGCGGATCTCGTTGCAGCGCGCCTCGATGTCCGATCGGGCGCCGCCGCCCTCGATGATCGTGGTGTCGTCCTTCGCGACCACGATCCGCTTGGCCGTGCCGAGGTCGCGGATCGTCGCTCCCTCGAGCTTGAGGCCGAGTTCCTCGGAGATCACCTTACCGCCCGTCAGCGTCGCGAGGTCCTCGAGCATCGCCTTGCGGCGGTCGCCGAACCCCGGCGCTTTCACGGCAGCACAGTGAAGCGAGCCGCGAAGCTTGTTCACCACCAGCGTCGCGAGGGCTTCGCCTTCCACATCTTCGGCCACCACCAGCAGCGCGCGGCTCTCCCGGACGACCTGTTCGAGGAGCGGAAGGAGATCCTTCATGCTGCTGATCCGCTTGTCGTGGAGCAGGATCAGCGGATCCTCGAGGACCGCTTCCATCTTTTGCGGATCGCTCACGAAGTAGGGCGACAGATAGCCGCGGTCGATCTGCATGCCCTCGACGATGCGGAGCGTGGTCTCGGTGCCCTTCGCCTCTTCGACCGTGACGATGCCCTCGCCTCCGACCTTCTCGAGCGCATTCGCGACGAGTTCACCGATCTCAGTGTCGTTGTGCGCGGAAATCGTGGCAACCTGGGCCTTCTCCTTGGAGCCCGAGACGGGCTTCGACATCGCGCGCAGCGCTTCGACAGCGACGCGAGCACCTCGATCGAGACCGCGTTTCAGGTCGATCGCGCTGGCGCCCGCCACGACGTTGCGAAGGCCTTCAGCAAAGATGGCGTGCGCGAGAACCGTCGCGGTGGTCGTTCCGTCTCCCACTTCGTCGCCGGTGCGTACGGCTGCCTCGCGCAGCATCCGCGCCCCGAGATTCTCTTCGGGGTCCTTCAGGTTCACTTCCTTCGCGATCGTCACGCCATCGTCGCAGACGAGCGGGGTTCCCCACTTCCGCTCCATCAGAACGCAGCGTGCCTTCGGCCCGAGCGTGCCTCGAACCGCGTCGGCCAGCACGGTGGCCCCGGCGAGAATCTTCGCTCGTGCCTGGTCTCGGAAGAGAAGCTTCGTGTGCGCCATGGCAAGCCCCTCGTTTGTCTCGATCCTATTGCTTGATGGCGATCGTCCGGGGCTTCGCCTCTTCCTTGCGGGGGACGTTGATCGTCAGGACACCGTCCTTGAACGAGGCGACGAGCCTGTCGCCGTCCGCATCGGAAGGCAGCGTGAACGCCCGCGTGAACGAGCCGTAGGAGCGCTCTACGTAGCGGCTGCGCTCCTTCGTCTCCTCGCGCTTGCTCTTCTTCTCGCCGCGGATGGTGAGCATGCCTTCGCTCAGCTCGACGTGAACGTCGTCCTTGCTCGTGCCGGGAAGTTCGGCGGTGATGGTGTACTGGGCGTCGTTCTCCGTGACGTCCACCACCGGTAGGAATTCCTTCCCGCGGCCGGTAGGCGATTCCCGGAACAGATCGTCCAGCAGGCGGCCCATCCGACTCGGGAAAAATGCCTCTGAGGCCCATCGTTCGAGTTCACCGAACGGACGCCGGGGCGCGAGCGATCGGCCTTCCGCCCGCTCTTGGCTTTCCTTCGTCTTCTCTGCCATTGCGATCTCCCTTGTCGCGGCGCGGCGCCGCAACAGGGGAGATATGCAACCGGCGTGCCGTACGCCGTCGGCGCACCAGCACGCTTCTCATGCATCGACCCTCGGCGCGCCTTCGTCCGCGGAGACATCCCGTACGCTGGCGCCCTCATCCATCTCTGTGTGTGACACGATGCCACGCGCTCACGCGGCGGCGCCTCGCAGCGATTACCGACGACGCCGACCGCGCGCGTCCTTGAGCTGCGCCAGGCAGCGAGTCGCGGGGAGCGCGTTGACGACATCGACCTTGCGAGCCCAGCCTCGCCTGGCGACCGCGACGCCGAATTCATCCGCGTAGGCGAGATGACTCGGGTCGTGGGCGTCCGAGTCGATCGCCAGCTTGACACCCGCCGACACCGCCTTGCGCACGTACTCGTCGCGCAGATCGAGCCGATCCGGCATCGCGTCGATCTCGAGTACGGTGCCCGTCCGCTTCGCCGCCGCGATCACCGCGTCGACGTCGAGAGCGACGGCCTCGCGGCGTCCGATCAGACGAGCGGTGGGATGGAACAGGATGTCGACGTGGGGATTCTCCATGGCGCGCAGCACGCGGCGGGTCATCTGCGTCTTGCTCTGGCGAAAGCGTGCGTGGATCGCGGCGCCCACCACTTCGAGCTGCGCCAGCGCCTCGTCGGCGACGTCGAGACTTCCGTCCTCGCGGATGTTGACCTCCGCTCCGCTGAAGACGCGGAAGCCGCGCAGCCGGCGGTTCAGCTTGCGGATCGCTTCGGCCTGCTCGAGGAGCTTCGCTTCGTCGCAGCCGCGGGCCATCGCGAGATCACGGGTGTGATCGGTGATCGCGATGTACTCGAGGCCGAGCGCCTTCGCGGCCAGCGCCATCGCTTCGATCGAGGCTGCGCCGTCCGTCCAGTCGGTCTGGATCTGGAGATCGCCGCGCAGCTCGCCGTGCTCGATCAGCCCGGGCAAGCGTCCGGCGCGCGCGGCCTCGATCTCCCCGGTGTCCTCGCGCAGCTCCGGCGGGACGAACGGCAGGCCGAGCGCCCGATACACCTCCTCCTCGCTGCGCCCCGCCAGCCGGCGCGCGTCGCGAAACAGGCCGTACTCGTTGAGCTTGAGTCCCTCGAGCTGGGCGATCCGGCGCAGCGCCACGTTGTGCGCCTTGCTGCCGGTGAAGTAGAGGAGCGCAGCACCGAAGCTCGCAGCGGGCACGACGCGCAGATCCGCGTCCATTCCGTTGGCGAGCCGCACCAGGGTCTTCGTCGCGCCGCGCGCATACACGTGCGTGACGTCGGGCATCGACGCGAAGGCCTGGGCGACCTTTCCCGGATCGCGCGCCGCCACCAGGAAGTCGAGGTCTCCGATCGTCTCCTTGCGGCGCCGCACCGAGCCCGCCACCGCTGCCTGCTCGACACCGGCGATCTCGTGCAGGCGCCCCTCGATCTCGCGGGCGAGCGGGAGCACGGCTCCGAGCGGACGACGCGACCCCACGCCCGCGAGGAACGCGATTCCTCTCAGGATGTTCTGCTCGGTCTTTTCGCCGCAGTGCGGAAGCGCGCGGACGCGGCCCTCGCGACACGCCTTCTCCAGCGCCCGCACGTCGCGGATGCCGAGCTCCTCGTACAGGATCTTCGCGGTCTTCGGACCGAGCCCTTCGACCGCCGTGAGGCCCGACACGTCGATGGGCGTCGCCTCGCGCAGCCGCTCGAGGTCCCGCATGCGGCCCGTGTGCAGCAGCTCGACGATGCGTTCGGCGATCCCCTTGCCGACGGCGGGGAGTGCGTCGACCCCCTTCAAACCCTGTTTTGCCTCGATCTCGGCGAGCGGCCGATCGAGCGCTTCCACCGCAAGCGCCGCCTTCTCGTAGGCGCGGGGTTTGAAGGGTACGCCGTCCATCTCGAGGAACAGCGACATCTCGCGCAGCGCGTTTGCCACTTCGGTGTTGGAGGGCGGGTGCCGCGCACGAGTCATCCGGGAATCACCCCTTCACGTTGCCGACCGGGATCAGATGCGCGACCCGCTTCGAGAGGCCCGCTTCCTCGGTCGCGGCCGCCACCTCGTCGACGCTCTTGTACGCGAAGCCCGCCTCCTCGGAGAGAGTGCGCAGCGACACCGGGCGCACCAGGATGCCCCGTGCCTCCATGCGTTCCTGAAGCACGCGTCCCTTCACCAGCTTGCGCGCGCGGGTGCGACTCATCGTGCGTCCGCTGCCATGCGCCGTGCTGAAGAAGCTCGCCGCCCCGCTCGAGACGCCGGCGAGCACGTAGGAGCCCGTCTCCATGCTGCCGCCGATGATCACGGGCTGGCCGGTTTCGCGGTAGCGGACGGGCAGCTCCGCGTGGCCCGGCGGGAAGGCGCGCGTTGCGCCCTTGCGGTGCACCAGCAGCGTGCGGTCCACCCCGTCGATCCGGTGCTGTTCGAGCTTCGCGGTGTTGTGCGCCACGTCGTAGACCTGGCGGATCCCGAGCGCGTCGGGGCTCCGCCCGAAGACATCGGAGAAGACCTCGCGGATCCGATGGAGGATCAGCTGCCGGTTGGCGAACGACATGTTGGCTGCGCAGCACATGGCGGCGTAGTAGTCGCGGCCCTCCTGGGACGCGAAGGGCGCACAGGCCAGTTCGCGATCGATGACCGGAATCCCAAAGCGAGGCATCGCGTGCAGGAACTCGTGCAGGGAGTCGGTCGCCACCTGATGACCGAAGCCGCGGCTCCCGCAGTGGAACATCACGACGACCTGCTCGGGCAGATCGAGCCCGAACGCGCGCGCCAGTTCCGCGTCGAAGACACCCGCGGGATGCAGCACCTGGATCTCGAGGTAGTGGTTGCCGGCGCCGAGCGTGCCGAGCTGGAGATGGCCGCGCGCGATGGCGTGCTCGCTGACGCAGTCCGGGTCGGCTCCGACGAAGCAGCCTCCCGCCTCGGTGTAGAGCAGGTCGTCTTGCGTTCCGTAGCCTTGCTCGACGGCCCAGCCGGCGCCCCGGCGCAGCACCGCTCGGAACTCGTCGCAATCGATGCGCACGAAGCCGCTCTCTCCCACGCCTGCTGGCACACGGACCGCGAGTGCGTCGACGAGTTCGCGGATCCGCGGCTGCACCTCGGGCCAGCTGAGACTGGTGCGCACCAGCCGCATGCCGCAGTTGATGTCGAAGCCGATTCCACCGGGCGAGATGACTCCGGCGTCCGGATCCATCGCCGCCACGCCGCCAATCGGGAAGCCGTAGCCCCAGTGAGCATCGGGCATGCAATAACTGGCGCCGACGATTCCCGGCAGAGTCGCCACATTGACGGCCTGCTCGAAGACCTTGTCGCCCATCTCCCGCAGGAGCTTCTCGCTCGCGAAGACGCGCACCGGCACGCGCATGTCCGTGCGAAAGTCGGCCCCCAGTTCCCAGACGCCGGGCCCGATCGGCCGGATCGCATCGCGGGAGGACATGCGAGGTCTCCTAGCGCGGAGTCTCGTGGACGAAGCGTTCGAGCGGCCGGCCACTGATCGTGCGCAGATGCTCCAGGCTTCGGACGAGTTCGCCTTCGGCGCCCGCGCGATCGTCGATGGAGAGTTCGATCAGCACCCGGTCTGCGTGTTTGCGCGCCTCGTCATGGCAGCGCCGCGCGACTGCCAGGATGTCCTCCAGGTCGCCCTCGAGCGTGGTACTCATCGCATGCACCTGATACTGGAGACGACTCTCGGCCAGGATCGGGAGCAGATCGGCGACCAGGCGAAGGAACGGAACGGCGGGACCGACCGGCGTCAGTCGAAGCTCGGCGAGCATGGGCAGACCCTCCTGGGGCGCAGCTCATCAGGCGTTGCAACTCTCGTACCCTCGCTCGATGGGGCTGACGCCGCGCGACCGAGCACCACTGCGGCAGACGGCGACAGGCTCCATGCGCCATCGACGCAGGATGGCGTCGATGAGCTACGCCCGGCTCCTTCTCCCGGTCCGGCCGCGCGGGGCAACCGGCCACACATCGCCCGCGACCTCCGAGCAGAGCGGGCCCAACGCGCCGCACTCGAGCGGGCGGTCGCGAGCGCGGAGCACCGAGTCTCGGCGAGCCGGCCGGCACGGGCGTTGCAATCGAACTCCCCCGCGAGCAGGCGCGCGCCAGCAGGTGCCGCCATGAAGGAGGTGATGCCGATGCAGCGAGGTTCCCATGGAGATCCATTGGGTCCACCCCGAGTGCGTCTCGGCGGAGGAGCGGCGCGTGGCCGAAGATCGGATTCGGGAGCTGGCGCGTGACCGAAGCGATTTGATCGACGTGCGGATCGCCGCGAAGTCGACGCTGCACCATCGCCACGGCGGGCATGAGGTCCGCCTCACCTGCGAAGCGCGGGGCAAGGAGATCGTCGCCGCTCGCACGCGGCCCGACATGAGCCTCGCCCTGGATGAGGTGCTCGATGCTTTCGAGCGCGAGGTCTGGCACATGCGCCACCGCCGGACGCAGGAGGCGAGCGAACGACTGGCGTCGCCGCCCGATCTGGGCGTGATCGACGCCGTCTTCGTCGACAAGGGATATGGCTTCATCCTCACCGACGGCGGAGCGCGCGTGTACTTCCACCGCAACGCGGTACACGGAGGGCTCGACTTCGAGCAGCTGACCGAGGGACAGAGGATCGGACTGAACCTCGAAGGCGGCGTCGAG
>Ga0316613_10002565_pt1 | contig 11666 bp, 9 predicted proteins | sample OWC_soil_day10_C_2_FD_207647 | JGI IMG/M metagenome (GOLD analysis project Ga0316613, IMG submission 207647) | Wetland soil microbial communities from Old Woman Creek delta, Ohio, United States - OWC_soil_day10_CT_b | ecosystem: Environmental > Terrestrial > Soil > Wetlands | place: USA: Ohio... | reverse complement strand
TCGACGACAGCACCCACGAGCTGCGGGCCCGACTGGCCAGTGACCACGCCAAAACCGAACTGAACCTGGGCCACCTCGTCCACCCCCGGGCCCTCGGCGTGGCGGAGCCCAAGGGCACGGGCTTCGAGCTGCGCAGCGAAGCCTACGGCGCCCTCCGGGGGGAGAAGGGTCTGCTCCTGAGCACCGAGGGGGGCAAAAATGCCCTGGAGGCCCCAGGCCTCCACAGCCAACTCGAAAGCGGCCAGCAGCTCACCAAGGCCCTCAGTGACGTTTCTGAAAAACACCAACTGGAGCCCCTGGGCAGCCTGGAGACTGCAAAGAAGGCCCAGGACACCCTCAAAAAAACCCAGGCCATGAAGGGTACCGAAATTCCCGCCTTCGCCGACCCCCTGCTGGTCCTCTCCAGCCCCGCAGGCATCGTCCAGGCCACCCCCGCCAGCGCCCACACCAGCGCCGGGGAGAGCCTCCACCTCGACAGCGGCCAGGACACGGTGATCGCCGCCGGCAAGCGCATCATGATGGCCGCCCAGGAGGCCTGGAGCGTCTTTGCCGCGAAATCCGGCATCAAGCTCTTTGCGGGCAAGGGCAACATTGATATCCAAGCTCACGAAGGCAAGCTCGGGCTCGTTGCGGACCAGGATGTGCAGATCGTTTCCGCCACCGCCAGCGCAGAAATCCTCGCCAAGATCGCCCTCCACCTCGCCGCCGGAGGCGGTGCCCTCACCATGAAAGACGGCAACATGGTCATCCAGCTCCCCGGCGCCCTGGAGATCCACGCGGCGGGGGTGAAGATGATGGGGGCGGAGAATGTGCAACTGGACCTCCCCCACCCGCCGAAAGATGGGGAGCTCTTTGACCAGCATTTCCATGTGGTGGATTCCGAAAGCGGCGAATCCCTCCCCCACATGCCCTACGAACTGACCACCGCATCCGGAAAGGTTCTGCGGGGGGTGACGGATGCCCAAGGATTCACCAGCAAGGTCCGGGGGCTCGACGCGGAGGGCTTGAGTATCAAGATCCTTCCCAAACCCCATTCTGCGGCCAAGGAGTAGAAATGCCCGATCATAAAACCCGTCCAATCCATGAACAGAAGGCAACATTGACTCCCCTGGCGGACAGGCAGCCTGTCAGGGTTCCAGTCAAGACCATCCAATGGGTGGCCCTTTTCCCTGCGAGATACGCGCTAGGGGACAACCGATCAAAAACGCCGAAGGTTGCAGCCCCCTTTCGGGTCCAGGACTCCAATGGCAAGGCCATGGCCGCCCAAGGAGATACCCACTACACCCTCCGCCGCCCCCGCATGGGCTATCTTTATGCATTCAATGAGAAGGACCACCTTTGGGCGCTCTACCAGGTGGACTCCAAGGGGCAACTCACCCCTCTCCAAATGAACGACTTAAAGTCGCCAGAGTTGAGCTATACCACGATGGGGCTGGTGCTTGTTCCAAAGGACACGCCCGTATGGCTGGGCCTTTCCGATGCCAAGTGGACTCCACGGACCCTCAGCAAAGCCAAGACCGATGCCGCCTTCCGAAAGAAGATCATGCGGCGTTTCGACCCTGCAGCCCGGGCGGGGCCACATGCAGCCACTCTATTGGAAGCAGGCAAGCATGTTGCGGATCTCACCCCTGGTATGAGCCCCCAAGCCTTCTGGTTCAGCCAAGACCCCTTTGCGAAGATGCCCATGGCGGCACTGACCCAGGGCATTGACCCGACATCCATTTCCTCGGGAGCCGTGGTTGCTCTGGAGGATCCGGCGGGAATCGCCATGGATCTGGCCTCCATGATGACTGGTCGCCTTGAAGCCTGGTCAAGCAAGCCCGATCCCCTGTGCAAGGGGCGGACCACCAAGTGGGCTCTGTTTTCCAGCACAGCCATTGATGGGCTGCGAGAGATGGTCGCCACCCAGGCGGAGTACCAGGAATACGCCGCAGCCATCCGCCTCAGGGATCAGACCATGGCGAATTCCATGGGAATGGCTTATTTCAACACCAAGCTCCGTGATTTCTTCTCGGAGGCCGGTATCCAAAAGAACTTGGCGGCCCGGAAAGATAAGACCCGGATGGAGTCTTGGGATAAATACGCTGCCAAATACAACGAAGCCTCGCGCATCCAGTGGAAGGCGGACTACAAGCAGCGGCTTCAGGATTTCGACACCAAGAGTATCCTCCCCCTGGCCCATGCCCATGTCGCCTGGGTCGACTGTCAGCGCTTCAAGGGCTACTTCAACGCAGTCTTCGATTCCGTAGATGTGGTCAGCGGCCTAGCCTATACCCATACGCTGGACCGCTGCTACACCGGGGTCCAAGACAAGGGGCCTTGCGCCGCCTACATGACCAAATGGCTGAAGGCAGAACTCACCAGCGAGAACCTACTGCTGCGCGGACTGGTCCTCAACCTCAAGAAGACCGCTGCGGACATCCGCGCGGCTGTTTCGCTATCCATGGACCTCCGGGGCTTGCCCTGGGATGGCCTGATTTCGGGATTTTCCGCAACCGTGGAGGCCATCAAGAGAGACAAAGATGCCGTGATCGTGCGCTATATCGCCACCCTGGGGCACCCCATTGCCGAGGTACTCAAGGAGGCGCTGAATGGACCCATCCGCCACGCCGCCGCCGCTCTGGGTGTGGTCAGCGAGACGCCCATGGTTTGCGTTGAGATCGTGGGCAGCAAGAAGACCTTCCGGGCGATGCTGGTCAAGGAATTGCTGGGGCTCAACAAGGGCAAACCCAGTGCAAACCAAGTCCAGATGGCCACGGCGGCAGAGATGAAGCGACTGGAAGTGCATGGCGTGCCCATGGAGGGCACCCACCAGCAGCGCTTCCTGCTCATGGTGGACCCAGAGGAGGCCAAGGCCATGCCCAAGGGACTCAAACCCAAGGCCCAGGCCGAATGGCTGGCCCAATCCATCCGGACCCCCGAAGAGGTGGAGGCCTTGAACCTTGCCAAGTGGCAGAGCAAGCTCAAGAATGGCTGGGGCAAAGGCGCCCCCATGATTTTCGGCGCCGTGGCGGGCATCTGCCAGTTCCTGTCCATGAGCAAACTCTCCGCAGACCTGGAGAAGGGTACCTCCTTCGAGAAGACGGAGAACCAGTGGCGACATGGCGCCAGCGTGGGGGCCCTGGCGGGGACAGTGGGCGAACTCCTGGGCGAGGTGATCGAGAAGAGGGCTTCGACGTTTTCGGCACAGGCAGCCAGCCAGGGAATCAAGTTTGCGGGAAAGGCGTTGGGCTTTGTCGCGGGGTTGGTGATGGCGGGGGTGGACTGGTACAAATATTCTGAGGCCAAGGGGCACCAGGAATACGGCTTGGCCGCCGCCTACTTTATCTCTGCGGGACTGGGTGCCGGGGCTACAATCTGCTTTTTCTTGGCCACCTTTTTTGCGTGGATGGGGCCAATTGGTTGGGCTTTGGTAATCCTAAGTATAGGAATCACCGTCCTGATTGAATACATCAAGGACAGCAAGTTTCAGGAGTGGCTTAACCGAAGCTGTTGGGGCACCCTCCGAGAGAAGGAGGGATACAGAAGCATGGATAGCGAAATGGGTGATTTCAATATAGCGATGGCAGGTTGAAATGGAATACGCAGGATTAATTGTTAAATACAAAGTCAATCGTCTATTGGAAGGCGAAGAGGAAGAACTCAGACTGCTTCAATCCAACAGGATTGACGTCAAGCCGCACTACCAGCTTAGCGTGATTGAATTAAACTCGATTTACATGGAAATCACAGATAAGCACTATGGATGGAAAGGCTGGTTAACATTTTCCACGTCAATAATATGGCTAGGAGCGTTTTTTGTGATTTTGGAGAGCAGTTGGTCGACCTTTGTTGGTGAATATAAGTTCATTTGTATAAATCACAATCTCTTGCCAGCCGTTTTGTTATGGGTTCTAGTTGTGGTGGTGTCCATCCCTTTCATTGGCGTTACAACTTGGCTCCTCCGCAAAGAGTCCTTCCGTTGGACCCACTACCCCATCCGCCTGAACCGTAATAACCGAATGGTCTATGTCTTCCGTTTGGACGGAACGGTGCTTTCAGTCCCCTGGAAGGAGGTCTTCTTTACCCTGGGGCGGGGCGGAAAGTCCATGGGCATCGAGTCCTGGGATGTGCGGGGCCATGTGCTGGACAAGGACCGAAAAACCGTCCTGGAGACCTTTGCCTTCGGCTATGTCTCCACCTCCCAGGATACGGTGGTCGCCTACTGGGAATACTTGCGCCGCTACATGGAAGAAGGCCCCAAGGAACCCTGGGAGCTTCTGGACTACTGCCTCCCCATTGACCAGCGAAAGGAGCCCCGCATCCTTGGCCTGCAGCGCCTTTGGCTCGAAGTGAACGGCCAGATCTTCTTCCAGATCCTGCTGTCCCCCATCTTCCTCATGGCCTGGATTGGCCGTCAGTTCGCCATGGCCACCTGCAAGATCCCCGTCTGGCCAAAGGAGGTCGAAGAGGCCTGTGCCATCGAACCCGGCGATCCCTACGTCAAGGATGGCCGGACGAACCCGCCGGATGCCGGGCTCTGGTTTCCATGATTTCCGCCATAACGACCCGGACAAGCCCGTGATCCTCGGCGTCCTCCCCGGCGGCCAGCGCAAGCCCGCCCACTTCAGCCTGGCCTCCAGCCTCCCCGGCGATAAGGCCATCTCGGGTATGCGCTCCAAGATGCACAAGGGGAGCGGCGGTAACGAACTCCTCTTCGACGACAGCACCCACGAGCTGCGGGCCCGATTGGCCAGTGACCACGCCAAAACCGAACTGAACCTGGGCCACCTCGTCCACCCCCGGGCCCTCGGCGTGGCGGAGCCCAAGGGCACGGGCTTCGAACTGCGCAGCGAGGCCTACGGCACCCTTCGGGGCGAGAAGGGCCTGCTGCTCAGCACCGAGGGCGGCAGTGCCGCCCTGGAAGCCGCTGGGCTGCACAGCCAGCTTGAAAGCGGCCAGCAGCTCTCCAATGCACTCAGCGACGTGGCAGAGAAGCACCAGCTCGAAGCCCTGGGCACCCTGGAGACTGCGAAGAAGGCTCAGGACACCCTCAAGAAGACCGTCCAGACTGGGCAAACAGAAGTGCCCGCCTTCGCCGACCCCCTGCTGGCCCTCTCTAGCCCCGCAGGCATCGTGCAAGCCACCCCCGCCAGCGCCCACACCAGCGCCGGGGAGAACATCCACCTGGACAGCGGCCAGGACACGGTGATCGCCGCCGGCAAGCGCATCATGATGGCCGCCCAGGAGGCCTGGAGCGTCTTTGCCGCGAAATCCGGCATCAAGCTCTTTGCGGGCAAGGGCAACATTGATATCCAAGCTCACGAAGGCAAGCTCGGGCTCGTTGCGGACCAGGATGTGCAGATCGTTTCCGCCACCGCCAGCGCAGAAATCCTCGCCAAGATCGCCCTCCACCTCGCCGCCGGAGGCGGTGCCCTCACCATGAAAGACGGCAACATGGTCATCCAGCTCCCCGGCGCCCTGGAGATCCACGCGGCGGGGGTGAAGATGATGGGGGCACAAAAGGTGGAACCCAGCCTGCCCTCCCTGCCCCAGGGGGAGGACCCCCATGACGAGCAGTTCCGCATCCTGGACCAAGCGACCCAGGAACCCCTGGCTAACCGGAAATATCGCATCGAACTGGAGGATGGGCGCGTGTTCCGGGGCGTCACGGATGCCGAAGGCAAGACCCTGCGCGTCCATACCGGGGATCAAGCCAAGGGCATGAACATCGTTCTGGAATCCTGACCAAATTTAGGGGAGCAACCTCAACATGGTGGACCATTATCTGGGCACTCACAGCAGCAATCTAGTCAGAGGCAGCGTCAAGGACCTGCACTGGTCGAAACCCGTGCCGATATTCCCGGTGCGTTATGCGTTGGGGGATGACGGGTCAAGAACTCCCCCACTGAGCGGCTCCTTTTGCGTTACCAGCGTCAAGCCGAGCCCAGGCACCCATTACACCCTGCGCCGCCCCCGTGGGGGGTATCTTTACGTATTCAACGAGAAGAGCCAATTCTGGAACATCTTTCTTGTGAACCCTTGGGGCCAGCTTTCCCCGGTGGACCGGAATGACCAGGACCACAGAAACCTTGGCTACACCCAAAACGGACTGGTGCTGGCACCCGACGATTCGGTGCTTTGGTTCTGCTTCACGAACCACCTTCTGGACAAGAGCATCCTGTCCAGGGCGGCCCATAAACAGGACTTCCGCAGCAAGTTCATGCGTTGCGTAAAACCATTGACGCCTGGACCCCACACCGGGGCGTTGAAGGATGTCGAGACCCATGTCGCAGATTTGGCGCGCGGAGTGAGGCCCGAGGCCTTCTGGTTCAGCGCCTTCCCCTTCGCCAAGCAGAAAGTGGAGCAACTGGAGAGCGGAGTCAGCAAAGACTGCCTCCAGCGCGGCCTCATACTCGCCCTGGACGACCCCACCGGCATCGCCATGGACACCCGGGCCATGCTGGCCCAACGTTATAACAACTTTGTATCAGAGCCCGAGAGAGCCAGGCGGAACGCCAGTTACCAAGCCGTGTTGGATATCCGTGCCAGCGTCCAGTCCTTCGGCGAGAAGGCATATCTTCAGCGGCAGAAACCCCAGGATTCCCTGTATGGGCTCATGGCCAAAGCGCGAGCCGTAATCCAAGAGGATGGGCGAATGTTGGACGACTTCAATAAGAATGTCCAGAACGCCATGGAGCTGGCCAGATGGAAGGCTTGGGAGCCCTACCACTACAAGCTCAACTGGGATGCTATGGGAAAGTGGCCTAGCCAGCTTGAACAGCAACTGAACGAGCATAAGGACAAAGTCCTGATTCCCCTCGCAGAGACCCATGCCCAATGGATGCAAAGCCCTGAACTCCAGGCGGTCTTCCGGTACCACTACCCTAGCGGCATCGCCGATTCGGGAGGCCACTATGCGAACCTCCTGCGCCTATGCATTGAGGGCACACAAGCCTACAAGCCCTGCGCGGATCTCTACCTCAAATGGCTAGAGGACGATGCATTCCGTTCCTGCGGAATCCTCACCCGGGGCCTGCTGAACAACCACTCCCCCCTTCTCAACGAAATCAGGAACGCCCCCTTCAGCAGCGGAGTCAGCTTCAACGATTTCGCCATCAAGGGAGCTCTTCCGGTGATCACCCAAGCCGTGGACAGTCTGGGGGGTGCGGCGGGCGACAGCATGAAAGCCTTGGCCAAGGAGCTGATCGGTCCCTTGACGGAGCTGACGAAAAAGGCAACCGAGGAGAATCGGGGCCGGATTGCCCTCTCGGCCCTTGCGGCCGTTGAAAAGAAGCAGCTTCGCCTCCTCACCTTCCGGAACACCGGCCTGTCTGAGGTTCTGGAGTCCCTCACGGAAAGCGTTCGGCGGGTGAATCCCAGCATCAAGCAAGGCCAGGCCCGCTGCCAAATCGCTGGATTCCTGGGGCAGGATCCAAGGGTATACCAGGCCCGAAAGCCGACCAAGTGGGTGGTGGTCCTGGACGATGAGGAACTTCGCCTGCACGGCATCAACCCAGGGTCAGAGGGCCTGCTGACCCTGGACCGGCTCACCGAAACCCCCGCCAATCGATGGAACTTCTTCAAGACCAGCACCGGCAGGTTCAGCGCCCTCATGCTCGCCTGCCAGAGCGCAAGCCTGGTGGCCAGCATCCGGGACTTCAACTCCGCCCCCGTCCAGCAGAACATCGATGTGCTCACCCAGCTCACTGCGGGGATCCTCGCATGGAGCAGTTCCGTTGCCACCACCGTCTACAGCGTCGTAAGCCCCAACGTGGCGCTTGGAATCATTGAATCCAACGCATTCAAGACCTTCAGATACATGGGGGTCGCGGCGGGGGTGTTGAATGGACTAGTTGACATATACAAGGGTTGGCAGGCATTAACACAAAAAGACTATAAAACGATGGAATGTTATTGGTTGTCCGCAGCGTCCGGTATTGGTTCATCAATATTGCTCGGAACGACCTGGATATCTGGTGCCTGGGTTCCGATCGTTGGCTGGGCGTTATTGGCTGTCTTTATTGGCATTCAGCTCTACCTTGCCACCAGGAGCGGTCCGCTCCACGATTGGCTTGACAAGTGTACTTTTGGTGTCAGACCTGGCTTCAAAACCGGAGACGCTGAACGCGCATTCCTGAAAACAGCAGTCAGCGGGGTGTGATCCATGCAATGCATTCCAAATAGCAGACTACAGTTTAAGCCGGATCAGAGGCTTGAAGATGAAGAGTTGGCAAGACAGCTCTTCCAGAATGAGCCTCTTGAAGTCAGCCCTCGCTCCTGGGGATCACTCATCAAGCTCAATAGTAACTATCTTGAATCCCCAGATGTTGTCTATGGACAGCAGGGATGGCTCACCATGTGGGGCGGCATTGCAGCATTGATTTTTTTTGCTACTGGGATTATATATTCTATAACTATATATCGTGTAGATCGCCATAACTTAACAATGATTATTGCAGTTCTTGCGGCGAATTTAATTATTTCGTTATTGTTTATTCTGCTTGCCAAATCCGAATTATTTAAGTACACCCACATGCCCGTTCGCCTGAACCGCAAAACCCGGATGGTCCACGTGTTCCGCTTTGATGGCTCAGTCCTTTCTGTCCCCTGGGACGAGGTCTTCTTTAATGTCGGCCTGGGCCGATACAAGGGGCCCTTCCAGCCCACCTTCATCGCGGGGCATGTGATGGAGGGCTCCAAGCGCTACCCCAAGGAGACCTTCATCCTGGGGGGGCATGCCTCCGGGTTGGCCGCTACCCTTTCCCTCTGGGAGTTCTTCCGGCGCTATATGGAGGAAGGCCCTGAAAGCGTGCTGGAGGAGAACCCAAACCTCGTTTGCTTGCCCCTAGACCGGGGCAAGGAGCCCTTTTCAGCGGGCATGACGGTGGTTCACCGGGAGATGGGTTCGCCCAACTGGTTCCTGGGCACGATCCTCTTCCCGATCCGCGTTCTCCAATCCTGCGCCCGCTGGCTCGCCTTCCGCACCTGCAAGGTCCCCGTATGGCCCAAGGAGATCGAGGCCACCTGCACCATTGAGCCTGATGACCCCCATGTTCACGACGTCACCACCAACCCGCCTGGATACCGTTTTGGCTACTGACGCGCACCCCGCTCCTTCGAGGGTTTGAGATATGCAGGGGATTCCCAATAACAAGTTGCAGTTCAAGCCGGATCAGAGGCTTGAAGATGAGGAGCTTGCGAGACAGCTCTTCCAGAATGAGCCTCTTGAAGTGAATCCAGGCTATTGGGGGTCACTGATCAAGCTCAATAGCACCTACCTTGAAACGCCGGATGTTATCTATGGACAGCAGGGATGGCTCACGCTGTGGAGTGGGATATCTTCTATTGCGTTCGCGGCATTTCCGTTATTAATAGTATTTGATATTTTCAAAAAAATTAAATATGGAATACAATTCACATCAAGCGACTTGGTTTATATTATTGGAAGCTTGCTTATTTCCATACTAGCCAGTTACTTTTTTGGTTGGCTCGCAAAATCCGAATTCTTCAAATACACCCACATGCCCGTCCGCCTGAACCGCAAAACCCGGATGGTCCATGTGTTCCGCTTTGATGGCTCGGCCCTTTCCGTCCCTTGGGACGAGGTCTTCTTCAATGTCGGTCTGGGCCGGTACAAGGGGCCCTTCCAGCCCACCTTCATCGCGGGGCATGTGATGGAGGGCTCCAAGCGCTACCCCAAGGAGACCTTCATCCTGGGGGGGCACGCCTCCGGGTTGGCCGCCACCCTTTCCCTCTGGGAGTTCTTCCGGCGCTACATGGAAGAGGGGCCTGAATCCGCACTGGAGGACACCCCGCAGCTTGTCTGTCTGCCCCTGGATCGGGGCAAGGAGCCCTTTTCGGCGGGGATGACGGTGGTTCATCGGGAGATGGGTTCGCCCAACTGGTTCCTGGGCACGATCCTCTTCCCGATCCGCGTTCTCCAATCCTGCGCCCGCTGGCTCGCCTTCCGCACCTGCAAGGTCCCCGCCTGGCCCAAGGAGATCGAGGCCACCTGCACCATTGAGCCTGACGACCCCCATGTCCACGACGTCACCACCAACCCGCCTGGATACCGTTTTGGCTACTGACGCGCACCCCGCTCCTTCGAGGGTTTGAGATATGCAGGGGATTCCCAATAACAAGTTGCAGTTCAAGCCTGATCAGAGGCTTGAAGATGAGGAGTTGGCGAGACAGCTCTTCCAGAATGAACCCCTTGAAGCCAGTCCTCGCTACTGGGGATCGCTCATCAAGTTCAATAGTACCTATCTTGAATCCCCAGATGTTGTATACGGACAGCAGGGATGGTTGACAATGTGGTGCGGAGTTGTTGTTATTGCCTTTTTGGTCGCCGGTACGTCTTCATATACAGGATTGTCTTCGCTGGTGTTTCGCGCAAATGGCGATAAGGACATTTTCGGTCTTTTTTTCTACCTACATTTTTGCCGTTCTCTTTTCTCTGCTTGCCAAATCCGAATTCTTTAAGTACACCCACATGCCCGTCCGTCTGAACCGCAAAACCCGGATGGTCCATGTGTTCCGCTTCGATGGCTCGGTCCTCTCGGTCCCCTGGGACGAGGTCTTCTTTAATGTCGGCCTGGGCCGATACAAGGGGCCCTTCCAGCCCACCTTCATCGCGGGGCATGTGATGGAGGGCTCCAAGCGCTACCCCAAGGAGACCTTCATCCTGGGGGGGCATGCCTCCGGGTTGGCCGCTACCCTTTCCCTCTGGGAGTTCTTCCGGCGCTATATGGAGGAAGGCCCTGAAAGCGTGCTGGAGGAGAACCCAAACCTCGTTTGCTTGCCCCTAGACCGGGGCAAGGAGCCCTTTTCAGCGGGCATGACGGTGGTTCACCGGGAGATGGGTTCGCCCAACTGGTTCCTGGGCACGATCCTCTTCCCGATCCGCGTTCTCCAATCCTGCGCCCGCTGGCTCGCCTTCCGCACCTGCAAGGTCCCCGTCTGGCCCAAGGCGATCGAGGCCACCTGCACCATTGAGCCTGACGACCCCCATGTCCACGACGTCACCACCAACCCGCCTGGGTATCGTTTTGGCTACTGAGGCGTTCCATTTCTCTCCTGCTCAAGGGCGATGCAGCCTTAACGCTGGCCCCCATCTGGAAACTTGAGATATGGAAGAACTCCCAAGTCAGCGTTTCAAGGGCTATTTCAACGCAGTCTTCGATTCTGTAGATGTGGTCAGCGGCCTAGCCTATACCCATACGCTGGACCGCTGCTACATCGGGGTACAGGACAAGGGGCCTTGCGCCGCCCGATGAAATCTGCAATTTGTCCAGAAACAGATGAATGATTCTGCGACAGAATTAGCCTGGGATGGCACGAGGCATTCTGCCATGAAAGGGGGGACCGCCTGCTCGCTGCGCTCGCGATGTCCCCCCTTTGACCCCCACGTGGTGGCCGGGCAAAGCCCGACCATCACGTCTGTGTTTAGGGTGTTCTATGTGGGGGAAATAATAGAGTTCTTCTTGTTAAGAATGAGTACATTGCACAGGAGGAGCAGCTGCTCCGGGCAAAGGGTGTAGAGCCTCGTCCTTAACTGACTCAGCCGCCCCCCACGAAGCGCACCACTTCTAGCTGATCGCCCTCCCGGAGCGGGGTGCTGGCGTGATCGGCCTTGCGGACGACGGTGCCGTTCAGTTCCACAGCGGTGCCATAGGAAGGCAGTT
>Ga0316613_10002564_pt1 | contig 11667 bp, 11 predicted proteins | sample OWC_soil_day10_C_2_FD_207647 | JGI IMG/M metagenome (GOLD analysis project Ga0316613, IMG submission 207647) | Wetland soil microbial communities from Old Woman Creek delta, Ohio, United States - OWC_soil_day10_CT_b | ecosystem: Environmental > Terrestrial > Soil > Wetlands | place: USA: Ohio... | reverse complement strand
TACTATTTTTCTGTTTAATTACAAGTACAGCACTATGTTTACTTGTTGGCTCAGGTTGATTACTCGTAGAGAATGTAACCGAACGGCGTTCTACAACTGGCTCTATAGCCTGAAAAGTACAGGCTGCTACGCAATTACCACATCGAGTACAGCGCTCAGAGTCATATTGAATCTTCCATGGCAAATCATTGACCGTTACATCCTGAGTTGTTACTGCTTCCATCGCTCTACCTCCAATGCTTCATTAATAACAACCACTTCTCGTTCGTTAGGATATATATCTAATTCCTGATTACGATTAGGCAAAATGGCATTCAAACCACATACCTCGGATGAGATGGCCACAGTATTGTCATCTCTACCCACTACAACTGGACGCAATTTTTTTGAGTCGCAGCAGGTCATCATATTATTATTCGGTAACATAGCAATAATAGTATTCGGTCCGTTAATTTCCAAGTGACCAAGGGATTGCCGAATTGCTGTGAGTTCTGCCTTGTCAGGTCTCATGGCAATTTCACTAAATGGCAGAGGGGTAATAACATGCTTATAATACTTAATCGGCCATTTTAGTTTGTGTAGTACATAATGGAGTGTATAAATAAAATTTTGAGAGTCAGACTCAAAGCCAATATACCCGCGATGCAATGTTTTTTGATATTCTTTATTTTTGGTATAAAAGGTATTTTCACCATTAGCACACAAGGTATATCCCTGTATGAAAAAAGGATGAGCAGCATAACGCACAATATCATAATTAGTATTTTGGCGGCACTGTACCACTATATTTTTTGACATTAAAGCCCCATTATCATCCCATAATTTAAAATATGTGGCAATATCTCGGGGATCGCCGATTTCTTTTAAGGTAAGCACATCAGGCCAAAAGGAGTATACATACCCTTGGTCCGTTTTTTCCAACAATGCCCTAAGAGCTAGGCGAGTATCCAGCAGTAATGCTTCTTTAGCCTCCTGGCTAGCATCACTATAATGTTCGGGATAATCATAATTACGAAATATATAATAAGGCATCGCCTCAATATCTAACTTGGCATTTTTCACGCCACGAGGAATCCACTCTGCTAACTGAACAAAGTTATTGGTTTCCATGTAATCTTCAACCATTTTAGCACCTTTTTGCGTGCAGGCCAGGGATAATAGGGGTTTATCCTTATGTTTGGAAAATACGCCTGCCAAATCTTGCATAACCATGGCAAACCCTGAATTATCATGCCCTTCTTGCTGCGGCAGCATTAAATGCAGCGCTGCCGAGGGATGAATAAATTCCTTACTCTTGATCGCACCAATTCTGCACATATATCATTACCCACCCTTCAAAATAATTTTAAAAATAAAAAATATATTTTCTCTGCTAAAAAAAAAACTGGGAAAGTACTGGATAATTAAAATTAGCTATAAGGCGATAAGCAATAGAGGCTATTACCATTTAGCATCATTTATCCAGGACTTTCCGCAGGGCCTTTTATACCCACGGTGTTGTGCTATTTGCACCTGTACCGCTCGGACCAGTCCGCTATATAGCGCGGAACCCTAGGTACACTCCTAAAAATCTTTTGTATTAATATACAGTACTTATTTTCATATCTTATTATAAAAACCAAATGTTCTACTGTCAATAATGTATAGGAAATAATACATTATACCTTCAAAATGAATATAAATTAATTCATTTTTCTGATAAATTCATTATTTTGGGGCCTGCTTGGCGTACATCTCCGATACGAACTGTATATTTATTCATATCAAGATAATCTAGCAAAGGCAAGGCTACCTTACGGGAAGTTTCCAGCATATCGCGCAACTGGGCCAGTGTAATAGTTTCATTTTTTTTGAAGTGCTGACAAAGAATATTAACAATATATTGCATCGTTTTTTCATATATACATATATTATCCACCTGTATCAATATGCCCTTGCTTATTAGTATATCAAAAGCTGCCTTAGCTTTTTCTGGCAAAAAATTTAATTTTTCACCAAGCATACAAACGTCTATATTTGTAAGCCCACTATCAGCTAATACTTGTTCACTTGTAATAATCAAATCATGCAACCAACTATTATATTTTTCTCCATGTTCTTGCAGCGCAAAATACCCGCCATTGCTTACTACATTACTTTCTTTTTTCCAAAATGTTGCTATTTTATCGAAAATTTTATCTGTTAACCCTAATTTCTGCCTGATTACTTCTCTGGATAAACCTGCCCTTTCTGGCTGAGCAGCGTGAAAAGCACCTAATAACTCAATACAATTATGAGTTATTGACTGTAGTGCTCCTTTAGCTATGTAGTAATTCTCTAACATAACTATTTTTTGTTCTAACCTTAATATACTTAAACTTTGATCCACCTGACTCTTTTTGATATATCCAGCCTGTCTCCTAATTTCACTGTCAGATAAAACACCGCCACTTACAGTTAAAATTTGATACACAATATTGTATACATTTTGCTCAGCTAAAGCCTGTGCCAAGGCCATCCGGTCCTTACCGATGATACGATTTTTTCTCCCTGGAGCAATGAGCATAATACTGCCTAACAAAAACTGTGGTGAATAGAGTCTGATAATCCCTCTATCACCAGCACTGGCCGCTAAGGGTTCTTCTAAAATAAGCCGCATATATTGATGACTACTATCTTTAAATGAATATATACGTCCCAAAAATTCGCCTGTCCCTAAATGTAATCTGACTCTAGTGCCACTATCAATAGGTTGCTCTAGTGTAGTCACTACATCCCAAGTACTACTGATTTGCCCATAAGCATCTTGGCTGAGAGACATGCCGCGAGCAATTTCACTTTTGTCAACACCTACTAGATTAATAGCTGCCCGCTGTCCAGCAAAAACAGATTCTACCTTACAATCATGGCATTCAGTCCCACGCACTCGCACCTGTTGCCCTGAAGGGTACAGGGTCAAACTATCACCAACTTTGGCAGTACCACTCAGTACTGAACCAGTCACAACTGCGCCGTAACCTTTCACGGTAAATACCCTGTCAATCCACAGGCGGAAAGGAGCATCACTATCACGTGGAGCTACTTTTTTAGCCTCTGCTAACAGACTTTCTCTCAATTCATGGAGCCCCTCACCAGTAACAGCTGAAAAACGGCATAGAGGCGCGTGTGCCAAAAAGGTGTCTTTAATTAACAATTCCACTTCTTCCTCTACTAATACCAGCCACTCATCGTCTACTTTATCAATTTTATTAATAACAACGATACCATGCTGTACTCCATATAAATGTAACATTGCCAAATGCTCTCTGGTTTGAGGCATAACTCCTTCATCTGCAGCAATAATTAACATCGCCAAATCAATGCTACCTGTACCTGCTAACATATTTTTCAGAAAACGTTCATGCCCAGGTACATCAACAATGCCAGTCGTGAACTCGTTACTTAATTTCATGGAGGCGAATCCCAAGTCAATAGAAATTCCCCGCATTTTTTCCTCTTTCAGTCTATCAGTATCTGTACCCGTTAAGGCTTTAATGACTGCTGACTTACCATGATCAACATGGCCTGCTGTCCCGATGATAATATATTTCACTCTCTTGCCCCCTTCGCCATACCAAAACAAGCCTTTTGAATCATTTCCATATCTTCAATTTCTAGACAACGCACATCAAATAAGATCTTTTCCGCCTGAATACGCACGATAATTGGGACTATATATTTTCTAAACTCCCTTTCCAATACTGCTGTACTTTTGCCAGTAGCCATAATACTAACCCCAAAACTTCTAAACTCAACCTCAGGCAAAGTTCCTCCTCCCGCCTTAGATATAAGAGGTACAACATCAATAGACCAGCCGTAGGTCGTAAGGCCATTGAGCATAGTTGCCAACTTATAAGCCTGTTCTTTAAGTTCCTCAGGTCGCCGGTTTAGCATACGCTGTACGGGAATATTCTTATATGCAACACCTGTCAAATAATCAATAAGCGTACCTTCTAATGCCGCTAATGATAGCTTATTAATACGGAGTGCCCGTAATAATGGATGTTTCTTTAGCTTATTTATGTATTGTTGCTTACCAGCAATAATACCAGCCTGTCCTGCCCCGAGTAATTTATCGCCGCTGAATGTCACCACATCAGTACCTGCGGCCAAACACTCAGCTACAGTAGGCTCATGCCAACCATCAACCGCTACATTCACAAGAGTACCACTGCCCAAATCATCTACCACTGGAAATCCATGATTATGAGCTAGTTCTACTAGTTCTTTAGCATCAGGTTGAGCGGTGAAACCGACAATTCGATAATTACTGGTATGAACTTTTAAAATAACAGCCGTATTTTGATTAATGGCCTCTTGATAATCTGATATATGGGTTTTATTAGTAGTGCCTACTTCCACAAGTAGAGCACCGCTTTGTTTTAGTACATCAGGCACCCGAAAAGATCCACCAATTTCTACTAGTTGCCCGCGGCTGACAATTACCTCACGTCCTTGTGCTAATACTGACAGCACTAATAATACTGCCGCCGCATTATTATTAACAACAATTGCGTCTTCAGCACCTGTTAATGCACACAACTTATTGACTACATGAGTATAGCGGCTACCTCTCTCACCTGTTGCCAAATTATATTCAAGCGTACTGTAACCTGACATTATATCGTCCACCATACGCACTGCACTTTTCCCTAAAGGCGCTCGGCCTAAATTGGTATGTAATACCACTCCAGTAGCATTTACTACTCTGTGCAAACTACAGCTACCTAGCGCTAATAATTCACTCCGGACTTTGAATACTAAACTTTCCACAGAAACATCCACCGACTTGTTCTGCTTTAACTTATTCCGGGCCTCCTCCACTACTGTACGCAACTTACTAACAATTATCTGATGGGAAAATTGAGCGAGTTCAGGTTGAGTAGTTAATCCCTCTAATAAACGATCTATGGCTGGAATATCCCGCATTGTGGCTTTACTCTCTTTCATGTTACCTCCCTGATAATAATTATTCTTTAAAACAGTTCATCTTATAAATGTCTCTACATCTTAGGGTAAGGGGTTATATTTATATTGTCCCCGCACTTATCTTATTTTCCTCTACTAGGCATGTATAACCTTCTTAAATCCTACATATAATAACTCTATATAATATATTCCATAATGTGTATTTATCATATAATCTTTTAAACAGGAGTTATTAAATGTTGAATAATATTTTGAAATTTCCTAAACCATCACCTGAATTCAAATTAAATATCAATCAACCTACTGCCATCTATGATATTGCCACCCATTTACGGGGTATCATGCATGAAGCAGCTACCGCTGATCATGATCTAGTCATTTTATGTATTGGCACCGATCGTTCTACAGGTGATTCTTTAGGACCACTTACCGGTAGCAAATTACGTTCTTTTAACCCCTATCCTCATATTTATGGAACATTAGATGACCCAGTACATGCCTCTAATCTACATGATAATATACAATCTATTCAAACAAAATTTGATAATCCCTTTATTATTGCAGTAGATGCTTGTCTTGGCAGATTAGAAAGTGTTGGCTGTGTATCTCTCGGACGTGGTCCATTAAAACCAGGAGCTGCTGTAAAGAAAGAACTCCCCTCAATTGGCGATGCATATGTAACTGGTATTGTTAATGTAAGTGGTTTTATGGAACATTTAGTATTGCAAAGCACACGCCTTAGCTTAGTAATGAAAATGGCCGATACCATCGCCCATGCTTTTTCTTATGGATTGCGTACATATAACCGTTAAAAGGCTATTTAAATACAGACTCTTAAATATAACAGCCGAAGCTATATGTAGCTTCGGCTGTTATATTTACATCAGTGCTAATTCTTCAATTATTTCATTATAAGTTTTGCCAGCTGCATTAATAACAGGCACATCAGTGATCGTATCCTGCACATTTAATAAATTAATATCTGCGCCGCCTACTATAATAGCATCAACGCTATTAATATTACTATCGTCCAAGAATACTACATCATACCCTTCTACTTCCAGTACCTCAGCCAAATTTGATAAAATTTTTTCTACTGCAATGACTCCTTGCATATCATCCACCTCCGGCTATAGCATTACCAGTAGGATAGAATCTTATGCAGCAATACAAAAGGTCTTTAGGCTTAAGGATCTAATCTTTTTCCATTTTACTGAGTATTTTCTTCTTCTTGCGCCCCAGAGTGTTCCATACCCTGCCGAGTTTCGCAAACTCCTCGGAAGATGGCTCCTTCACTAATCATCAATATCCCAGCTTTGATGTCCCCATATATTTGAGCGTTCGACAATAATTCTAGTTTTTCAGAAATGTCTATATTACCGTTTATCCTGCCCGCAATAGTAGCATTAAGGGCTTTCAGTTGGGCTGTAATTTTTGCATTATCTCCCACCATAAGATTGCCTGTTGTATTAATATCCCCCTCAAACTGTCCATCAATGCGAATTGTACCTTTACTACTGATAGTGCCTTTAATGGACGTATTTTTACCAATAATTGTCTCAATTTCGCCTACAGTATTTAATGTTTTCTTGTTGCTACCAAACACATTACACTCTCCAGTACTTTTATTATTGGTCACTAGCATCTCTGCTAATTTAGAAAATTCGTCGGATTAACGGCAGTGCCATTCACTCTGATTTCATAATGAAGATGAGGGCCAGTACTATATCCAGTGCTGCCTAGATAAGCAATTACTTGACCTTTTTTTACCACTTGTCCTGAATGTACTATATTTTGAGAATTATGCCCGTAAATTGTCGTAATTCCATTGCCATGATCAATCTGAACCATGTTGCCATAGCCATCATACCATCCACTTTGTATAACCTCACCATCAGCAGTAGCAATAATAGTTGTCCCGCTACTGTTGGCAATATCAATCCCAGGATGCCAGTCACCTCCGTCTCCAAAGGGTGAATTGCGCCAACCAAAACGGGAGGTAACGTCTCCGGTTGTTGGCCAAATCGACGGCGTAGTCTCCATTCTAGCTTTTTTAGCCAATAATTCTTGTTTTAGTTCAGCCAAACTCTGTTCACGCACTATAACTGCTGACTGCAAATCATTAGCTAAATTCATAATACTATTAATATTAGGTTGTAATTGAGATCCGCCTTGACCATTATAACTTACTGAAGGACGGATCAAACCAGCCCGCGATGTAACAGCCACATCCTCATTATTAACAATTCGCCTTATTTCTGCATCAAGGGAATTCAATCTTTCCATATCAGCCTGCAAACTAGTAGTAGTCTTAGCCAACTGCTCTATTTGGCTAACCTGATCGCTATTATTCTGCCTTAAGATTTCCAGTTCGGCTTTTTGCGTACTGGCTACGCTTATTGTCTGCCGGTATTCTACAAAACTTCCTATCATAAATACAATAATAAAACACAATAATGAAACAGTATACTTTACAGCAATAATAGGAATACGTATACTACGTACCTTCTGTCCATGATGCGGAACAATCATTAGGGTATATTCCCGTTTATCAATTCTTTTTGGTTTCCGCTTCAAAAGACCTCCTCCTTTTCTGTAAAAAATTTCCTTATTAATTTGTCTATATTCGTTATCGATTAGTAAATTCCTTTTATTTATTTATTTATTTTTATTGCCTGGGCTAATGCCTGTTTCTCTTCTTCAGTTAAAAAATATGATGAATTACCTGAAATAATTGGTTTTGCATAGGTATGACTTTCATTACGACTATAAATACTAGAAATTACTACACCATTATTTTGGTGGTCTAGCAAAGCAATCGCAAAACTCAAATCACTTCCCATATCTTCGAAGGCATTAAACCTTATAACACCAACCTTTTGTATACATTCTTTGGAGATGCTTTCTAAACGTTGGCAATCATTCGATAAACTATCGACTTTACGTACTGTTTGTTTAACCTCTTCAATATGGCCTAATAGCAATTGCTCAATATTCCCTCCGTCCATTCCCTTCATCATTTTAGAATATCGCTTATTCATCTTGGCAAGCTTAATATTAATGCTGATAAATATAATTAATGCCAGTAATATCATTACCGTCATTCCCAAGATCACATATTGCAAATTGCTCATAATTAAGTTAGACCAGTCTGCTAAATAATTCATTACATCATACCTTCCTATTTACAATCTACTAATTATCCATTTTTATAGAACAAAATCAATACGTTATTATGGCCATAATAAGACAATAACTGCGGCAACAGGGACTGCTGGTAACAAATTGGCCACTTTTATTGTTTTTATTTCCATTATAAGCAAACTTATACCAATAATCAACAAGCCACCAACTGCTGTCATTTCTCTAATCATCACATCAGAGATAAAACCACTCAGACTGCTTGCCAGTAAAGTAACCATACCTTGATATATGAATACTGAAATACTTGATAATGCGACACCAATACCCATTCCTGATGCAAATACAACAGATGCAACAGCATCAAGCATGGCTTTAGCATATAAAGTACTAGCATCACCAGTTAATCCATCTTGTATAGAACCCACTATCGCCATTGCGCCTACACAAAACACTAGGCTTCCCGTAATAAAACCTTCACCAACGCTGCCATACTTACTCCCCATCCTTACTGTAAGCCATTCACCAACACTGGTCAACCATCTATCTATATCCATAAATTCGCCAATTAGGCCGCCAATAACCATGCTGACGATTACAATCAAAATATTTTCTGTTTTTAAAGCCATTTGTAATCCAATAATTCCTACAGCTAGTGCCAATCCTTGCATCACTGTCTGCTGATACTTCGCTGGAAGATTTTTTTTAAATATCAAGCCAATGATCGAACCGCCCAATATCCCTGCCACATTTACCAATGTTCCTTTCATTTTAACCTTCATCTCCTTGAGCAATACGCTCTACAGCTTTTATAGCCTGCAAAATTTCATCCGCTGTATTGAAATAGCCTGGACTAAAACGAATAACACCAGTTTTAAGGGTACCAATACACCGATGAGCCCATGGTGCACAGTGTAGTCCCGCCCGACATGCAATACCAAATTCCTTATCTAAGCGATATGCGGCTAGGCTACTATCCATTTCCCCAATGGTAAATGATACAACCGCTGTACGTTGATGTGGCAATTCAGGACCATATACCACAACATCCTTGATCCTTTTCAAACCATCAATAAGTTGTTGAGCGAGCTGACCTTCTTTAGCGCGAATATTTTTTATACCGATATCACGAATAAAATGTATACCACTTAATAATCCTGCAATTCCTGGAGTATTAGGGGTACCGCTTTCCAACTTATCTGGTAAAAAATCAGGTTGTATATCAAATTCCGAAAGACTGCCCGTACCACCATAGCGTAATGGGATAAGATCTGAGCCCTCCCGCACATAAAGACCGCCTGTACCTTGAGGCCCTAGCAATCCCTTATGGCCACTAAAAGCCAGCATATCAATAGCACAGGATTTTACGTCAATATCTTCCACGCCTGCAGTTTGTGCAGCATCTACAATAAAACAAGCCTGATATTTAGTTGCCAACTGGCCGACTTCGTATATGGGCATAATAGTACCAGTAACATTAGAGGCATGGCTCATTACAATAGCCTCTATTCCACTTTTTAGTATACTTTCCATTGCTACTAGATTAAGCTTCCCATTATGATCACATGGCACAATATGCACCTTCACACCCATAGTCTCCAAATATCTAAGAGGTCTTGCGACTGCATTATGTTCCATCGCTGTTGTTACCACACTATCTCCAGGGCGTAGCTTCCCTAATAAAGACATATTGAGCGCATCTGTCGCATTATATGTAAAAATAATATTAGTTAGATTATCAATATTAAATAGCTCAGCCAATGCCTCACGAGCTTCATATAAAATGTGAGTAGCCGCACGAGCACTGCCATGACCGCCCCTTCCTGGATTGCCACTACATTGCCTCAGACAGCTGTCCACAGCCTGATAAACATTCTCAGGCTTAGGCCATGTTGTGGCAGCATTATCAAGATATATCATCTTCTAACCCCTCCATTATGAAATTTTCTCATTTTCTGATGGTCAAATAATGTTTCACGTGAAACATTATTTGACCATTTCCCTTTTTATACAACAAATGTCCTATTATTCTTAGACTGTACATTTGTTTCTTGTCCGCTCAATAGATCAAGAATACGATCAAAATCTTCTGGCGAATAAAATTCAATTTCAATTTTACTTTTTAACTTGCCAGGTTTAATTTTCACCTGTGTGCCTAAAATTAGCTTTAAGCGATCTTCAGCTTCAGTTACAAAAATACCTTTATCTTCTGCCGATCTTGCTTGTTGTTTGGCTTGCTTGGGAATTTCAGAAAAGCGCTTAACTAATTCCTCCGCTCCACGTGCTGATAAATCTTCCTCAACAATAATCTCTGCCGCTTCTAACTGCAACTCACTTGTTTCTAAAGCCAGTAATGGTCTAGCCTGTCCCATTGATAATGTTCCACGTGAAACATATTCTTGTACTGTGGGATGTAAATTTAATAAACGCACCATATTCGCAATAAGAGAACGACTACGCCCCACTTTACGCCCGACCTCTTCCTGTGTTAAACAAAGTTCATCCATTAAACGTCGATAGGCCAAAGCTTCTTCTATAGCATTTAAATCTTCTCGCTGAATATTCTCAATGAGTGCAATCTCAATCATTTCCTCATCAGTATAATCTTTTATTGTTGCCGGGATTTCCTGCACTCCAGCCTTCTGAGAAGCGCGCCAGCGCCGTTCTCCAGCAACCAACTCATAACCATTTAATACCTTACGTACGACAATTGGTTGCAATATCCCATATTGCATGATTGATTCTGCTAGTTCAGTTAGTGCTTCTTGATCAAATACACGCCTTGGCTGAAACTTATTTGGGCTGATTTGTGCTATTGGAATATTAATGACAACAGATTGTTCTTCACTATTATTGCCCCCAGAAAATAAAGCATCAAGCCCCCGCCCCAAACCCCGTTGCACTTTATTCATCATCAATCACCTCGCTAGCTAAATCAAAGTATACTTGTGTCCCTTTTGACTTAGGATCATATCTGATTACAGGTTGACCATGACTAGGCGCCTCACTGAGACGAACATTGCGTGGAATAATTGTTTGATATACTTTATGCCGAAAATGATTTTTGACTTCATCGACTACTTGAATTGATAAATTAGTCCGTGCATCAAACATAGTCAAAACTACGCCCTCTAGCGATAATGCAGGATTTAAGTTTTTCTGTACCAGCGTAACAGTATTCATTAGCTGCGACAACCCTTCCAAAGCATAAAACTCACATTGAATAGGTACCAATACTGAATTAGCCGCTGTCAATGCATTAATTGTCAATAATCCTAAGGATGGTGGACAATCAATGATAACATACTCATAATTATATTTAACCTTATCTAACACCCGCTTTAGCTTGGTTTCCCGTGACATAATGGACACTAATTCTATCTCTGCACCAGCTAGCTGAATAGTAGCAGGTAAAATCATTAAATTATCAATCTGAGTTTTTAAAATCACACTGTCTGCAGGTATGTCATTTACCAAAATATCATAGACAGACTGTTTTATCTTTGTTTTATCAAAACCAAATCCACTAGTGGAGTTGCCTTGTGGATCAAGATCAACCAACAATACTTTTTTTCCTAA
>Ga0316613_10002560_pt1 | contig 11691 bp, 7 predicted proteins | sample OWC_soil_day10_C_2_FD_207647 | JGI IMG/M metagenome (GOLD analysis project Ga0316613, IMG submission 207647) | Wetland soil microbial communities from Old Woman Creek delta, Ohio, United States - OWC_soil_day10_CT_b | ecosystem: Environmental > Terrestrial > Soil > Wetlands | place: USA: Ohio... | reverse complement strand
ACGGACTAGCTTCCGAGTGCTGACGGATGAGCAATTCGTTTTCATCGATCAACTTGAGCGAGCCGACGATGAATTCGTGGAATTTTTCCTGCGACACAGCCAGGATTTCACCAATCATCTCCAGTTCGCGTTTCTGTTCGTTTGCTTCAGCGGCCAGTTTGCGCAGTTCAGTTACATCGCGCACGCACAGCATCAGGCGCGCAACAGTATTGGTTTCATCAATGATTGGCGACCAGCTCAAGTCGAGAATCTTCAAGCGGCCATCCGGCATTTTTTTCTCGACTTCGCCCACCATCAGATGCTGGTTGAATTCGAAATTCATCGCATCCTCACCGATGCAGGCGCTGCTGACGGCTTCGACCTGCGACAGAACGTCTGCGCCGAGATTGGTGTTGGAGAACACCAGTTCCATCAGATTCTTGCCAGCGATTTGCTTCGTTTCGAACATGGTTTCCAGAAAGGCCGAATATTCCGGGTGGATCTGGTTGCCATGCACAATCATCAGGATGCCTTGCGGAATGTTTTGCAGCATCGACTGGATGTCGGCCGTTTTCTGTTTGAGCTGGGTCGAGCTTTCCTGGATTTTTTCAATCATGCCGTTGAAGGCGACAATCGATTGGCCAATTTCGTCCATCCGTCCGACCGGCACGCGACGTGCGAAATCCTGGCTGGTGGCGATTTCGCTCATCATCTGCTGCATGTTGCTGATCGGGTTGGCGATTTGCCGGTAAAGTAGCGCGCCAAGTCCTCCGAGGATGATGGTGGCGAGAGCCGTAACGATGGTGAGAGCCGTCTTGGTGCCGGACATGTTGTCGTTCAGCGCGGTAATGGCGTTGTCCTTGCTGCGGTCTTTTTCTACCCGCAGCGTGCCGACGATTTGTTCCAGCTCATTCTGATACTGGACCACATTGCCGAAAAACAGGGCCTGCGCGATTTCCTGCTTGCCGTCGAGCTTTTGCTTGACCGATTCATCGATAGCGCCGAAGTAGTTGTCCACGCCTTCCTTGACCTGTTCCACCAGACCGCGCTGGGCGTCACTGCTGGCGTTTTTGAGTTGTGCGTCAATCGCGGTCAGTAAATGCGCTTTTTTCTCTTTTAATTTGTCACGAGCTTGCGTGGCCAGCCCCTGATCAGGGGCATAAACAACGGACATGGTTTCCAGTTGCACGTCTTTCAGTTGCGAAACCAGATCCGCCGATTTCAGCGCGCTAGGCACGACGCCTTCGGTAACGGTACGTACTTCATTGGCGCTGTTCCTCGATTGCCAGATGGCATAGCCGCCAATCGAAACAAGCGCGGTGAACGTGATAGCGACCAGGAGTGTTATGCGGTGACGAATGTTCATGATGTCTTTCAAACTCCACGGAAGGGGGGGGTAAGATTGCCTTGGGGCAATTATGTCGAGCGAGAATTACGTCTCAATGACATTGTTGAAGCGCATGCCGCATGGCGGTGTAAAACCTATTCGTGGCTGGGGCAAATGTTGTGAGCGAGGCTATTGGTTTGATTTGTTCTCGGAACAAAGGGGGGGCTGATTTCGCCAGCGGCGTGCTGCTAGCCAGCAAAATCCTCTAAAATAGATTCCTTACGCCCAATCCATTCATTATCATGCGTCGTCCTTCCAAGAATTCCCCGCCCAAGCTCTATCCCGATAGCCAGCGTCTAATCGCGCTTGCCCGCGAAATGGTGGGCGCGGCCAGCCGCCTGGAAAAGCGGGTGTGGGAGCACAGCATGGATGCAGTGATCCAGAAATTGCTGAAAACTGGGCGCCAGGATGCAATCGATGCAGCACTCGACCACCTGTTCAAGGATGAGGCCAACGCTTATGACGCGCTGCTGCAGACGATCGAGGCAGCGAGCGAATCATGCGAAGTCGAGCTCGATGGCGTGGCGTACGACGTGCTGCTGGTTGCGGCACCGGTGCTGGCATGGACGCGATTTGCCATTCCGCATGGGCCGATACCAGCAGACATCCAGCAGGCTTTGACGAACCAGTTGGCCGCGCATGTGCTAGCGCCGAATGTGCGCACCTTCATCGCGCCGCAACTGTTTTCAATCGACCAGTTGCCGTATTCGCATTCGCAGACGGCGGCGGTTACGCGGCATCTGGCAAAAAACGCATTGAAGGGCGCTGCTTACCGGCCGTTGCAGGCGATGCAGGAAACACCGCCTTTTCTGGCGGATACGCGCTATCTGCTGGCTGCAGTGGCCGCGCCAGTGGGGGAACCGCTTTTTTGCTGGCAGACAGCTCAGAATCCGCTGGCAGCAGCCGAGTTGCGCGACGCCGCGCTGAGCGCATGGCAGACGCAGGGGGGGGCGAACATCGCGCGCCTGCTGCCTGGCTGTGGTATCGAACTTATGCTGCCGGAATCGTTTTTTGCCGCCTGCCGCAAGGCCGACGTGCGCATCCGTCCGGCTTCGATCCGTGCGGCGGTTCATTATCTGACGCAAGCGCTGGGCATCGAACCATCCGGCCTGCGCGCCGTGGTGGCGCCGTTTGGCGAAATGTCTTCGGCAACGCCGGCGAGCGAATTCCGCGTCGGTTTTGCGACCAAAGACAGCAGCGACATCATCTACGGCATCGTCTGGCCGCTGTACGGGCAGGAAGAAGCTGGCGACGATTACGACGTTGGCAATGTCATTTCTGATGAAGAACCGGCTTCTGCCGGGCTGGCAGGCAAGCGCCAGAATGCGGTCGATGAAATTCTCGCGACGCTGCAAGAGCAGGGGGTGGTGTGTGAGAAACGCCACAACGAGCGCTTCCCGCTTGAATACTGCGATGATTGTGGCGCGCCGCTGTTTGCCGACATTGCCGGCGAACTGGTGCATGCCGAGATGCCGGAAGATGCGCCACAAGGCGTGGCTCAGCTGCATTGATTCATTGATGTTTGACAGAAGTTCTGCCGATGGCCGTTTTACGGCCTGATGCAGGATCTATAATTGTCGGGTTTCGTGCGCCTGTGGTTTTTGCACATCCTCTTCCCACCCGACAAAGGATCAAGCCATCATGCAAACGCCTGCCTTGGCAGTATCTCCCGCCTATCGTTCGTTGCAAGCACACGCCCAATTAGCCGGCCAATGGAATTTGCGCGAGCTGTTCGCGCAATCGCCGCAGCGTTTCCCTGCGATGACCATTGAGGCCGCGGGCCTGTTTCTCGATTATTCTAAAAATCTCGTTAGTGAACAGACATTGCCGCTGCTGTGCGAACTGGCGCGTGAACGCGGTGTCGAGACAAGGCGTGCGGCAATGTTTGCCGGCGAAAAAATCAACAACACCGAAAAACGGGCGGTGCTGCATACCGCTTTGCGCGCGCCGCGCAGCATGGCGCTGACGGTGGACGGGCAGGATGTGGTTGCCGACATCCACGCCGTGCTCGAACGCGTAAAATCATTTTCCGAGCTTGTGTGCAGCGGCGAGTGGAGAGGGCACACCGGCAAGGCTATTACCGATATCGTCAATATCGGCATCGGCGGTTCCGATCTCGGGCCGAAAATGGTTTGCCTCGCACTGCGTCCGTTTGTTCGGCCCGGACTGAGCATGCATTTCGTGTCGAATGTTGACGGGCATGACATGGATTCGATCCTGGCAAAGGTGGATCCCGCAACCACGCTGTTCATCGTCACCTCGAAAACCTTCACTACGATGGAAACGATGCTGAACGCACACACGGCGCGCAACTGGTTTTTGCGCCATGCAAACGAGCCCGCTTTGCCGCAGCATTTCGTCGCGGTTTCGACCAATGCCGAAGCGGTGGCCGCGTTCGGCATCGACACCGGGAACATGTTTCCGTTCTGGGACTGGGTTGGCGGGCGCTATTCGGTCTGGTCGGCGGTCGGATTGCCGATTGCGCTGGCGGTTGGTTACGACCGTTTCACCGAGTTTCTTGCCGGCGCACATGCGATGGATCGGCATTTCTGCGATGCCCCGCTGGAGGCGAACATGCCGGTAGTGCTGGCACTGATTGGCCTGTGGAACCGCAATTTTCTCGGCCATGCTTCGCTGACGATTGCGCCGTATCATCAGGATCTGGCGCGCTTTGCGGCCTATCTGCAGCAGCTCGACATGGAAAGCAACGGCAAGCGCGTGACAAGAGATGGACAGCCAGTCGGCGTTTCAACCTGTCCGACGGTCTGGGGCGATTGCGGCACCAATGGCCAGCATGCTTATTTCCAGTTGCTGCATCAGGGCACTGACATCACCCCGATCGATTTCATCGCCGCGCTTTTGCCCAACCATGAACTGCCGGGGCACCATGCAGCGCTGCTGGCGAACTGCTTTGCGCAGGCGGAAGCATTCATGCGAGGCAAGACCGAGAACGAAGTGCGGCTAGAAATGCGGGCGCAAAACATGGCCGAAGCGGAAGTTGAAGCGTTGGTGCCGCACCGCACCTTTCCGGGCAACCGCCCCAGCAACATGCTCCTGATGGACAGGCTGACGCCGGCAACCCTGGGCGCGCTGATAGCGCTGTACGAACACAAAACCTTCGTTCAGGGCGTCATCTGGAATGTCAACAGCTTCGACCAGTGGGGGGTCGAACTCGGCAAGGTGCTGGCGAAAAACATCCAGGCAGAACTGGAAGGTCAGAGTCCGCCGCAAAAGCACGACAGTTCTACCAGCGGCCTGATAGCGCGTGCAAAAAAGGTCGCAACGAATTAGATTTCAGGGAGTATCATAAAAAATACGCGACTTCCGCCGGTTATTTTGCGGCAAAATTAAACTACACAGTGCGGTAAATGAAACGCTGTTTTTGACAGCCCAAAAACCAGAAAGCATAGCCATGAATCAGCTCGAACAGCTTCGCCAGTACACCACCGTCGTTGCCGATACCGGCGATTTCCAGTCGATGAAGGCGTTTGCGCCGCGCGATGCGACCACCAATCCATCGTTGATCCTGAAAGCGGTGCAGAAGGTCGATTACCAGTCGCTGCTGGAAAAGGCAGTGCGCGAGCACATGGGGAAATCGACCGATGCGATCATCGACAACCTGCTGGTTTCGTTCGGGCAGGAAATCCTGAAGATAGTGCCCGGGCGCGTTTCAACCGAAACCGATGCGCGATTATCTTTCGACACGGCAGGCACGATTGCGAAAAGCCGAGAACTGATTCGGCTGTACGAAGCGGCAGGAACGCCGCGTGAACGTGTCCTGATCAAGATTGCTTCCACTTGGGAAGGTATCAAGGCGGCTGAAGTGCTGGAAAAGGAAGGTATCCGCTGTAATCTCACGCTGCTGTTTTCGCTGCCGCAGGCAATCGCCTGTGCCGAAGCAGGCGTGCAGCTGATTTCGCCGTTCGTCGGTCGGATTTACGACTGGTATAAGAAATCGACTGGGCTGGAATATGTCGGCGCGGACGATCCGGGCGTGCAGTCGGTCAAGCGCATCTACACCTACTTCCGCAAATTCGATTACCAAACCGAGGTGATGGGCGCGAGTTTCCGCAACACATCGCAGATCGTCGAGTTGGCCGGCTGCGACCTGCTGACCATCAGCCCGGAACTGCTGCAAAAGCTGTCCGAATCCGAGGCGCCGGTTGCGCGCAAGTTGAGCGTCGAAGCGGCGAAAGCCGATCCAGTCGGGAAGATTTCGCTCGACGAAAAAACCTTCCGCCTGATGGTCAACGACGATGCGATGGCGACCGAGAAGTTGGCCGAAGGCATCCGACTGTTCTGCGCTGACATCGTGCGGTTGGAGCAGATGATTGAAAAGCTGCGTTGAGATCGGACTTGATTGAGAATGGTATCGGAGTTCAATTGAAAATGAGTGCAAGTGGTATGCGAATCGCAATGCCCGAACCAAGGCGTGTGGCGGACGAAAGCGAGATTATTGACGAGGTCTTGTCACTCAAGGGAGCGGCGGTGCTAGAGCTTGGTTGTGGCCCGGCGAGAATGACCCGCATTGTGGCGCCAAGGGCGGCCTCGGTGGTGGCGCTTGATGTGGATGAGCGCCAGCATGAAAAGAACTTGCAGATCAAGGATCTTCCCAATGTTGTCTTTGGCCTTGGCGGTGCGGAAAGTATTCCTGTTCGGGATGCTGAATTTGACGTCGTTTTTATGTTCAAATCCTTGCATCACGTCGAGATCGACCGGATGGATGATGCGTTTGCCGAAATTCATCGAGTATTGAAGGATGGCGGTTGCGCCTACATTTCCGAGCCGGTTTTCGACGGGGATTTCAATGAGATACTCCGGATATTCAACAATGAAGAGATAGTGCGGGAAGCTGCGTTCGAGGCGGAAAGACGGGCAATAATGTCACGCCAGTTTTCTTTGTTAACACAGGTGTTTTTCTGGCAGTCGGTGCATTTCGACTGTTTCGGTCAATTCGAAGAGCAGTCCATCAAGGTGACGTACAGCGAACGCAGGTTGTCGCAACAGCAATATGACGAGGTGCTGTCACGGTTCAATCGAAACCTGACACAATCCGGAGCGGATTTCCTGATGCCAATACGTGTTGATGTTTTGCAAAAACAGCGCGGGTGATGCTTTTCTGAGATCAGGTGTGGTAGTTTGTAACTTGTTGTGTGATTGCTAATTCATGCTGTGGAACGGTTATTGTGCAGGGCTGACGTGGTGCGCGAGATTGAGTATCCAGCGTCTTCATTTTGGGTGCCTGAAAAAACGCAGAAATCCTAGCATTGACATCGTCGCTCCGGTCGTCAGGAGGGTGCATGCAACCAATGGCCAGCCGACTTCGCCAAAGTGAAACAAACGGCTTACAGTTGGCACAGACAGCGCCAGCAGCAGCATACCGGCAGCAGCGGCCAGCACGCCCCATAGGGCGTGGTTCGGCCGGGCGATGGCTCGCCATGCTGTTTGCGTCCACGAACGATTCATGAAAACCAGCCAGATGTCGCCGACGATCATTGCGGTGAATGCCAGCGTGCGCGCCTGATACGGATCGAGACCCGCGGTGCGCGCAACGCTGTAAATGCCGAGTAGCAGAACCAGCAGCGTCACGCCCTGGCGCACGCCCAAGAGCAGGATGTCGCGACCGAAGATTTTTTCGTCTGGCTTGCGTGGCGGCCTAGCCATCACGTCCGCCTCCTCGGCTTCTGCTTCGAACACAATCGAGCAGGTCGGGTCCATCATCAATTCGAAAAACACGATATGCACTGGCAGCAAGATCAGCGGCCAGCCGAGCATCACCGGAATCAGCGACAGGCCGATAATCGGAATATGCGCGCCGATGATGAACGCCACCGCCTTGCGGATGTTGTCGAAAATCCGCCGCCCGAGCCGCACCGCTTTCACGATGGAGGCGAACTCGTCGTCCAGCAGCACCAGCGCCGCCGATTCGCGTGCGACATCGGTGCCGCGCCCGCCCATCGCGATGCCGATATGCGCCGCCTTCAGCGCCGGCGCGTCGTTCACGCCATCGCCGGTCATCGCGACGATTTCGCCCGCCGCTTTCAGCGCATTCACCAGACGCAGTTTCTGCTGCGGCGTCACGCGGCAAAAAACATTGACCGTGCCGATGCGGGTTTGCAGCGCGGCGTCGTCCAGCGCGTCGAGTTCTGCTCCGGTCAGGATGCCGTGGTCGAAGCTGATGCCGGCCTGTTGTGCGATGTTCTGCGCCGTGGCCGGATAGTCGCCGGTGATCATCACCACGCGGATGCCGGCGGCGCGGCATTCATCCACCGCAGCGCGCACGTTCGCGCGCAGCGGGTCGGCCAGCCCGATCAGGCCGAGGAATTCAAACTCGAAATCGTGCTGGATGCGCGGCAGGTCGGCATGGCGGAATGACGCCTTTGCCACCGCCAGCACGCGCAGACCTTGTGCTGCCATCCTATCCACCTGCGCGGTGATTCTGGCGATGGCGGCCTCGTCCAGATGGCACAGGTCGATGATGGCTTCCGGCGCGCCCTTGGCGGCGATGACGTAATTTTCGCGATCCGGCGATTGCCACACGCGCGACATCGCCAGCAGTTCGCGCGACAGCGGATATTCCTCGACCAGCGTCCAGCTGTCGTGCAGATGTTCGGTGCCGTCGAGCACGGCGCGGCCAGTCTGCAGAATGGCACGCTCCATCGGATCGAACGGATCGCGCTGACTCGAAAGCAGCGCAAATTCCAGCGTTTCGTGGAAGGGTTCGGCGAAATTTTCCGGCCGGCTGGCGGCATCGCCAGCAAAAATGTGCGTTTGGCCATCTGCCACGATCTGCGCCAGCGCCATCCGGTTTTCGGTCAGCGTGCCGGTCTTGTCCACGCACAGCACGGTGGTCGCGCCCAGCATTTCAATGGCCGGTATGCGCCGCGTCAGCACCTGGCTTTGGGCAATACGCCATGCGCCCAGGCCGAGAAAAATCAGCAGCACCAGCGGGAATTCGGCCGGCATGATGCCCATTGCCAGCGTCAGCCCGGCCAGGATGCCATTGAGCCAGTCGCCACGGGTCGCGCCGTACCAGAGCGCCAGCAGCAGTACCAGCGAGAAGCTCACCAGCGCCACCCGGCGCACCGCCCGAGCCGTTTCCACCTGCACGTTGCCCGGTTCTTCGCGTTGCGTAGCCAGCGACTGGCCGATGCTGCCCAGCGCAGTGTTTTCTGCCGTTGCCAGCACGCGCGCCACGCCCTTGCCCTGCACCACCATCGTGCCGGAAAACAGGCTCGGCTGGCCATCGCCGCCCGGTTTTGCCGCTTCCGTCAGCATCGGGCAATCGGACGCCAGCTTTTGCACTGGTACCGATTCGCCGGTCAAGAGTGATTCATCCACATGCAGGTTCTGGCCTTCGAGCAGCAGCGCATCGGCCGGCACGCGGTCGCCTTCGGACAGCACGATCACATCGCCCTGCACCACCTCACGCCCGGGAATGCGGCGCTGCGCGCCATCGCGGATCACCAGCGCGCGCGGGCTGGACAGGTCGCGCAGCGCTTCGAGCGTGCGCTCGCACTTGCGCTCCTGAAAGAAACTCAGCCCCATCACCACCACCACCGAGCCGAGCAGGATCAGCGCATCCTGCAGGTTGCCGAGGAACAGGTAAATCCCGCCGCAGGCCGAGAGCAGCAAAAACATCGGCTCGCTCACCACGCTCCAGGCAATCGCCAATAGCGAGCGCGGTTTGGCGGACGGCAGTTCATTCGGGCCATCGGCGTCGAAGCGGCGGCGCGCTTCGGCTTCGCTCAAGCCCTGATCGATGAATTGGTGCATGGCAATGTAAGGAGGGACTGATGCGTTTTCAACAGGCTACCGTTTCCATCATACGCCGCGTTGCGCGAGGTCAAAAGGGGCCGGGATGGCTGCCATTGGGGCAACGATGGCGTGCGCGCTGCCAGTTATTTTGCTGCTTGTGTGGGGTATGTGGCATAAACACCCATCTTGGCCACATTTTTGCTGGCTGTTTTTAAATACTGATGGGAGTATATTTTTTAGCCTAATTGAATGAAATTGCGTTTTCGGTCAGTTATTTTTGCCGGGATTGAGGGCGTGCGGCCGTTTGCGGCAGGGGGCGGGCTTGCTGTTTGCCTTTAGTCGGCCGTCTTGCGCAGTGCCGGACTGGTGCGCATGCTATCGACAAGGGCGTCTAGCAACCGTGTGCCGTCTTCAATCAGATCGAAGTGCTCCGGCGTGAGTAGCCAGCTGTTGATCATGCCATCGTAAGCAACGTGCATCGTGATGCTCGCAAGCCGGATATCGAGTTCTGCCGGCAACTGCCCTTTGGCCTGCGCATGCGCCAGCGCGCGCTGGGTCGCTTCGCGGCCATGCAGCAGCCAGTCTCGCTGGTATTGCAGGATGGGGTCATTCACGTCGAGGTATTCGCAGCGATGGAACAGGATCGTCAGCACCTTGCGAAAGTGATGATTCTGAATAATTTGCTGCCGGATGCCGAGGCTGCTGGTGCGCATCAGGCCGAGCGGGTCGGTTGTTTGTTCATCGGCTACCGCATCGATTTTTTCGCGGATCGGCATGCGCACGCGTTCACACATTGCGTTGAACAGGTCAGCCTTGTTCTTGAAGTGCCAGTAAATCGCGCCACGGGTGACGCCAGCCGCTTGAGCGACATCGTTTAACGATGTGTTGGAAACACCCTTGTTGAAAAATACATCTTCAGCCGCATCAAGTATGCGTTCGCGGGTTTCCTGCGCTTTTTCCTTGGTGTTTCTGGCCATTGTGAGTCTTGCTGCGGAAAATGTGAATGATTTGTGGAGATTGTTTGAAACGGCAAGCATATCACACATACATACATGATTGTATGTATAATGGCAGCTATTGCCACATTCGCGTTAATAAATATCAAGGCATGTCAATTGTGCGCCCATAATTTGGGCGGACTCCTTGTCAGCTGGTTTACAACGCCTTTTCTGCCAGAATCCTTATGAAACCAAGTTACCGTTTAGCCTTGCTTGGCGCTGCCGTCGCCATTTCCTCCATCGTTGCCGGTTGCGGCGAAAAAAACCAGGGCGGGCCGCGTCCGCCGACTGAGGTTGCCGTTATTACGGTTGCTCCAGAGCGTATGGGAATCACTAACGAGTTGCCCGGCCGTTTGGAGGCGAATCGCGTGGCGCAGGTGCGCGCGCGGGTGGCCGGCATCGTCCTTAAACGCATGTTCAAGGAGGGCAGCGAGGTCAAGGAAGGGCAGGTGCTGTTCCAGATCGATCCGGCGCCATACCAGGCCGCACTGAACAGCGCGAAGGCAACGCTGGCCAAGGCGGAAGCGAACCTGACGCAAGCCAGCCTGAAGCTGGAGCGTTATGAGCCGCTGGTGAAGATCAATGCCATCAGCAAGCAGGAATACGATGAAGTGGTGGCGACGCACAAGCAGGCGAAGGCGGATGTCGCGGCGGGCAAGGCAGCGGTGACCACGGCCAACCTGAATCTTGGTTATGCACGTGTGACGGCGCCGATTTCTGGGCGTATCGGTCGCGCCCTGGTGACCGAGGGCGCATTGGTCGGGCAGGGCGATGCGACGCCGCTCGCACTGATTCAGCAGGATGACAAAATGTATGTGAATCTGACGCAGACGGGAGCCGAAGTGGCGAAGCTGCGGCAGGCATTGAAGGAAGGCAAACTGAAAGCGGCGTCGAAGAACGAGGCGCAGGTGAGCCTGGTGATGGATGATGGCAGCATTTACCAGAAGGCAGGCACGCTGCTGTTTTCCGATATCACGGTGGATGAATCGACTGGCACGGTAACCTTGCGGGCGATTTTCCCGAATCCTGATCGGGCGCTGATGCCGGGTACTTTCGTCCGCGCCCGCTTTCAGCAAGGGGTGAATGAACAGGCGCTTGCGGTGCCGCAGCAGGCGGTGCTGCGTACCAACGAGGGCGCGAGCGTGATGGTGGTCGGCGCGGAAGACAAGGTCGAGGCGCGCACAGTGACAACAGCATCGGCCATTGGCGACAAGTGGGTGATCGCTTCCGGCCTGAAGGTTGGCGATCGGGTGATCGTCGAAGGCTTGCAGAAGGTTCGCGTTGGCATGCCGGTCAAGCCGGTCGAATGGAAACCGGGCGCGAAGGCGGAAGAAAAGCCGGCTGATGCTCCGGCAGACAAGCCAGCCGGAAAAGCCGCAGAAAAACCGGCCGAAGCCGCTGCCAGCGCGCCAGCCAAGGCAGCCGGTTCCGCCAGCGCTGCATCGCAGCCAGCCAAACAGTAAGGGAGCCGCAGCATCATGGCAAAATTCTTTATCGATCGCCCGGTATTTGCCTGGGTGATCGCGATCTTCATCATGCTCGGCGGCATCCTGTCGATCACGGTGCTGC
>Ga0316613_10002558_pt1 | contig 11693 bp, 7 predicted proteins | sample OWC_soil_day10_C_2_FD_207647 | JGI IMG/M metagenome (GOLD analysis project Ga0316613, IMG submission 207647) | Wetland soil microbial communities from Old Woman Creek delta, Ohio, United States - OWC_soil_day10_CT_b | ecosystem: Environmental > Terrestrial > Soil > Wetlands | place: USA: Ohio... | reverse complement strand
CTCCGATCAAGAACGAGGCCGACAACGGTCTCATCAACCAGCGCGGCACGGTCGCCATGGCGCGCACCAACGACGTCAACAGCGCCACCTCGCAGTTCTTCATCAACGTGGCCGACAACGGTTTCCTGAACCACGGCGGTCGCGACTTCGGCTACGCGGTGTTCGCCAAGGTCACGTCGGGGATGGACGTCGCGGACAAGATCGCCGCGGTCAAGCGCGGCGCGCAGGACGCCCCGGTCGAGCCGGTGGTGATCAAGAAGGCCAGCCGCAAGTAGCCCGATCCGCCGACAGCCGGAACAACTTGACGCCCGAATAACTTGACGCCCGGCACCCCTGCGGGGGGCACCCCTGCTGGGGGGCGCCGCTACGGGCGAATCACTGCCAGGGTGTAGGCGTCGAGGTCGACGACGCGGCGCGCGACGCGCAGCACAGCTTCGCGGTCCACGGCATCCACCTGCTCCGCGTAGTGGCGCTGCGCGTCGGGGCCGAGGCCGTAGCGGGCGTCGGCGGCCATGTGCGCGGCGCGCGCGGCGGCGCGCTGCCGGTCGATCTCGAAGTTGCCGGTGAGGTAGCGCCGCGCGCGTTCCAGTTCATCGTTGGGGGGCGGCGAATCGAGCAGGGTGCGCAGCTCGGCGAAGATCGCGTGCTTCGCCTCGCCGAGTTTCTCGGGCGCCGTGGCGACGTAGACGGCGAAGAGCCCCGGTGCGAGCCCCTCTACGTTCATCGCGCTCACCGCGTAGGCGAGGCCGCGGCGGTCGCGCAGTTCCAGGAAGAGGCGGCCGCCCTGACCCGCCAGCAGCTGCGCGATCACTTCGAGCGCGAAGCGATCCGGGTCGTGCAGCGTGAGGCCGCGGAAGCCCATCACCAGGTGCGCCTGGGCGCGGTCCTTGCGCAACTCGACTTCGCGCACTTCACGCGGCGCCGGCTCGTCGGCCGGCTCGGACCAGGCGAAGTCGCCGGGATCGAGAGGGGCGAGCCGGTGCGCGATCGCGTCGGCCACGCTGTCGGGGTCGACGTCGCCGCTCACCGCGAGCGCCAGGTTCCCGGCGCGCAGCCAGCGTGCATGGTGTGCGAGCAGGTCTTCGCGCGTGAACGACGTGACCGTCTCGACACTGCCGAGGATCGGCAGGCGATACGGATGCGTGCGCCACTGGGTCTGCGCGAACAGCTCGAAGACGAGCGCGCCGAGGCGGTCCTCGCGGCGCGCCAGCGCGGCGAGCGTGTCCTTTCGCTCGCGTTCGAGTTCGTCAGGGGCGAAGGCCGGTTCGAGCAACACCTCGGCGAATAGATCGAGCGCCGGGGACAGCCGTTCGGAGAGCGCCTCGAGGCCGAGACCGAAGCTGTTGCGCCCCGCGAACGGACTCAGCTCCGCGGCGATCGACTCGATCGCGTGGGCCAGGTCGGCGTTGCCCCGCGCGCGCGTGCCGCGCATCCACATCGAGGTGAGGAAGTGGGTGAGGCCCGCGCTGCGCTCGTCCTCGACGAGCAGGCCGCCGAGCAGCGCCGCGCGCAGCGCCACCACCGGCACTTCGCGCCGCGGCTCGACGTGGAGCGACGCGCCGTTCGGCAGCCGATAGCTCACGATCTCGGGGACACCGGACGCTGTCGACCGCGCGCGCGACTGCGCGACCGGATGCACGGCGGCGCTGGCGGCGGCCATGCGCAGCGGCGGCATCGCCACCATCGCGACGCGCTCGTGACCGCGCGCGAGCGCCTCTGCGACCGCTTTGTCGTCGAGGTCGGGCGCAGACGCTTCGGGCAGCACGGCGGCGACCGTCAGCCGTTCGGGAACGAGGTAGCGCCGTGCGACGCGCAACAGATCGTCGGCGGTCGCGCTGCGCACCGCTTCGAGATAGACGCGCTCCTGGTCGGGATCGCCCGCCAGCACCTGGAAGGAGCCGAGTTTGCGGGCCTGGCCGGCGACGCTCTCTCGCTCGAAGTGCTCACTGGCGAGAAAGTTCACGCGCGCCTTGTCGAGTTCGTCCGGGGCGACCGCTTCGCGCCGCACCCAGTCGATCTCGCGCGCGATCGCTTCGAGCGCGGTCGGGAGGCGCTCGGCGTCGAGATCGGCCGAAACCCCGAACAGCCCCGCGTCGAGCGGCGTGTAGCAGGAGCAGTCGATGCCATCGACGGCGCCGTCGCGCTCCTTCACGCGGCGCACCAGCCGGCAGCTCTCGCCTTCGCCCAGCACGAACGCGAGCAGGTCGAGGTGCGGCGTGTCCGGGTGCGCGAGTCCGACGGCGGGCCAGGCGAGTTCGAGCGTCGCGCGCTCGAAGGGACGACGCAGCAGCAGCGAGCGCAATCCCTGCTGCGGTGGTTCGATGGGGCGATCGCGGCGCGCGCTGGCGGGCTCGGCGCCTTTGAAGGCGCGCGCGAGCTTTGCCGCCAGCGCCGGCGCCTCGAAATCTCCGCACGCCACGACGAGCAGGTTGTCGGGCGCGTACCAGCGCCGGAAGAAGCGCTGCACCTGCTCGCGGTCGAAGCGCGACACGCTCTCGCGCGTGCCGAGGATCGGCGCGCGATAGGGATGCACCCGGTAGGCGGCGGCGAAGAGCGCCTCCGCGCACACGCTGTGCGGCGAATCGTCGGAGCGGCGGATCTCCTCGAGCACCACTTCGATCTCGCGCGCGATCTCGTCGGGGTCGAAGCGCGAGCGGCGCACCATGTCGACGAGCACCTCGATGGCGTCGTCGAGTCCCGCCGCCGGAACGGTGGCGTGATAGACGGTGGTGTCGTAGCTCGTGTAGGCGTTGATGCGGCCGCCGATGCCTTCGATCGCGCCCGCGATCTCGCCGACAGCGCGCTTCTCGGTGCCCTTGAAGAGCATGTGCTCGTGGAAGTGCGCGAGCCCCGCTTCGCCCGCGCGCTCGTCGGCCGAACCGACCTTCGCCCAGATCTGCAACTCCGCGACCGCCGCCAGATGCGACTCGCGCAGCAGCAGACCGAGGCCGTTCGGGAGCACGTCGTGATGGAGCGGCAGCGAACTCAAGGTCGCGCAGCATAGCCGTAGGAGTAGCCCCAGCTAGCTACGCTGCTCCTGCGCGAACCAGAGAACTCCCCTGACCCGTGTTTGGCGAGCGGCCGTCCGGCCGCGGAGCGGAAATCATGAGTTGCCCCCCGCAATCCACCGCATCGCCTGACCCGTGTTCGGCGAGCGGCCGTCCGGCCGCGGAGCGTCATCATGAGTTGGGCGTTTATGTCCACGTCCCATTCTGCGAGCGCATCTGTCCGTATTGCGACTTCGCGGTGGTGCGCGCGCCGGTGCTGGCGCGCGACCGCGAGGACGCCTTCGTCGCCGCGCTGATCGCCGAGTTCGGGCGCCGGCTCCCGCTCTTCGGTGCGTCGCGACTGGCCACGCTCTATTTCGGCGGCGGTACGCCGTCGCGTCTGCGCGCCGAGTCGGTTGCGCGCGTGATCGACGCGGTGCGGGCGGCGCTTCCCGCGACGGGCGCCGCGCTCGAGATCACGCTCGAAGTGAATCCGAGCACCACCGAGCGCGCACGCCTCCCGGCGTTCCGCGCGGCCGGCGTGAACCGGCTCTCGATCGGCGTTCAGTCGTTCGCCGACGCGACGCTGAAGCGGCTCGGCCGCGCACATCGCGCTGAAGCGGGCAGGGCGACCGTCGCCGCGGCGCGCGACGCCGGCTTCGCGAACCTCTCGCTCGATCTGCTCTTCGCCGCGCCGGCGCAGACGTGTGCGGATCTCGACGCCGATCTCGACGCGTTCCTCGCCTGCGCTCCCGAACACGCATCGGCGTACGCGCTCACGCTCGAGGAAGGCACGCCGTTCGAGCGCGCGGTGCAGCGCGGGCGGCTCGCGCTGCCCGAGGAGGACGACGTGGCTGCGATGCTCGAGCGCGTCGCGGAGCGCTTCGCCGCCGCCGGGCTCGCGCGCTACGAGGTCTCCAGCTACGCGCGCGCTGGCTTCGAGTCGCGTCACAATCAGCGCTACTGGCAGCGACGCCCGGTGCTCGGCATCGGGCCGGGCGCGTGGTCGAACGAAGCGCCGCGCGCGGGCGCGCCGTTCGGCGCACGGCGCGCCAACGCGCGCGATCTCGATCTCTGGCTCGCCCGCATTGGCGCGGGCGAACCGGGCGCACTCGATCCTCCCGAGCGCCTCGACGCGCGCACTGCGCGCGGGGAAGCGGCATTCCTCGCGCTGCGCACCGCGGCAGGCCTCGATGCGGCGTCGTTCGCCGCCGAGTTCGGCGCACCGCCGCGCGCCTATTGGAACGCGGCCATCGACGAACTCGTCGCGGCGGGTCTGCTGGTCGAGGACTCCGCACGAGCGGACAGTCTCCGCCTGACGCCGCGTGGCCTCCTTCTCTCCGACTCCGTCTTCCTGCGATTCGTGTGAGCGCCGCAACTGGCAGCCCCCAGCCCCGTCGGCTAACTCCCTTCTAGGATCGGGGGCTTGCGTGTATTCGATGTTCGGTTCGACGGCCGGCGAAACGGTTCCGGAGCTGAGCGAGCGCCAGACCCTCGTGCTGCGCGCAATCGTCGCGAGCTACGTGGGCGAAGCCGCACCCGTTGGATCGCGGTCCGTCTCGCACATCCTGCCCGTCTCGCTCTCGGCCGCCTCGATCCGCAACACGATGGCTGAACTCGCCGAGCTGGGGCTCGTCGAGAAGCCGCATCCCTCGGCAGGCCGCGTTCCGACCGCCAGCGGGTTGCGCTGCTTCCTCGAACATCTGGTCCCGCGCGATCTCGACGAGTACGAGCGGCGCGACCTCGCGGGCAGCGTCGGCGCGCTCGGCCCCGACGCGGTGATCCAGAATGCGTCGATGCTGCTTTCGAACCGCACGCGACAGCTCGGCTTCGTCGTCGCGCCGCGCGAAGCGGGTCTCGTGCTGCGTCACGTCGCGCTGGTGCGGCTCTCGACTTCGCGCGTGCTCGCGGTGCTGGTCTCCCAGACGGGGTCCGCCTTGCGGCGCGTGCTCGAAGACGAGGAGAGCGGCGACCAGGCCGAGCTGGACCGGCTCGCTGCCGCGCTGAACGAACACCTCGCAGGCAAGACGCTCGCGCAGGTGCGCGACGCGCTGGCGCGCGAGGTCGGCGCGCTGCGCACGCGGGCACACACGGTGCTCGAGCGCGCGCTCTGGCTCGGCTGGCGGGCGCTCGAAGCGCAGGACGAGAGCGAGCCCGGCGACCTCGTGATCGCGACGCGGCTCGCGCTGCTCGACCAGCCCGAGTTCCAGGATCCCTCTCGCGTGAAGCAGCTCTTTGGCGCGATCGAGGCCAAGGAGTCGCTGCTGCGCATCCTGCACAAGATGATCACCGCAGGGCGCGCAGCGCCTGGCCCTCTGGATCATCACGCAGGGCGCGCAGCGCCTGGCCCTCTGGATCATCACGCAGGGCGCGCAGCGCCTGGCCCTCTGGATCATGAGACCGAGAGTGTGAGCGTGGCGTTCGGCGAGGAACTCGACGAGCCCGAATTCTGCCGGCTGGCGCTGGTCGCGGCGCCCTATGGCTCGCACGGCGCTCCACTCGGCGTACTCGGTGTAATCGGACCGCGGCGCATGGACTACCCGCGCGTCGTCGCGTTGGTTCGTTATCTCGGAACCCTGGTGACGGAGCGACTCCTCCCGTGAGCGAAGAAGGCAGGGATCCCGGTAGCGAAGGCTGGGAAGGCTTGGCCGAGGAGGCCTCCGAGGGCAACCTCGGGCCGAGCACTGAACTCGAAGAAGCGATGCGCGAGGCAGAGGCGTCGCATGACGCGCGCGCCGCCGAGCGCGCCACGCCCCAAGCGGGCTTCGGCGGAGCCGCCCGGGAAGAGCTGGAAGCCGCGCTCGCAGAGGCACAGCGCGAGCTTGCCGAGCTCAAGGACCGCCATCTGCGGCTCGCCGCCGACTTCGAGAACGCGCGCCGGCGCAGTCTGCGAGAACGCGAAGAGGCGCTGCTCTTCGGACACCAGAATGTCGTCAAGGAGCTGCTGCCCTCGGTCGATAACCTCGAGCGCGCCATCGACCACGCCCGCCAGGGTGGGGAGGGGGGCCAGGAAGGACTCCTCGAAGGGGTCGAACTCGTGTTGCGCGAGATCGTTGCCGTGCTCGCGCGTCACGGTGTCGTTCCCATCGAGGCCCACGGCCAACCCTTCGACCCCGCGCTGCACGAGGCGATGGCGCAGTTGCCCGACGGAACGGTCCCCGCCAATACCGTCGTGCAGGTATTCCAGCCCGGTTACCAGTTGCGGGGACGATTGTTGCGACCGGCGCGCGTGGTGGTTTCGAAACCGCCCGCGGATGCCGAGAAGAAGGCGGACGAGTCCGGCTGAGTCCGGGGCCCGAAGCAATCGCGCCCCGGCGGTGATTCGCGAAACGGGGAGCGGCGGCTGAATGGGCAAGGTCATCGGGATCGACCTCGGGACCACCAACTCCTGCGTCGCACTCATGGAGGGCGGCGCGCCCCAGATCATCGCGAACGCCGAAGGCGCGCGGACGACGCCCTCGATGGTGGCGTTCACCGACACCGGCGAGAAGCTGGTCGGCCAGATCGCCAAGCGCCAGGCCGTCACCAACCCCGAGCGCACCGTGTTCGCCGTGAAGCGCCTGATCGGACGCAAGCTCGAATCGTCCGAAGTCGAGCGCTTCTGCAAGGTTGCCAGCTTCGGCGTCGAGGCGGCACCGAACGGCGACGCCTGGGTGCGCGTCGGCGGCAAACTCGCTCCGCCCCAGGAAATCTCGGCGCTGGTGCTCGCCAAGATGCGCGAAACCGCGGCGGACTATCTCGGCGAAGTCGTGACCGACGCCGTGATCACGGTGCCCGCGTACTTCAACGATGCCCAGCGCCAGGCCACCAAGGAAGCGGGCCGCATCGCCGGACTCAACGTGCTGCGCATCATCAACGAACCGACGGCGGCGGCGCTCGCCTACGGACTCGACAAGGGCGAGAGCGAACGCATCGCGGTCTTCGACCTCGGCGGCGGCACCTTCGACGTGTCGATCCTCGAACTCGGCGACGGCGTCTTCGAGGTGCGCAGCACCAACGGCGACACCTACCTGGGCGGCGAGGATTTCGACGAGCGCATCGTCGAGTTCCTGATCAAGTTCTTCGAGGAGCAGACCGGCATCGATCTGCGCGCCGACAAGATGGCGCTGCAGCGGCTCAAGGAGGCGGCGGAACGCGCCAAGCACGAGCTGTCGTCGACGCCCACCACCGAGATCAACCTGCCCTTCATCGGCGCCGACGCGGCAGGTCCGAAGCACCTGAACGTCAGCTTCACGCGCGAGCGCTTCGAAGCGCTCGTCGCCGACCTGATCGAGCGGCTCGTCGAGCCCTGCGAGCAGGCGTTGCGCGACGCCGGCCTCTCGCGCGACGAGATCGACCACGTCGTGCTGGTGGGCGGCATGACGCGCATGCCGCGCGTGCAGGAGAAGGTGCAGGAGATCTTTGGGAGGCCGCCGCACAAAGGCGTCAATCCAGACGAGGTGGTCGCCGCGGGGGCTGCGATCCAGGGCGGCGTGCTGAAGGGCGAAGTCGCCGACGTGCTGCTGCTCGACGTGACGCCGCTCTCGCTCGGCGTCGAGACGCAGGGCGGCGTCTTCACCCGGATGATCGAGCGCAACACCACGATCCCGACGCGCAAGGGCCAGGTCTTCTCGACCACCGAGGACAACCAGAACGTCGTGCGCGTCCACGTGCTGCAGGGCGAGCGCGAGATGGCCGCCGACAACCAGACGCTCGGCCGCTTCGAACTCGTCGGCATCCCGCCGGCGCCGCGCGGCGTGCCGCAGATCGAAGTCACCTTCGACATCGACAGCGACGGCGTCGTCAACGTCTCCGCCAAGGATCTCGGCACCGGCAAGACCCAGCAGATCCGCGTCACCGCCGGCAGCGGCCTCTCCGAAGACGTGATCCGCAAACTCTGCGACGACGCCGCTTCGAACAAGGAAGCCGACCGCAAGCGCCGCGAACTCGCCGAACTCCGCAATCGCGGCGACGGCCTGGTCTACTCCACCGAGTCCACGCTCGCCGACTACGCCGAGCATGTGGTCGGTGACGATCGCAGCGCCATCGAAGCCGCGCTCGCCCGCACCAAGGCCGCACTCCTCAGCGAAGACGCCGGCGAAATCGCCGAGGCCGTCGACGAACTCACGGCGCTCTCGTACAAGATGACCGAATCGCTGTACTCGACGCTCGGCGGGAGTGACGGGACGTCGTAGCGAGCGGCGAGAGGATCCTGCTACGGGCCGATCACCGGCAGCGGATCGGGAATCCGATCGATGACGCCCGCTTCGGCGAGCTGCCGCGCCAGCTCGTCCATGTGCTCATTCATGTAGACGAGGAGCTGCGGGTTGTCGCCCGGCTCCCAACCGCCGCGACGCAGTTCCTGGTATACGTCGGAAGCGGGCCGACCCTGGACGAGGAGCCGATAGAAGGCGACGGCGGCGCCCGTTCGCTCCGTCCCCGCCGCGCAGTGCACGAGCACCGCCGCGCCGTCGCGATCGGCGCGCGCCATCTCGGCGAGGGCGGATGCGTAGCTGCGAAGCTCACCGCTGCCGTCGCCGCGCAAGGGGAAGTGCAGCTCCCGGATGCCGAGCGCATCGGTCGCCTCGCGCTCGGCACGGTGCTTGTCATCGTTCGCGTCGTAGTCCTGGAGCGAGACCACCGTACGGATGTCGTAGCGCGCGAGCGTTTCGCGAATGATCGAGGGCGAGATCTGTCCGCTGCGATAGATGCGCCCGGGCTCGACGACGCCGAACTGTTTGGGCACGAAGCGCTGGTGGAGCGGATACCAGAGTTCGAGCGCTGCGACGGCGACCGCCGCGGCAACCGCGAATCCCGCGACGACCCGCAAGCGGGTCCCTCGCAGCGTCCGCTTCCCGCTCGGCGCCGGCCCCGCTGCGCTCTCCATCGCAGTGCCGTCTTGCATCCCGGTGCATTGTTCCCCAGGTCCGCGCGCGTTCGCACCCGCTCGCGGCCGGCGCCGCCTTGCTTCTCTTCCCGCGCCGCCTAGTTTCCCCGCCCGTGGCGAAGCGCGACTACTACGAGGTGCTGGGCGTCGACCGCTCTGCGGATGCCGAGGCGCTCAAGAGGGCGTATCGGGCGCTCGCGCTGAAGTACCACCCCGACCGCAATCCCGACGATCCGGCCGCCGAGGACAAGTTCAAGGAGGCCTCGGAGGCCTACGCGGTGTTGTCGGACCCCGAGAAGCGCCGCGCCTACGAGCGCTTCGGGTTCGAGGGCGTCGGCGCGGGCGCGGGCCAGCCGGGTTTCGACTTCGCGGACATGGGCGCCTTCGGCGACGTGCTGAACGATCTGTTCGGCGATCTGTTCGGCACGCGCGGCGGCGGGCGCGCGCGACGCGGGCGCGGTCGGCGCGGCGCGGATCTCCGCTACACGCTGGAGGTCGAGCTCAAGGAACTGCTGGACGTCAAGGAGACGACGATCCAGATCCCGAAGATGCGCCCGTGCGAGACCTGCAACGGCTCGGGCGCGCGCGAGGGCACGCGCCCGGAACCTTGTGCGCGTTGCCGCGGCGCCGGGCAGCTGATGTTCCAGCAGGGTTTCTTTCGCATCAGCCGCCCCTGCGACGCGTGCGGCGGAGCGGGCGAGGTGGTGAAGGAGCGCTGCGTCACGTGTCGCGGCGCAGGTCGCATCGAAGGCGAGCAGACGCTGCACGTGAAGATTCCCCCCGGCGTCGAACACGGCACCCGACTGCGGCTCGCGGGGGAAGGCGAGGCCGGTCTCGAGGGTGGCCCGCCGGGCGATCTCTACGTCGACGTCGCGGTGCGGCCGCATCCGCTCTTCGAGCGCGACGGCGGCGATCTCCATTGCCAGGTGCCGGTCCCGTTCGTGCAGGCCGCGCTCGGCAGCGAGATCGAGGTGCCGACACTGGAAGGCAGGGAAGTGCTGCGGATTCCCGAAGGCACGCAGTCCGGCAAGACGTTCCGCCTGCCCGGCCGGGGCTTGCCTTCGCTCGGCTCGCGCGCGCGCGGCGACCAGATCGTGCAGATCTTCGTCGAGGTGCCCAGCAAGCTCACCGAGCGCCAGCGCGAAGTGCTCGAACTGTTCGCGCGCGAGAGTGGCACGGAGGTGTCGCCGGTGACCAAGGGCTTCCTCGACAAGCTGCGCGACTTCCTCGGTTGACGGCTGCATGAAGCGTCTCGCCGTCGCGTCCGCGCTCGCGCTGTCCTTCATCGCCTGCAGCTCGTTGCCGCGCCCGCGCCTGCTCGGGCCGACCGACGCCGAGCGCCGCGAGTACGACGGCGCGATCGCCACCGCGCGGCGCGACGCCACACAGGGTCGCGCGCGTCTCGCGTCGTTCCTCGAGCGCCACCCGGACAGCACGCTGGCCGACGACGCCGTGGTTCCGCTCGCGCGGCTCGAAGTGAAGGCCGGGAAGTCCGAGCAAGCGGAGAAGCGCCTGCGCGACGTGCTGCGTGCGCATCCGAAGGAAGACCGCGCGGACGCGGTGCGCCTCGAGCTCGCCGAGATCCTCACGGCGCGCGGCGAGCGCGAGGCGGCGTGGAAGCTCGCCCAGCGCATCCAGCCCTCGCTGCTGAGCGACGACGAGCGCCGCGATGCGTACCGGCTGCTCGCCGACCTCGCCCGCGACCGCGGCGACACCGCGGCGCAACTCGAGTGGCTGGCACGGCTGCGCACCGCGGCGCGCGACGACAGCGACGTGGCCAGCGTCGATCGCGAGATCGACACATTGGTCGCGAGGCTGCCTGCCGACGGACTGGTGCGCGCGGCGGAGCGCCTCGGCCGACGCGTTCCGGCGGCCGAGTTGTGGCTGCGCGCGGGCGAGCTGTCGCTGCGCGCGGGCGACAAGGCCGGCGCGTCGCGCGCGCTCGCCGAGGCCGAGCGTCTGCCGCTGCAACCGGACGAAGCGCAGCAACTGGTGCGCTTGCAATCGCTGCTGCAGTCGGGGCGCGGCGGGCCGGTGGACCGTTCGTCGCCGCCGCCGCCGCCGCTCTCGCAGGTCGAGGGGGCGCAGAACGCGAATCCGGCAGCAAGCGTGAGCGGCAGTGTCGGTGTCGTCGTGCCGCTCAGCGGCCCGCTCGGCAAGGTGGCGGAAGACGTGTTGCGCGGCGTGCTGCTCGCCGCTGGCAGCTTCGGCGGAGATCCGAACGCGCCCGGCTTGCGCGTGCTGGTGCGCGACAGCGGCGGGCGTCCCGAGCAGGCCGCCAATGCCGTGCGCGAACTCGGTCAGCGCGGCGACGTGAGCGCGGTGGTGGGTCCGCTCACCAGGGAAGAAGTGGAAGCCGCGGGCGCGGCGGCGCAGGAAGTCGGGCTGCCGCTGGTGACACTGACGCGTCACGAGGGGGTTGCGCGCGACCGCGCCGAGGTGGTGCGTTTCGGTCTCACGCGCCGCATGGAAGCGGAGGTCCTCGCCGATCACGCCGTGCTCGGGCTCGGGCTCGGGCGCGTGGCGATTCTCTATCCAAAGGACGAGTACGGTCGCGAGTTCGAGGCGCTGCTCTGGCAGGCGATCGAAGCGCGTGGCGGGCGCGTGGTCTCCGTGTCGGGCTACGAGCCGACCGCCACCAACTTCGCGGCGCCGATCCGCCGGCTGCTCGGTCCCCAGGCCGCCTCGGCGCCGACCGCCACCGAGTCGCTGGAGGATCCCGCCGCGCCGACCGCGCCGGGCGGTCCCCCGCCGCTGCTCGACTTCGACGCGATCTTCATTCCCGACGCGCACGACAAGGTCGCGCCGATCGCGCTGCAACTGGCGGCGAGCCAGGTCAC
>Ga0316613_10002557_pt1 | contig 11695 bp, 9 predicted proteins | sample OWC_soil_day10_C_2_FD_207647 | JGI IMG/M metagenome (GOLD analysis project Ga0316613, IMG submission 207647) | Wetland soil microbial communities from Old Woman Creek delta, Ohio, United States - OWC_soil_day10_CT_b | ecosystem: Environmental > Terrestrial > Soil > Wetlands | place: USA: Ohio... | reverse complement strand
GTTGGTGGATACACTCCAAAGAGAATACATAATGATGAATATATTGAATTTTTCGGAAAGAGAGCACAGCATGCAAGCCATTTTTTATCTCATGAAAACCGATATCAAACTATTGACTTAGAAACTGGAGAGTCAGAAATATCTAATTTGCAAATGGGGTATGAAGCATCTATTGATTGTTTAAAGTCAGCCAATGTATCACCTTTTGAAGTTGACTTGATTATATACACAACATTAACACCCAATAATATCATTCCCGCCTCTTATACGATGCTTCAAGAGAAACTTGGAATTAGCAGCTGTGCAGGTTTTGATATTCAATCAGGCTGTGCAGGTTTTGGAACTGCGCTTGTAACGGCATGTACATTTATTGAATCTGGATTATATAACACCGCATTGGTGGTTGGTGCTGATAACCTTAGTTCTCGGTTTGGCCCATTTATGAAAGATAAAAGCCTGATATCAACTCGTATGCTATTAAATATGATGATGTTTGGTGATGGTGCTGGGGCTATGCTTTTGCAGAGCAGTAATCATCAAAAGAATAGTATATATTATAAAATGATGCGTTCCAATCGGCCCAATGAGTCTTATGGATCAATTATTGAAGTTGGCGGCAGTAAAGAACCATATGGTTCAGACAAAATACCAAAGGAAAATTGGCCGGTTTATCAGAACAGCGGTATAAGCGAGAGAATATTACCGGAGATTTTGTCTGAAACACTTAATGAATTTTTAAAATTGAAAAATAAAAATGCAAATGATATCGGACACTATATACTGCCTGTGCTAAATAAAAAAATGTTACCAGCCTTTGATCATTTAATGCCTGATTTTCCCGTTGAGAAAGCAATTTCAATAGAAGGCTTAGGTGGTGCAATGATTAATTCTGCTGTACCTTTATCCTTTTACTATGGAATACAGACGGGAAAAATTAAACCTGGAGATGAGTGCGTTTTTTTTGCCGGGGAAAATACGAAGTGGCAACATGCAGTTATTGCAGGTTTTTGGAGTCCTAATATAAATTAGTTTTGTATTACTTTTACTTTTGATTTTGCCATCTATTGTATATTTGATTTAATGAAGTATAATATAATAAGCAAAAACAGTAAAGGCATAAAACGTCATTATTTTAATTATGCCTAGTAAAGTGAAAGGAATGCGTGCTTTATGGTTAGAGTGTCAAAGTCACCAGAGATAAGAAAACAAGAGTTAATAGATATCGCTTTATCTCTTTTTATTAAGGAAGGGTATGAAGCTGTCTCTGTACGAGATATATTAAAGGTAGCCAAAGGTCAACCGGGGATGTTTTATTATTATTTTGCATCCAAACAGGAAATATATAAAGAAGCAATGCATCAGCTAATCCAAAAAGAATTAGAAATTAGGACAAAAATAATAAGTAATAAGAGTATACCTGTCTTAGTGCGTACGAAAGAGTTGATTGGAGAAATTCAGGAAAGTATCATTAACTCTTATAAAGCTTTTAGTGATGTAGAAAGTTTTGCTTATCAAACGGCTGTGTCGCTTGAACTGCTCACAGCTATGGCTAAACCTGTATCCGAGCTGATTATGGAATTATATAATGATGGAATTATACCAGCGGAAAGTAATTTAACTGAACAAAAATCTTATTCAATGGCGCTTTTTTGTATTCATGGCAGTTATGGTGTTGTCCATGCAAATAAGTTAGATGGTTCTAGTATACTAGATAATCAACAATTTTTAATGCCATTTATAACTAAACTATTAGGAATCTCCGAAGGATTATTAGACTAGCTCTTAATATTAGACATTGAAATTAAAGAACATATAATTTCAATGTCTAATATATTTCCAGGACGTAAAAACCTGATATGAATCTTTTTAAAAACTATAAAGCCGTTACTCTATGAGATTATCTCCAGCTATAAGATCTTTTCGAATAATAAAAAAGGAGAAAAGAAAAATGGATGCCATTATAAAAACCAAGAATTTATGTAAAGTATATCATTTAGGAGAAATCGAGGTCCATGCTTTAAAGAATGTTACATTCGATATTTATCGAGGTGAGCTTGTGGTGATTTTAGGACCCAGTGGTTCTGGAAAAAGTACGATATTAAATATGATTGGAGGCATTGAAAGTGCCACTTCTGGAGAATTGATTTATCAGGATATGGAATTACATAAATCTACTTCAAAAGAGCTTACCATGTATAGAAGAGCTCATGTGGGATTTATATTTCAGTTTTATAATTTGATGCAAGGACTGACAGCGTTAGAAAATGTTGAATTAGCAGCCCAACTATCAGAAAATCCTTTAGATCCCTTTATGCTCATTGACCAAGTTGGATTATCGGAGCGCATACATAATTTTCCAAGTAAACTTTCAGGAGGACAGCAGCAAAGGGTATCAATTGCACGTGCATTATGTAAGAATCCAGACTTATTACTGGGTGATGAACCCACAGGAGCGTTGGACAGTGAGACAGGTGTGCAGGTGTTAAGTCTTATTTATAACTTTCATATAAAGTTTAAAAATACAGTTGTAATAATTACTCATAATGAGAAAATTGCCCAGATAGCAGACCGTGTATTTTATTTTAAAGACGGTGAATTGGATCATATAAAAATAAATGAAAAACCACTGAAACCGGAGGAGGTCGACTGGTAATGAAAAACTTTCGATTGTATATACTTCGTTCCAGTATCCGTGGTTTTGGATCTTTGATGGGGGCTGCAAGTATTATTGCACTTGGTATTTTTGTTTATGTGGCAATGAGCGATATCCTGGAAAATTTAACACTACAAATAGAAAGATATTATCAGATAAATCAGATTGCAGATGTTTTTGTTACCTTAGATGGTATTTCTTCTAAAAACATTGAACAATTAAAATCAATTTCTGGGATCGCAGATGTATCAGGTAAAATGGCGGTAAATGCAAGACTGTTGTTGGATGGCGAGGATAAATTCATTACAGTTCATCTGATGTCTTATGAAGATAGCGATTCCTTAAATAAAATTCATAATTCTACAATAATTAAATATGAAAATGGTATTTTTTTGGGTAAAAAGATGGTTGAAGCCAATCATTATAAAGATGGAACCGAGTTTACTCTTCTGATTAATGGAAAACCTAAAAAAAGTATATTGGCAGGAATATGCTTTGCTCCTAATTATGTCTATGCCATACCTTCTAGTGGATCAATATTTCCTGATGGAGAAATTTATGATATAGGTTCGGTAGATATTAAGACAATGGAAGAATGGACTGGAAAAAAAGATTTTTATCAAGAACTTGGTATTCGACTGAAACCAGGATATACATATGAAGATGTGCGCAATCAATTAATAGATAGGCTCTCCCAATATGGAATTTCAGATATTCGTGAGAAAGAGAATCAAGGAAGTTACGCCATGGTAAATAAGCAAGTCAGACAATTAAAATCCATAGGTACAATTTTACCCATTATGTTTCTGTCAGTATCCATTTTTATGCTTTATGTATTACTTAAAAAAATGGTTGAAAAAGATCAGAGCGTGATAGGAACTATGAAAGCATTGGGTATGACTGATAGAGAACTTATTGCATCCTACATGGTGCAAGGTATTTTTGTTGGTGTAATAGGCGCTATAATAGGCGGTTTGCTGGCAATTCCAGTAGGTAAAAATATGTTTACACTGTACATAAATTTATTTAGTCTTCCTGACTCATCATATCATAATTTTATAAATAGTCGGGTGCGTGGACTGTTGTTTGCAATTATTACCAGCATTCTTGCCGTTTATCTTGGAGTACGAGAAATTCTTAAAATAACGCCAGCGCAGGCAATGCGCGCTAAAGCGCCAGAAACTGTATTTAATCTTAAATTGCCTTTAAATATTGAAAATAAAGTTGGTGCAATGGAACGAATAGGAATTAGATCTATTGCAAGAAATCCGTTTCGAGGCTGCCTGATAATTCTTGCAATCGGATTTCCTTTTTCCATGACTTCTATATTGTTTTCGTTTAATCAAGTGACTGAACAGATGTATTTTCAACAATTTGACATGATTCAGACTTATGATGAGCAAATCACATTATTGAGCGCAAATTCTTCAATAAAAACGGCCAACTCAAGCATGAATTTAAATGGAGTAAAAAAAAGTGAAGGGATTTTTCAATTTACTGTTCAACTACAAAATCAAAACAAAACTGAATTTGCTAAACTTTATGGGTTAAATAAGAATTCAGATATGTGGAGAATTATGGATATATACGGTTCGTATTATCAACCTCCGGACGATGGAATTATAATTGACAGTCATACAGCTAAGAAGCTTAATATAAAAAAGGGGGATATATTAGAGGTAACCTATGCTGGTTTAAGCTCTGAAAAGATAAAAATTCCAGTTACTGAAGTCATAGTTGAAAACTTCGGAAGTAGTTGCTATATGTCAGGCGAGGGGATACAGCGGTTTTGGCATTCAAAACCTATGGTAAATACAATAATTATTGATGCAAAAAGCGGTTATTTGGAAACATTACAAAAGCAGATTTTAAATGCAAAGCAGGTCACTTGGTTAGTGGATACAAATCGAATTTTAAAAAGTTACAAAGAGCAAATGAAAAGTACTGTATTGATGGTTAATATGTTTGCACTTATTTCTGTAGCAGCAGGGGGAGTACTTATTTATAATATTTCAATGATTAATATTAGAGAGCGGATCATGGAATTTGGCACCTTGAAATTGATGGGAGGAAAAGATTATGAAATTGGAAGAATTTTATTGTTTGAACAATGTCTGTATTTTATTCTGGGGTTTTTAGCAGGGATTCCAGGTAGTTTAGGCGTTCGGTGTTTACTGGAAAAAATTTTATCTACAGATGCGTTTACCATTGTCTTATTTACACAAATTGGTGCTTATTTTAAAGCTTTGGTCATTTGTATAATAATTACTGCTTTGTCATATTCAGCACAAGTAAGGGTTGTTAAAAAAATACAAATTACTGAAGTATTAAAAGAAAGGGAATAAGTGAATGAGAAAGAAAAAGTATGTGTTGGTATTTATTATAATATTACTTTCAGTTCTGATGTGTTTTATATTAGTAATGGGCTTAAGAGGACAAAAAGTAAGTACTACGAATGTGAAAGTTGGAGATATAGATGACTTTTATACAGAAGATGGTACATTAAGTTTTGGGGATGAGTACGATATTATCACAAAAGTAAGCGGTACAGTGAAAGATGTGTATGTTGAGGAAAATGCTCATGTTAAGAAAGGTGATATACTGTTTGCTGTTGATGATACTGACTATCAGTACGAAAAGAAGATAAATGAAAGCAATATTTCTAAATTACAGGCGCAGTTGGAACAAAGCAAAATAAATCAATTACAGGCAATTTCACCACAAGAATATTTAAATACTGTAAAAAATGAATTAGATATAAAAGCTGCGGATTATCAGTCCGTTAAAACGGTTTACGAAGGTTCAGAAAGTTTATACAAAATTGGATCAATATCTAAAGTAGAGTACGAACAAAACAAATCTGCTTACGAAACAGCTTCGGAAGCCTGGGGCCAATCAAAAAAACGCTATCAACAAACACAGGAAGTGTTAGCCGAATTAAAAAAAAGTGGCATTAATGAGGGCGAATTAAATAAAAAATTTTATGATAGTTCTATTGAAATTTTAAATGAAGAAATACGCTCTCAGGAAACAGCAATAGCTCAAATAAACGAAAAATTGGAAGAGTGTACTGTTGCTGCGGATAGAGATGGAATTGTAGTATCTATTCCAGTAAAGAAAATGTCAGTAATCCAAGCCGGAACTGTGGCAATACATGTTAAAAACTATAATAGGATCCAAGCGCAAGTAGAAGTACTAACTAGTGTTGCTGCATATTTAAAAGAAGGTGACCCCGTAGTTATAATTATAAAAACTGCAGGAAAAAAGGATAGCGAATATACAGGTCAGATCAGCAATGTCTATGATTTTGCTTCAAAAGGTACTTCTGCTCTTGGCCTGGATGAATATCGGGTGCAGGTTAAAATAGATATTGACAAACAACCGGATTTAATAAAAAAAGACGGATACGATATAACCGCTCGTTTTTGTTTATATCATGGGAATGATAAGTTATGGGTGCCAACAAATGCGGTATTTACTTCTGATAAACAAGATTATATATTCCAGATTAAAAGGGGAAAGGTTGTAAAAGTTCCTATAGATATTGAATATCAAAGTGCCACTCAGGCGATTATTGAGGAAGGAATCAAACCTGGAACAAAAATTATCACTAATGTGGATAAAGAGGGGATTTATGAAGGTGCAAGAGTTTATGATTAAATGATCTGCGGTCACACAAATCTAAGATCGTACCCAAGTAAAGCTCTCCGGGCGATTGCTCTTGAAATTTGCCTTCCCGCCAAGGGGTATCAGAGGAGTATGATATCTTTTTCCCCTTTTCTTTGGATGACATGAAAAGGCTCATCGAAAAGGCTATTGTACATGAGAAAAGTCCAGCGGGACATTACTTGAGATGTAACGAATGGTTATTGAATTACAACCAGTATTATAGTTGTTTTAAATTGATCAGGGGTCGGTGTTCCCTCTCTAATTATAATATACAAGCTGTATGGGAATTATTGGCTTAGTGGCATAAAAAACAGGCCGCTAAGAGGGGGAAAGCAGATACTCTTAACGACCAGAGTATAATTTTACTGAAATTACCTGAAATTAGGCTGAAATGGGGGGAGACCGGCAGGGATATTAATCCCTGCCGGTCATATGAAAAAAGAATGAATAAGGAGCTCTTTCTCCATTAGCATCATATCATATCTGCCTTAAATCAACCTGAAAAGCGATAAATATTTATTCCCAAAATGGGAGGAAGCCAGCAAGAGGGACTCCTGCTGGCTAAGTATGAAAAAAATATTTTATAAAAGGTTTTAACCTCTTTGTATTAATATACTGGTAAATTGTGACGGACATATGATAAAATTGTGAGTAACGTGTGAATTTAGGTTAAAAATAAGCTGAAATACATGGATAAATTCAAAACAAAATTTGTAGCTTCATTGAAATAAAAGCTACAAATATAAATATCAGAATTATGATAAAAAGACTTTTTATAATTTTTTTTACGACTAAGGATATAAAAGAAGCCAGCAATATTGGAACTAATATACTTCCAGAGAGTACGGAAGAAATTAGTTTATTGAATAAATCGGTTAACATATCCATTAAGTCGACCTCCGAATTTCATTTAAATTATTTGCTATTTAGAACCAAACAACACACTGAAATAAAGGGGAGGAGCCGGTAAGATTGGGGGGAATCCTACCGGCTGAAGTATGAAAAAAAGTTTATATTGAAAGGTTGTCTGTTTCTTTACAAGTATTAATATACCTGGGAATTGTGACGGGAGTTTGACGGATCTGTGAAGAGAATGTGAAAGGAGAATAAGGCTTAAATAAAAATGGATTGAACGTCAGTGGATTCACACTATTTGGGACAGATTATTGCTAATTAAATAATTTTGGAGAATAATTCTGATAAATATACACAATTGATTAAAAGTGTGATATGATATTATTGTCGTTTTTTGTTGACACTTTCCTCTTGGTAATATGGATTAATATTTAGGAAGCTAAGCTGTCACATATTTTCCCCTCAACAGTTGCCGCTGAAACACAAAAAAATAATTTAACAAAAAAGTAACCATTATACTTTCGAAAAAGAGGTGCTGTTTTGAAAATAACAAAATACAAATCTGTAATTCCAATATATCTAACCGGATTATTGTGGTTCCTTTATTCTTTGATGTTTCCATTATATCGCTTATGGGATTATCTCATAGTTCTTATCTTATCTATTATCATTCATTTATCAGCATCCGTCATTTCCTCCCGGCTCACTCATAAAAGATATCATGGTATTGATACCGGTGATTGGAATTTAAACGATGTGCTCTTAACTGCTATGGCTAATCTGGAAAAGATGAGACAGATAAAAAGTACCATTCAAAATGAAGAGATAAGAATACAGATACAAAGTTTTGAGGACGATTCCAGGCAGATCGTTGAATTTATTAGAAACAATCCTAAAAGATACTCGAAAGCCAGCCGTTTTTTTCAGTATTATCTGCCAGAGACAGTAAAACTGCTGCACAATTACGCAGAGATGGAGATACAGGGACAAAATGCGGAGAGCAGGTCTGCAGGTCTACAAAACATCGCAGATTTCCTGATGCAGCTGGTAACAATTTATCATAAAATCAGGGATAATATATATGAAGATAAAGTTTTGGAGTCTTCGATTGACATAGAGGTCATGGAGACAATGCTCCGACAGGATGGATACTTAAATGATATGACACCTTTATCTTTAGAAAATGGGGGAGCCGATGATATTTTTAAAGAATAGGAAAACAGCAAAATGTATCACTGCATTAATTATTCTGTTTTCCGTACTGCTGGGAGCTCATCTTTCCCTCACAAAATTAAAGGAAGAGACACTGTCTGTTTTTTACCAGGGGGAGTATAAAGGTGAAAAAGGTATACAAAGCGATTTGGAGTACATATCCGATCAGTGTTATAATCTCACGGTAGTAGCAGGCCGGTATATGAATCGGGAAGAGGAAACAGTAAAAGTAGTATCAGAGCGTCTGGAGGCGCTGAAGAAAGCTGATACTCCAGGGGACAAATTTAAGGCAAAGGAAGATTTAATTAAAGTTTCTATGGGGCTGCATGAAAAACTGGATTTGATGAATCTATCAGAGAAAGACCGGTACTATTGTGACAGCTTTCCTGTTAATTTAAAATCGAGAGAACTTATTATTTCTCACAGCAGTTACAATGAAAAGGCAGCTTCCTATAACAGATGCCTGCAGCGGTTCCCTGCCAATATTTTAAGCAGGATAACGTTTATAAGACCGTTGGAATTATACGAATAGAGGGGGATATTATGAAAAAAAAGATTTGCTATTTGCTGCTGATTTTGTTATTGGCAAGTATGTTACCGTTTCAGACAGCTGCCGCTGAAACACTGGAGCCTTCCAATGGATTTTTCGTCAATGATTTTGCTGATGTGATCAGCGAAGATGTAGAAAATGAGATAATTGAATACGGCAGAAGACTGGAGGAACAGACCGGAACTCAGATAGTTCTGGTAACAATTGACTTTACAAATGGGGAATCCATGGAAAATTATTCTATGGATCTGTTTAATAAATGGAAAATTGGTTCAGAAGAAAAAAACAATGGATTGCTGATCCTGCTGTCTGTTGGCGATGATGACTATTGGGCGATGCAGGGAACCGGACTGGAAGATACGCTATCCAGCGGAAAGATATCCAGCATTTTAAATGAATATCTGGAGCCTGATTTTGCAGCAAAAGACTATAGCGCGGGTGCAGAGAAGGTTTATGGAGCATTTATTCAGGAACTGGGAGGCCAATGGAAAAATGTTTCCGATAATGGAGGAACCAGCAGTCATACAGCCGGTCAGTATGTAATTGATGAGGTTGGCATAATCAACGAAGATACAATCAATTACATTAATAATAAAAGTTCCGAATCGAAAAATAAGTATAATGCAGCCGTTTATATTGTGGCTAAAGATTATTGTAAAGAGGGAATCAGTTTTCAGGAAGACACAATTAATACCTTTGAAGAGATTAATGCCGGAACGCGGGATGCTGTATTGGTATTATACAGAGGAAATGACAATTATTGGCTCCTTCCTGGGAAAGAATCAGAAAAATTTGTAACAGATGGGGTGTTAAGAGAAATATTGGATCATGACCTGGAACCGGAGTTCGCGGCACAAAATTACAGCCAGGGAGCTACAGCGACGGCTGACCATCTTTATTTATTGTTCCAGAATAATTTTCAAAAAGTGAAAAGTACAGTACCAGTAAAGGAAGTAGTTAGTACAGATAAGTTCGGGATTAAGGATGAAAAAACCAATAAGCAAAAGTCCAATTCAAATATAATGCTATTACTGATAATTATTATTATACTATTATTAGTTAGAGGAAATCGAAGAAAGCTTTATAGGCAAGTGTACGGAATTCCTTTTAATCCTTATAAAAAAAGATATATCAGAAAATACGGCCCCCAAGGCTACTGGGGACCTAATGGTTATCCGCCAATGCACAGAAATGGTTTTGGAGGCGGAATGCCCCCCATGGGTTCAGTTTCTTCAGGTGGTTTTTGGAGCAGCAGTGGGGTAAAGGACCCCGCTCCCAAAAACAGCAACTGGGGAAGCAGCGGTGGAGCAGGCAGAACCAGTACCAAAAGCAGCAGTTGGGGAAGCAGCGGTGGAGCAGGTAGATCCAGTACCAAAAGCAGCAGTTGGGGAAGCAGCAGTGGATCGGACTCCAGTACCAAAAGCAGTATTTGGGGAAGCAGCAGTGGATCAGACTCCAGTACCAAAAGCAGCAGTTGGGGAAGCAGTGGTGGAGCAGGACGATCCAGCTCCCCAAGCAGCAGTTGGGGAAGCAACAGTGGAAGCGGAGGTTCCAGCTCTGGTGGTGGAGCAGGACGATCAAGTGGAATGAGTTCTGGTTCAGGTGGAGGCCGCTCAACATTAGGCGGTGGTGGAAGCACAGGTGGTGGCGGAAGCACCCGTGGAGGCGGAGCAGGAAGAAACAAATAAAGATTTAAAGGTTAAATACAATAATGGTACACCATATGTAAAATGTAAGAGCATACCAATGGACAACAAGGTCAGGAGGTATGCTCCTTTTTCATTAGTAAGATGGCGATTATGATGGCCTTCCGTCGCATATTGCAACCAATGAAGCCATAAGACACTGTGCTTTATATTTAGGTTTAAAGCAAGAAACACTATGGATTTCCACCAAATTATCGAAACATGTGGAGGATTTCAGCATGTTGTGTTAGAATTTGCTCGTGATATACTTTGTCTACCAGAAGTTAAGCAAACAGATTTTGACCCATGCATAAGGTAGAAAACTGCATAGATAAAGGGGTTTCTGGTATATGGGGATATAGCTCAGTTGGGGGGAGCGCTTGAAGGGTATTCAATAGGTCGTGGGTTCGAGCCCCATTATCTCCATTTAAACTATAAGCCGCAGGCATAAAAGTGATGCGGCGGAAAGTAAAATTCCATATCGCAATAGGAATAGCTTGCCAACATTTTTTCGTTTGCAGCACCCGCTAACATGGATTGTTTTTTTGCTCGTTCTCCTGCTTCCTCGGTATAATTTTTCTCGTCCGGGTATTCAAATATGATTGAGCTTCCTTTTGGGAAAAGATCACTGATGACAGAAATTAAAGTCTCAAAGGTCTGCTTTGAAAGATAATATTTGACTCCGAGAATTGTGCTACAGCTTATTTTATTACTATCAAATGCCTCGTGATTCAGCAATGCCTCTTTCCATGCTTCTTTTGTAAAATCCACTTCAATGTAGTGAACATTATTAGGAATTACAAGACTGGCGTTTTTCAAGCGTTCTTGTTTATCGCTTGCTGTAGCTGTCTGGTCTATCTCGAAAGTATGTAAACTTTATCTACCAACTTATTTAAATGATTATAAATAATCTTCAGAAAACACAATACTGTGCATACCAGAGTAGATATGGCTTACTGAACAATTAGGTGCAGTGAAGAATGGTTTTTCCCTATCTATCATAAGTTCCATGAATAGCTTTTGAAAAGTAAAGAACTTCACATGGATGAAACCAGAATACAGTGCAATAAA
>Ga0316613_10002553_pt1 | contig 11700 bp, 7 predicted proteins | sample OWC_soil_day10_C_2_FD_207647 | JGI IMG/M metagenome (GOLD analysis project Ga0316613, IMG submission 207647) | Wetland soil microbial communities from Old Woman Creek delta, Ohio, United States - OWC_soil_day10_CT_b | ecosystem: Environmental > Terrestrial > Soil > Wetlands | place: USA: Ohio... | reverse complement strand
TCCTGCCGGCGGGCTCTTGGCCGTCTTTCTCTCTCTTTACGGGCTATTTCGATTTTTTGTGGAATTATTTCGGGAACCGGACCCACAACTCGGTTTTATCCTTGGCCCCTTCACCATGGGACAGACACTTTCGGCCTTGATGATCCTTGGAGGAATCATTCTCTACCTTGCTCTGAAGAGGAAATAGAGGAACCCCCCTAAGCCTTCTAAATTTTTCTTGAAACGGTTGACCAGAATGAAACCTTACTTTTCAACCGGGTAACCTGCTTCTTCCCATTCATGGATTCCATGATCGAGGCTATTGGCCTTGAAACCCCGCGCCCTCAAATAAAGGGTGGCCAATGCGGATCGGGCTCCGCTCGCACAGTAAGCCACAATTTCTTTGTCTTTGGGGATCTCTTGTGCTCTTCTGGGAAGCTCATCGATGGGGATTTTGGCTGCCCCTGTGATGACTCCTATTGCTACTTCTTCGGGGGTACGGACATCGAGGAGATAGAGGGTTTTATCCTTTGCTTCGAGTCTTTTTTTCAATTGGTCGATCGTAACCGTATATTCCTCGGGATGATGCTGCATTTCGTCAATGATCAGATTCCCCAAATCATTCTGAATGGTGGGCGGACTTCCTGCGTGGCCGCCCACAATGGTCTTCACACCGCATTGCATCCCAGGTTTAATTTCCGGGAAGAAGTTTGCTACAAACTGGACAAAAGCCGCCTTGGAACGGGTCTGGAGAAACTCATTGTTTTTCTTCTCGAAGCCGAGAGAGGAATTTGTATTTCCATTATAGTCATGCCCGGGATAAACCAGAAGATCGTCCGAAAGAGGAAGGATTTTTTTAAAAAGGGTTTCGTACATCTCCTCTGAACTTCCTCCAGGAAGATCGGTCCTGCCTGCCTGCCCGATGTGGAGAATATCCGCGGTGAAAATCCGATCAGGCAACAGGAGACACATCGTATCGCGAGTATGTCCGGGAGTCTGAAGGAGACCCAGGGAAATCTCACCGATCTGAATCTTATCTCCCTCGCTTATAAACCAATCCACGGGAATCTCACCATTTTTCTTTAAAATTTCTTTGATGTTCTCCGGAGCCTTTCCCATCCCAATGGATCGCTGGGGTGGAGTCTCCTTGCTCATGATGACCTTCGCCTTGGCCTTTTGTGCCAACAACCCCACTCCGGAGAGATGGTCTGCATGAGTATGGGTATCGATCACATATTGGAGGTGAAAAGATTTTCCCTGGATGATTTCAAGATATTGCTGGATATGGAGAGAGGGGTCAATCACAACCGCTTCTTTCTTCTTTTCGCAACCAATAAAATAAGATAAGCAACCCTCTCCATCTCTAAATTGTTTAAAGATCATGTCCTACTCCTTTACCCCGTTAGAAATAATGCTCCGCTGCTCTGCATCGGGGTTAGATTTTAGAATAATTCCAGGGGGGTAATGCCCCGCCCGGTTTCGAGCCGTTCGACAGTGCTCACGGCTGGAATTTCTAACGGGGTTTCCTTGTTACTTAAGACGTTGGGATCCTTTTTTCTTTTGAGTCGGCTTCACCGGCGCGATCATGGATTGGGGATCGAGCAGGCGATTTAATTCCTCTTTTTGGAAAAGCCTTTCTCCCTCAACCACCTCACGGATTGTTTTATTCTGAAGGTATGCCTTCTTAGCGATTCGGGCTGCCTCCTCATATCCCATTTTCGGTGTTAACGCTGTGGCCAGCGCTAGGCTTTTCTCAATCATCTCTTCACAGCGTTTACGATCTGCCTTCAAATTCTTTATGCATTTTTTAGAAAAATTATCCACGCCATTAGCGAGGAGATGAATGGATTGATGTAAATTGTAAGCGATCAAAGGCATCATGACATTGAGTTCAAAATTGCCGCTGAGTCCACCCAGAGTTATGGTTGAGTCATTTCCGATGACCTGGGCACATACCTGGAGGAGGGATTCGGGAATGACAGGGTTGACTTTTCCAGGCATGATGGAAGAGCCGGGTTGAGTGTCCTGGAGATGAATTTCCCCGATTCCACAACGGGGACCTGACCCCAGCCACCGGATGTCGTTGGCGATCTTAATTAGACTGACAGCCACTGTTTTCAGCGCCCCACTCGTTTCTACCAGAGCATCTTTGGCACTTTGAGCCTCAAAATGATCAACAGCTTCATAGAACCGATGGCCTGTTTTTTTGTTCAAGATGGCGATGACTTTTTTTGCGAAAAGGGGATGGGTGTTAATCCCTGTCCCCACAGCCGTTCCTCCCAAAGGAAGTTCGGAGAGGGAGGCCATCGCATTCTCAATTCTGTGGATTCCCAATTCTACCTGACGTCCATACCCTCCAAATTCCTGACCCAGTCGGATCGGTGTGGCATCCTGGAGATGGGTTCTCCCAATTTTTAGAATGGAATGAAATTCCCTTTCTTTGCCTTTTAAAACCCCATGAAGACCCCTCAGGGCCGGCAGGAGTTTTTGTTGGAGGAGAGACGTTGTGGCGATGTGGATGGTAGAAGGGAAGACATCGTTACTCGATTGACCCAGATTCACATGGTCATTGGGATGGACAGGCCGATAAGCTCCCCTTTGGCTACCCAGGATTTGATTGGCTCGATTCGCAATGACTTCATTGGCATTCATGTTGGTGGAGGTCCCCGAGCCGGTTTGGAAGATGTCCACCACAAATTGTTCGTCCCATCTTCCTTCGATCACTTCTTCAGAGGCCTTTTCGATCGCTCTGGCGATTCTTTTTCCAAGAAGACCCAACTCTACATTCACCTTCACCGAGGCATACTTAATGAGTCCTAAGGCGTAGATGAATTCTCTTCCGAACCGCCAACCACTGACGGGAAAATTTTCAACTGCCCTCTGCGTCTGAGCGCCATAATAAGCTCCTTTAGGAACCCTGACCGGACCCATGGAGTCTTTTTCTATCCTATAGAGGTTTTTCGGAGAGACCATCGTGCACCCCCTCTTTATTTCCATTCTATTGGAAAAGTGCTGAATTATCAACCACCCGATTTTCCCCAATTGAATTGACAAACTGGAAAAGCATCGATTATCATTTCTGAGATTTCTAAGAAAGCCCGAAATCTCTGATTACACAGGTAAGTAAACGATTACACAGATATGCGAAAGGGGAGCTATGGGGAAGAATCTGGTACAAAAAATTCTTGAGACACATCTGGTCAGTGGAAGATTGATCCCTAATGAAGATATTGGGATTGCCATTGACCAGACCCTTACGCAAGATGCCACAGGGACGATGGCTTACCTTCAATTTGAGGCGTTGGGAATTCCGAAGGTTAGGACTAAATTCTCGATCAGTTATGTCGACCACAATATGCTTCAGGCAGGGTATGAGAATGCGGATGATCATCGATTTTTGCAAACCTTTGCCGCAAAATATGGGATCTTCTTTTCCAAGCCCGGCAATGGCATCTGCCATCAAATCCACTTAGAACGCTTTGCAAAACCCGGAGAAACCCTTCTCGGCGCTGACAGCCATACCCCCAATGCCGGTGCCATGGGAATGATGGCGATTGGAGTAGGGGGGCTCGATGTGGCCATTGCCATGGGGGGCGGGCCTTACTACTTCAAGATGCCACAGGTTGTATTAGTGAGTTTGAAGGGGAAACTTCCTCCTTGGGTGGCCTCAAAGGATATTATCCTGGAATTGTTAAGACGTTTCACAGTCAGAGGGGGAGTGGGGAAGATTTTTGAATTCGGAGGGCCAGGGGTTAGGTTGCTCTCCATCCCGGAAAGAGCCACCATTGCCAACTTAGGAGCAGAGCTGGGAGCCACCAGCACGATCTTCCCAAGCGATGGGAAAACCCTCGAGTTTCTTAAGGCCCAAGGGAGAAAGATGGATTGGATTCCCCTTGAAGCGGATAAAGAGGCAGAATACGATCAGGTCGTTGAACTCGATCTCCGCGAGTTAGAGCCTCTCCTTGCTCAGCCCTCCAGTCCGGACAGGGTCTGCTCGGTCAGAGAGGGGGTCGGGAAAGCAGTGAAACAGGTCTGCATCGGGAGTTGCAACAACTCTTCCTATTGGGATTTGATGAGTGTCGCAAAGATCCTAAAAGGAAAAAAGATTCATCCTGAGGTGAATCTCACGATCACCCCAGGGTCAAAGCAGGTTTTTGAGATGATTGCGAGGCATGGAGCGCTGGCCGACCTCATCAGCGCCGGGGCTCGTATTTTGGAGTCGGCCTGTGGCCCCTGCATTGGAATGGGTCAGGCCCCTCCCTCGCAGGCTATTTCCATTCGGACGATGAATCGCAACTTCCAGAGCCGAAGCGGAACCCCTGAGGATCAGGTCTACCTGGCCAGTCCCTATGTGGCAACTGCCTGTGCGTTGAAAGGATGTATTACGGATCCTAGAAAATTGGGTCCGAGGCCGCCTCGTATTCCAATGCCCAAAAAATTTTTAATGGATGACAGTCTCATTCTTACGCCTTCTCAAAAACCAGAAAAAGTGTTGATTGAACGGGGACCGAACATTAAACCTCTTCCAACCCGGGGTCCTCTGGAGGATTCTCTGGAGGGGACAGTAATTTTAAAAGTAGGTGACAATATCACGACCGATGCCATCCTTCCCGCTGGAGCGAGGGTCCTCCCCCTCCGATCCAATATTCCTGCTATTTCGACGCACCTTTTTGAGAGACTGGATCCCGATTTTTTTAAGAAAGCAAAAGAACTGGGAGGTGGGTTTGTCTTAGGAGGTGAAAATTATGGACAGGGTTCAAGCCGGGAGCATGCGGCGCTGGCTCCGATGTACCTTGGGATCAAAGCCATCCTAACAAAATCCTATGCCCGCATCCATCGTTCCAATCTCATTAATTTTGGGGTGCTTCCTTTGACCTTTAAAGATCCAGAGGAGTTTACGAGGATTTATCAGGGAGACCAGCTCCGAATCGCCCAACTCCGAAAAGGGCTTCAAGAAGGAGATCTTCTCAAAATTGAGAACCTGACACAACAGAGGGTATTTGAAGTCTCCCATGGGCTCAATTCCAGGGAGAGGGAGATCCTGCTTGCTGGAGGTTTACTGAACTATACCCGAAATCGCGCTCAAAGCTAAATCCTCAAAAACCTCTTTATTGTTCTGAAACGTAGCCTGGTATTCAAATGGGGTAGGGGTGAGTTCCGTCGCCCCTACATAAGGAGGCTAAAGCCTCCTCTGCCTTTTGGTGCCAAGGTTTACAGAGGGGTTATTTCAGAGATAAAAAATTGATTGAATTGCGTGGGAGCTTCCGTATATCATAATATTAATAAGGTCCTTACAGCTTTGGGGACAGTCGGGGAGGAGTCAGAAAGATGGAGGAAGTATTTGAAACCAAAAATATCGGTCTCCGTGGGATAAAGGTAGCGGATACTCGGATTTCAGATGTGGATGGAGAGAAAGGGATTCTGATTTATCGAGGGTTTAATATTGGTGATATCGCCCAATCCTCCACCTTTGAAGAAGTTTCCTTTCTTCTTCTCCACGATCGTCTCCCCACCCAAGAGGAATTGAAGGGGTTTCAATCAGACCTTGTCTCAGAAAGGGAGGTTCCTGAAGCCGTTTATGGATTTATGAAGATGATGCCGAAGACCACCCATCCCATGGACATCTTGCAGGCCTCTGTTTCTATTCTGGCCGGCTATGATCCCCAATTACGCGATGAGTCAAGAGATTCCAATTTCAAAAAAGCCTTAAGGCTCATTGCCAAACTGCCCAATATCGTCGCCACATGGGATCGGATTCGGAAAGGGAAAGAACCCATTCGTCCCCACCTTGACCTCACGCATGCAGGAAACTTCCTATATATGTTATCCGGGTCTCTTCCCGATCCAGACACAGCAAGAGACTTTGATATCTGTTTGATCCTTCATGCGGAGCACTCCTTCAATGCCTCCACGTTTGCTGGTAGGGAAGTGGCCTCGACGCATGCTCATTTCTATGCTTCTATCGCAGCCGCTATGGGAGCGCTTTCCGGAGAACTTCATGGCGGAGCCAATAGTGAAGTGATGAAGATGCTCCTAGAGATTGGAGAAGTGAGCCGTGTCAAACCCTGGGTTTCTGAGAAACTCCAGAAAGGGGGGAAAGTGATGGGCATGGGGCATGCGGTATACCATACCGAAGACCCGAGGGCCACTATCCTTCGTAAGATCTGTGAAAAATTGGCAGAGCGTACAGGAGGTCGCAAATGGTATGAAATGACCAAGGCGATTGAGGCAGCGACGAAAGAGGTCTTCAGAAAGTTGAAAGGGAAGGAAATCTTTCCCAATGTCGATTTCTACAGCGCTTCGGTTTATTATATGATGGGAATTCCAGAGGACCTCTTCACCCCTGTTTTTGCCATCTCACGAATTTCTGGTTGGGCGGCCCACATCATCGAAGAAAAGTTTGCTGAAGCCCAACCCAAACCAGAACTCTACCGGCCGGATGCAGATTATGTAGGGACCTATTGTGGCACTGAGGCCTGCCCCTATGTGCCGATTGAAGAGCGATCCAAATGAACTTTCAGCATGATGTCATCATTGTCGGAGCTGGTCTGGCAGGACTTCGAGCAGCCGTGGAGTGTGTGGGTCAGGCCGATGTCGCCGTGGTGAGTAAAGTGCTTCCCACACGTTCTCATTCGGGAGCAGCTCAGGGCGGGATTACGGCTTCTCTGGGGAATGAGGAGGAAGACCACTGGGAATGGCATTTCTTCGATACGGTCAAAGGAAGCGATTATCTCGGTGATCAAGATGCCATCGAGATTATGGTCAAGGATGCGCCTCGAGTGATTTATGAGTTGGAGCATATGGGCGTTCCTTTCAGCCGCACGGCAGAAGGAAAGATTGCCCAGCGGAACTTCGGAGGCCACACTCGAGATTATGGGGTAGGGCCTGTGAAGAGGGCCTGCTATGCGGCGGATCGAACCGGAAGAGTGGTTCTCGACACCCTCTACGACCAATGCCTGCGCCACCAAGTAAAATTCTATTCAGAAAATTATATCCTCTCTCTTCTCTTCGAAGAAAAAAGGTGTGTGGGAGTTGTGACCTATGATCTTCCCACAGGGGAAATCCATCTCCTTCAGGCAAAGGCTGTCCTTTTAGCCACCGGTGGATGCGGGAAAATTTACAAAACCACTTCGAATGGTTTTGCCTCCACGGGAGATGGACTCTCTCTGGCCTATCAATCAGGAATTCCACTGCAGGACATGGAATTCATTCAGTTTCATCCGACAGGGCTTTACCCCTTAGGAATTTTGGTGAGCGAAGCGGCCAGGGGAGAAGGCGGGTTTTTGCGGAACCGATTGGCCGAACGATTTATGGAACGATATGCCCCCACGGCGAAAGACCTGGCAGCAAGGGACGTGGTCTCTCGGGCCATCCTCACTGAGATCCGGGAAGGAAGGGGGATTTCTGGAAAGGATTATGTTCATCTCGATCTCACCCATCTCGGAGAAGAGAAGATTCAGGAAAGGCTATGGGAGATTGCTTCTTTTGTTAGGATCTATTTAGGCATTGATCCTGTCTACGATCCCATTCCGGTACAACCGACTTGCCATTACGTCATGGGAGGCATTCCTACGGATGTGGATGGGAGGGTTCTGATGAATGAAAGGGGTTCCATCGCTCAAGGATTATATGCGGCAGGGGAATGTGCCTGTGTATCGGTCCATGGTGCAAACCGACTCGGCTGCAATTCTCTCCTCGATTTGCTTGTTTTCGGACGAAGAAGTGGATTGGCGATGAAGAAGGTCATTTCAAAACTTGAGCCTCCGGTTCTCTCGGCCGATCCATTAAGAATCGTAGAAGAAAAAATCAAAAAATTATTCGACTCCAAGGGAGCAGAGAAGACCGATGAGATTCGAAAAAAAATTCAAACACTGATGATGGAAAAGGGCTCCGTATTTCGGAATGAAGAGGGCCTAAAGTCAGGGATTGAAGAGATTCAATCCCTGAAAGAGCGTTATAAAAATATAGGAGTGGGGGATAAAAGAAAAGCATTCAATTTTGAGTGGATGGAGGCGATGGAACTGAACCATCAACTCGGTTTAGCCGAGGTGATCCTCGTCAGTGCCCTCCATCGGAGAGAAAGCCGGGGAGCCCACTACCGGGAAGATTTTACAGGGCGGGCCGATCGATACTTTCTTAAACATACCCTGGCATTTCAGACCCCGAAAGGGCCGGAGATTAGATACAAACCTGTTAAGATCACACGATTTCAACCGGAGGCGAGGGTGTATTAGGAGTGCTGCAGTTAGAGCGGTGTTGCCGTGCTGCAGTACGTAATTTTTTAACCGCAGCACAGCAGCACTTCAGCACGGCAAAACTCAGAGGTATTCGATGCTCGTTAAATTAAAAATCTTCCGTTTCGATCCTGAGAAGGATGAAATCCCCACCTATCAGACCTATCACGTTGAGGCGGATCCGATGGATCGGCTCCTCGATTGCCTTAATAGAATCCGTTGGGAACAAGATTCAACGTTGTCCTTTCGGATGTCCTGTGGTCATGGAGTCTGTGGGTCCGATGGAATGAGGATCAATGGGACCTGTGGTCTGGCTTGCCAAAAACTGGTCAAAAGTTTTAAGGAAGAAATTCTCATCGAACCCCTCCCTGTGTTTAAAGTGGTCAAGGATTTAGTTGTGGACCTGGGTCCGTTTTTTGAAAAATATAACTCCATCAAACCCTATCTCATGGTAACCACTCCTCCTCCCGACCAGGAAAGGGAGCAATCTCCAGAAAAACATAAAATATTTGAAGAGGCGATCCGTTGCATCCTCTGCGCCTGCTGTACGGCCTCCTGCCCCGTGAACCAGAATAAGGAGACCGAGAATTATGTTGGCCCTGCTGCCCTGGTTCGGGCTTTTCGATATCTTTTTGATTCAAGGGATGAAGGCTCGGAGGAAAGGATTGCTCTCTTAGATCACCCAGACGGTGCACAGGGATGTCAGACCTTTTGGAAATGCACCGAGGTCTGTCCGAAAGAGATTCCCGTGACGAGACAGATCGGCCGCATCAAGAAACGCATCTACGATGCGAAACAACCCAAAGAGTAGATAAAAAATTGGCCTTCCCTAAAGTCAAAGATGGCTATATTGCCATTCATGGTCATTTCTATCAGCCCCCACGAGAGAACCCTTGGTTTGAATTCATCGAAACCGAGAAGAGCGCCCATCCCTTTCATGACTGGAATGAACGGATCGCTTTGGAGTGCTATCGGCCAAATGCTCATGCCCGGACCCTTGATGGGAAAGGGAAGATCTTAGAGATCCTCAATAATTACTCTTCCATCAGTTTCAACTTTGGTCCCACCCTTCTCCCCTGGCTGGAAAAGCATTTTCCTTCTGTCTATCAGAGGATCCTCGAGGGGGATCGGGAGAGTCTGAGGAGATTTGGTCACGGGAATGCCATCGCACAGGTTCACAACCACATCATCATGCCTTTGGCCAACGACAGGGATAAAGAGACAGAAGTTCTTTGGGGAATGACTGACTTTGAAAAACGGTTTCACCGTAAGTCAGAGGCAATATGGCTTCCTGAGACCGCCGTGAACACCTCAACCCTTCAGGTATTGATCAAATATGGAATGCAGTATCTCATCTTGAGTCCCTATCAGGCATTGAGGGTTAGGCCTTTTGGAGGTAAAAAGTGGACAGATGTTTCTCAAGGCCGGATCGATTCCACGCAACCCTACCGGTGTTTTATCAAAGATTCTTCCGGGAAAAAACTCTTAGACCAGTTCATCGACATCTTTTTTTACAACGGGATCATCGCAAAGGAGATCGCCTTCGGGGATCTCTTAAAAGATGGCAATACCTTCTGTAACCGATTTGCACAGTTCTACCAAGAGTCGAAAGAAAGACCTCAATTGATTCACATCGCCACGGACGGGGAGACCTACGGGCACCACAAGAAATTCGGAGAGATGGCATTGGCCTATGCCTTGGACAAAGGATTTCCATTGAAAGGATTCGAAGTCATCAATTACGGGGCTTTCCTGAAACGTTTCCCTCCTGTTTATGAAGTCGAGATTGACGAAGGACCCAAAAGGGGGGGGACTTCTTGGAGTTGCGCGCATGGCGTGGGGAGATGGGAAGAGGATTGTGGGTGCAGTACAGGAGGAAGACCCGGATGGAATCAGAGATGGAGAAAGCCCTTGCGAGAGGCTCTTGATCTCTTAAGAGATGAACTCAGCCTGGTCTTTGAGAGAGAAGGAGAGAAGGTATTTAAAGATGTTTGGGAAGCGAGAAATGGCTATATTGAGGTCATCCTTCATCGGTCTTCCGAAAGAATCAGAAGCTTCTTTGAGCAATACGGAATTAAAGATCTTGATCAAAAAGAGAAGATCACAGGGCTTAAACTCCTGGAGATGCAGCGACATGCCTTACAGATGTATACGAGTTGCGGGTGGTTCTTTGCTGACTTGGCTGGATTGGAGACCCTTCTCATTCTTCAACATGCAGGCAGGGCTATCCAGTTAGCAGAAGAGCTGACAGGGGGGGAGATCGAAAAAAATTTCCTTGAAAAGTTATCTGAGGCACAAAGCAATCTTCCTGAAATGGGTAATGGCGATCAGGTTTATAAGCGGCATGTGAAACCAAAATGGGTAACAAACGAAAAAGTGGTGAACCACTTTGCCATCTCTTCTTTATTTGATGGTGGGGATGGAGAGAAGAAAATTTTTTCCTATCGGGTGGAGAAGATTCGTTATGAAAAAATAGGTGAGGAAGAGGACCTGTTGGTCGTAGGGCAGGTGAGGGTGTCCTCTGAAGTTAATCCAGAGCCTAAAGAATTTCTCTTTGGATTGATCCCCTCGAAGAAAGCGATTTTTCGGACCTGGGTTTCAGAATTCAAGGGGTCACCTTCTTTTGATACCCTAAGAGAAAAGGCGCTTGAGTCCTTGGGAAAAGGGAGGGAAGAGATGTCGAAGATTTTCACTTCGCTCCTTGGAAATCAACGTTTCACGATTCAAGATACCTTTAAGGAGGAAAGACAGGCCATCTTGCGGAAACTCATCCAGAAAGAATTTGATGAACACTGCCAGATTTATGCTGATCTTTTTGATAGGACAAAACAAGTCGTGGAGGCTTTCTCCAGAGAGGGGTTGGAGATACCATACGAGATTCGTGTTGCTGCTGAAGTAACCCTCAGCAATCGTTTATTTCAAGAGATTAACGAGTTAAAAAAGGATTTTAAGAAGACGAAAGAGAGAGGAGCCATTGACCGAATTATAGAAGAAGCAAGAGAGCATCATTATCATTTGAACACGGAGAAGTCCCTTCTCGTTTTGAATAAGATATTGAGAGAGAAGATGAATGTCCTTCAGAAAAGCAAAAGTTCTGATCTTCCTGGTCAGGTGGAGCAGATAGAGGAAATCAAAACCCTTCTCGACTTGGTCAAGAAGTGGGATTTTGAAATCTCCCTGGAGGAAGCTCAGAATTTAATGGGCCACATATTGGACGAACGTGTTGGGAGTCTTGAGAAGGGTTGGTGGGAGGATGGTGCCACCCAGCCATTCCCATCCAACTTAATCACCCTGGCAGAAAAGTTGGGTTTTAATGTGGAGAGATTTTCAAAAATAAGTGGTCCAAATATTCCAAAAAAATGAAGAATCTCAAGAATATAAGGAATAATTTGACAACCACGATTTTGTAGTGCATTGTAGTGGAAGGAGGCAGGAGATGCGCTCAGTCCTTTCTGTGAGTTTACCCGAAAACATATCGTCAGAACTC
>Ga0316613_10002552_pt1 | contig 11705 bp, 15 predicted proteins | sample OWC_soil_day10_C_2_FD_207647 | JGI IMG/M metagenome (GOLD analysis project Ga0316613, IMG submission 207647) | Wetland soil microbial communities from Old Woman Creek delta, Ohio, United States - OWC_soil_day10_CT_b | ecosystem: Environmental > Terrestrial > Soil > Wetlands | place: USA: Ohio... | reverse complement strand
CGGGCTTTAGCAGAATATCTTTGGCGGCAACTGGTGAGCATCCAAGTTTCTGTAAAACCTCTTCTCCGTGATAAAAGCTGAACGTTTCGTAGGGACTACGATCGTTCAGCTTTTTCCGTTTATAAGATGCCCTTTGATTTAATGATTTCATTTGCCAACGGTACAAAAGTAGACTTTGGTATGGCGATGGCTGAAGCAAAATAATCGGCATGATGCTCTCGCCATTCCAATGCAGTTCGGAATCCCTTTGTCCTACCAAAGCTCTCTATATCCTCTTTTCGACAGCACACTACAGGCTTAATTTCAGGCGCGCCGAACAACGACAGCTGTCCGCTGATTTCTGTAAATACGCCGGGATGTAACCACAGATGACCACCCTCATGAATACCGGTAAACAGAGCCAGTCCCTCTTTTCCATCCTCCATAACACTGTTATCAATTATTACAGTTCGCCTGTTTACCTTGATTTTATTGATACACATATTCTCACGGTCAAACACTTTAAGAATCTCGACATTAAAGGCGGTGACTCCTAAAATTGGACGTTCACCTTCATCATAATAAATGTCAAGAAACTCAAGTGTTGCACCTAAATATGATTCTAAAAATTGTACATAGTTAATTTTAGACGGTTCTCTGAGCAAAGGCGGCTTGTAGTCTTGAATTAGCATTTCTGCCAGCTCATCAATTTCAGCATCTTTTAATATGGGCGTGTTGTTGTTCTTTTTATCTACTTTTCTCCAGCTAAATTTAATCACCCATCATCACCTTGCTTTTTTTCCATATCTCGGATAAACTTTTTCCAGTCTTCTTCGTCAATTATACCGGCATTCGACTGCCTGAGTGCAAATCGTGCCATTTTGCCGATTTCGCCGTACATCATGATATCTTCCAAGTCGGACGGAATTTCCCCTCGGTCAAGACCGGCTAAATCATACAGGGTGGCTTTATCCTCATCTGAAAGACAGAGTTCTGCCGCGAATTTTTCAATCTTTTCACCGTCAAAAGCTTTCCTTCTGTTGTTTTCGATGTCGCTCAGCAGGCTCAGAGAAATACCCAATCTTTCGGACATATCCTTCAGCGTGATCTCTCGATGGTCATTCAGTCGTTTATTTTTAATAAAATCCCCAAATCTCATGTTTTGTTCTTTCATGGGTACACCCCTCTTTCCTTACGCGAATTACTCCCTCTTGCGTAATTATATCGTCTCGAAAAATGTTCGTCAATTATTTCCAAATAATCTACCCCCGGACAAATAAAATTAAAAATCATGGTGTCAGATTTATGTAGAAGAAAGACGCCTCTATTAAAGCAACATCAATATATCATATTGGTGAAATTAATTATGCTATTCACTAGAATCCGCCCGAAGGTAAATTTTGAAATTAGTACTCCCAATCCCATACCGTTCTAACATACTAACAATTGATTTGCGGATTGAGTCAGCATTCCGGTTGGTCTCAACATAAAATTCTGCATTGGGAATCTTAATCGGCTTACGCATCGTAGCTTGAGGCAACAGAGAGAAATAAGGTACAGTATGGCCGTTCATCCCCTCATCAGTTACAAAACTTTTCATTTTTACGGTGTCTTTTCTATACAATATTTCAACAGTTTTCAAGAGCATCTCGATCCAGGAATTTACCATTACTTTATCGCCTTCTAGTTCAAAAGCAATGGGGCGCTTATTTGTGGGGTTCTCATTCAGCGTATATTCAACGTTACTGCCCGCTGGTGTTTCAACGGCAGACCCTTCTTTTGATTTCGGTGGCTCAGCCTTGCTTTCGGGGGCCATCTTTATCCGTTCACTAATAATATCAATTAAAGTAGCATTAACACATTTATTAACAAGTGGGCGATATTGATCAATTACTTTACTATTAAGAGACTTTGACGTAACTAAGTCTTTGATTAAGAATTTAATAAATTCATCTGATGGGTTTTCAAATAAGCCCCGTAAAGTCTTGTTAATACCGGACATGCATACCAATTCATCAGCAAACTTAACAATTTGTTGGGTATCAAATATTTCCTTGCTGAATTGAGCCAATATATCAATATGAGTATCTTTAATATTCTCAAAATCTATTTCGAAAAAGGGAGTCCCATCCATTATGTTAGGTTGCTTTAAGTCGGTAAAAAATTTATACCATAATCCATTCGTTAATATTGCAATTTTCACCGTAGGGGTTGCATTAAAATAATACCCCAATTGAGCATCATGGTTGTCTAATTTTTCGTTTATTGCCTTTGCTTCAATAAAAATAATCGGCACGTCATTTTTAAAGATAGCATAATCAACTTTCTTGTTTTTGCTAACACCGAAATCCGCACCATATTCAGGTTTTACCTCCAAAGGATTAAACACGTTATATCCCAGAACGTCCATGAACGGAATAATTAATGCAGTTTTCGCCGCCTCTTCCCCCACTATATGGGGCTTACTTTCTAAAAATTGTTTAGCTAATAGTAGTACATTTTCCTTGAAGCCCATGCCAACCCCGCCTTATTATTGAAATATGTTCCCTTAATTTCGAATTTTGATAACTCAACTTTTCCTGTTCCCGAAGCTACCTGTCATTCCCCTTATCTTCCATACTTTTACACAAAAATCCTCTTAATTTCGTGAGTTCGTATTTCTGGTAAAAGTACCGACACCACCGATGATAAATCCGCCTAAACTAAAGTAGTTTAAGCGACCATAGAACATTCTTAAAGAAGCGCTCCCTGCAGCAAGCTATAGAATAATTGGACCCGAAAATAAATTATCAGCCAAACTAACCTACTTCTCCTTGATCGGAAAAATAAGTTAGCTTGGCTGGTAATTATTTTTGAACAGTTTAGCGTGCCAAAATTGCCGTTGAACTCAATGTCCATGGGTATTGCCATTAGGGATTTATTAAATAGACGGGGTATACGTTCAATATGCCGTTTGCGCCTGCGACTGGATACTTTGGAAGAAACAAACCCGAACATACCTACAAATTAAAGCACCACTCGTACAACGGCCCCTTCAATCCGATTCGGGTATAAACGTTCTGTCCTATTTTCATTTCTTCCGCTTTCTATCCTCGTCTTCCTCAAATATGACGTTATTCTTCGCCCCCTCCCTGCGAGGGCAAGCACTTAAAAATCAGCCTGAGCGCATCAATAAAGCCTTGCCGATAATACAGTTCCTTCTCAGCGGAATATACCGTGCTATACTCATTACACAGCCGGGTTAGCGTTTCATGCATCTCTGGCGGCAACAACCGTTTGATTTCCTCCTGGCATTGGACAAAACTTTGGTAGGTATAATAATGCTCAATAGCCCCCTTCCCAGCAGCCGTCCCCTCCGACTTCTCTTCAAGCGCCTTGGCCACCATTTCTAAAATACTCCCCTCCATTAGCTCACTCCCTACTTTTGTTTGATTTCTTTAGAACATGCTTTTCTGCTAACATTCTATCTCAATAGAGATTAATAGTCAATTTTATAGAGATAATTATTTCACTTTATTTTTGCTATAATATTTCTAAAGAGATAACTTGGTAGGTGAGCTCTAATGGGTGTAGGAAAACGAATTGTAGAATTACGCTCCCGGAGGGGCTGGACAACCAATAAATTAGCAAACTTAGCAGGCATTGCTCAATCGGCCCTGCGCTCTATTGAATTAGAAGAAAAGTCTCCGACGATTGATACAATGACCCTTATTTTAGATGCTATAGGTATTTCGTTTGCTGATTTCTTCGCCGAGGAAAACCAGAAACTAGACCCAGAACTTCGCTTGCTACTAGAAACTGCTAAACAAATGCCTCCAGAGCGGAGGGAACTTGGCCAGAAGTTGTTGCAAGCCTTAAATGAAGATTAGTCCACTTGAATCGAAACTGCCCGAAGGAATGCATCCTTCGGGCAGTTTCGATTCAAGTGCTATTTAATTTCATTAATATTCGCCCTATGACCCCGGGGTGCTGTGCTTAGCTGGCCGTTATCGCTAAGCCCAGTGTTGTCTTCTGCTGGTTATAAGGCATCGACCTGCCCATTTGGGGATTTCGATGCTCAATTCCTTCAACTTTCGTTTTCGGCCTACTACCTTTCTTGCCTACGCTTAGACCCGGCGTTACCGCTTCAGTCCCAAGGCTAGATACTTGAAAAATATAGAACTGATAAGCTTTACTATTTTTTGTATCACCAGCATAGCCTCTTAATCCGTTAGCTTATATGGCCCATGAACCATTATGCTAATATCTTTGGCATTTCGTTCATAAACTCTTCAAAAAGCCTAACAACGCCAACTGGCTCGTCTGAAAAAATACCCGGAGTCGTTTTAGGATCAACCAATTTTATGCAAATGAAGAAGCGCTGATACCAGAATACCGGCATCAACGGAGACAGCAACAAGCTCGGCCGATCATCGAAGCATTTTTTGCATGGATCAGCACCCAGTCAGAAAAAACCTTGCCACAGAATCTGTTAGGCAAAGCGTTTACGTATGTCCAAAATTAGAGGAAATATTTGCTGTCCTTTTTAACAGACGGGCGGATTGAACTATCAAACAACCGAGCTGAACGTTCGATTAAAGCCTTTGTGATTGGCCGGAAAAATTGGCTTTTTTGTAATACCCCCGGTGGAGCAAAATCATCTGCCGCCATATACAGCCTTATTCAAACTGCTATAGAGAATGGATTAAATCCACAAGCCTATCTGGAATATGTATTTAAACAAATCCAGCAGCAGGATGACATATTTGTTGAAAAACTGCTTCCGTGGTCTGAAGAAATCCCCATAAGCTGTAAGATTCCAATCAAAAAATCTTAATATGGACATGATTCCAGCGACCACCTGATATTTTATTTTCATCATATATAAGGTGTTTTTTTATTGCCAGGTGGATTTACTTTGACGCTTACGGTGCATAATAGTTTCGGCACTTAATAATATAGCATTATTGTCTACAAGCAGGTTTACTGTTTCAAGAACAAAATCCACTTCTAATGACTGACTGAACACATATGATAGCCATCTTTGATAAAATCAGCGATGGAGGCTTGCCAGAATTGTATTCTTCAGCAAACTTTTCTCTATTTTCAGTTGTATATGTAATCGTTGTTTCACTGATCTTTCCCACATAGGGATTTTGTCTTAAAACTTCCATTTATTCTTTAGTAAATCGATTTGTTCCAATACTTGCTTCTTCTAACCTTTGGAAGATTATCATTTATGCAATCACCACGAAGTTGAATAATTGCATTATTAGTTTCTTTATGCTGTTCTCGTAAATATTCCGGTACATCACCAACAATTGCTTTATCTAAGGAACGAACAAGTTTTCGCATAAGTTTTTTCACTCCCTTCAATGATACACATCATTTTACCTCCAAACATACTTGTATATCCAAATTTTACATCATTATTAATTTTTGTTAAGTTTAAGTACAATAATTATCATTTTAAAGTGTGTGGGTATTCCTTATCTTTGCAAAATAATAAAAATGGCAAAAAATTAATATTAAATCAAAAAAAACGCATTAATAGTCGTACGTTACTTTCAAACTAACATATCTCTTCCTTCAATAAAGTTCTATGTATTTCCTATTTCTTTAATTGGGGAAAGCTCACAATAATAGTCTTGAACACCATCGAAGGCAAGTTTTAGGCTGATATTGCAATGAATATCGAAGGAAAATAAAGGAGTGTGCAGAATATGTATTAATGATCCTAATTTTCATATTCTGGCTAATTTGCCAAATCGATCAGAATATAAAAATTATCAACTAATTAAGCATTCTATTCAGGAGGATGACATTAAATTGCGAGCAAAACTTCCATTTTTAATTGATTTTTTCGATCCAGCATTTCGCGCAATTAAGGAAATAGGGGGAACAGCCACCGTTGAGGAATGGAATAAAGTGACTTTTGAGATTATGCAACTAACAAACGAGCAATTGTCAATTTATCACAAGCGTTATGTGCTGCAAGCAAACTATCGTATGGCGTGGACTCGAACATATCTTAAAATAAGCGGACTTATTATAAATACTAATCGAGGCATTTGGACTCTTACTGACTTGGGGAAATCTACTGAAAATTTAGATCCCTTTGAAATATTTAGAACGGTGAAATCTAACTTATATAAAAAATACAAAGCTACTCAAAAAATTAATGGTTGAGAATTACAACTTTAAGCCGCTTAAATTGTATTTGCTCCGAGTCCCCAAAAATGTTATCCTCCATTATTTAGTAAATAATGGAGGATAACATTTTTTCAAGATCTATTCAGTCTTTTAAAGAAATACATACTTGAATATTTACTTGAAAGGCTCGAGTATTCCTAATACTTTCTCAGTTATCTGAACGTTTCTCCCTAATTTGTTATTTAGCAACATTCTTATAGTAGGTGAATCATAATCAGCATAAAAATCAGCTACCCCTAAATCCAAATCTAATTGATTCCATAATAATATGAGCATAGCCCCGCAGGTAAGAGTGTTTATCCTAATATTTTCTATTACTGCAATATCTTTTATTACTTGCCAATAGCCTTGACGTAAATTTGGAAGAGATAAGCAAACAACTAATGCAGTATTGCTGTGCTTATCAATCTGATAGCGAGAATGCAAAACTGCGATATCATCAAGAATTCCCCTTGACGCACTTAGCGTATCTACACCAAACTCAACCTCAATTACACCAAAGGTACCTGACGAAGCGTTGTATATTGCATCCATCCGTATATATACATCGCCAACCCTTCTAGTAGCGCAATTGCACCCCAAACCAACCATTATATTTCGTAAAAATTTTTCAGGAAGTAACCTAGACCTTTGAATCCTACCATATATATCTTCCATAATCTGATCACTTTCAACAATAAAGCAACCTGTTCTTTTTTTTGATCGGATCTCATTGATCAACACATTTTGCTGATGAATGTTATTTTCGTTATACGGTACTTCTTGGTATCCCTCAGCTTCATAGCAAATATTGATTTTATCATTACTATAATAAATGGCTCCAACAGGACATTGTCTTGCACAAAGCCCGCAATGAGTGCACTTACTATCGTCAATCACTGGCACTTCAAGGTTTTCATCCCAATCAATCGCGCCAGTAGAGCATACTCTGGTATCTCTGTCTTCTGGAAATTCTTTCACTTGATCACATTTAATATATTCCGAATTTAAGTTAATACAAGAAGGATTATCACACTTCAGGCACGCTCCATGCATCTCGCTGCTAGTTTGAAGGAATGCAGACTTGCCAGGAGAAATAACAACTGCTTCTGGTATTTCTTTTGTTAATTTAAGAGTTGTCCTTCTTATTTTCTCATTAAGAATTTGCACTTATCATCCCCTCCAGTTCATATAGTTTTTCCTTATCAAAACCAACTCCATCAATTAATACACTAATTGAAATAGTAAGTAAAGTATGTAAGTCTATTACCCCGACCTTAATTCCAAAGGTATTCTTAAAATCTTGTATTATACGGCTAACCTCGGCACGCTCATTGGGTAAATAGTATCCAACCACTAATGTAGTGACACTACGTTCAGTAATATGGGTTCTTCTTGATAAAAGTACTATTTTGTTTTCAACAGCCTGCCTAATAGCCTTTACAGATATATGTTCTTCCTCGGTAGGTGATTTTATTTCAATTGGGATGCTTCTCAACTCATCATCAATAATTGCATCCCAACGGGCACCATTATCACCGGGTCGTGAAAATGCACATTGAAATCCCATGATTTTGAAAAGTGTGGATATCAATGGATAGAACGTGCCTTGCTTTGCGCTGTGATAGTACTCAAATAATGTATTAACAATTTGTTCCTGACTATTTTCTATTCCCACTAATTCTTTAACACGATGTAAAAAATCATCATCTTCTTCAAGTTTAAGCCATTCAAGTCGTTCTTTAGTCTCTACATCTAAGTCCCAGTTTGTAATTGCGTTCACTGCAGTTCTGCCACCAACAACAGTCTGTGATTCATCAAGTACAGAAGCCACTACTGGATTGTTAGTTTTTTCCTTCCAAAATCCAATTGCCTCGTCAATTCTTTCATGTTTAATCGTTTGATAAGGTGAAAACAATAAACTTTTACCTTGAAGTACTTCATGGCAAAGAGCCTCGTCAGCACTCATTATTTCTTCAACAGGTGCTATATCATAGCCAGACCTCTGCAACATCGAATAGATACCCAACCTAATTAAGGCATTTTGTATATCTGTTCCGTAGGAATTAAATTCGTCAATTCTTAGGTCTTTCATTGTTTCTAATTGAGCATAAGCCTCTTTACCGTGCTTTGTTATACGCAAGCACTCCATTTTTCGTGGAGGATACAGTTCATTTGTTGAACAAGATACAACTAAGCCGCAACTTTTCAATAATGCCACAGGTAGACGAGTACAATTGTCAACAGGGGTAGACTTCATATTCAACGAATCTGCTAGCTCAAGAAATGCCTTTTTGAGGCGTGTAGCGTTTCCTCGCAACGCTTTGATACGAGCAATCATATTGTTATATTCTTCTGTAGAAATATCATTAACACTCATTGGTCCCAGACATAACTCATGCTTATACATTATTTCATCAAGATCAATAAAACTATTTAAGGCGCATTTGAAAAATCTAACTTGTTCTGTATAACTCATACGAGCAGTTAATTCATTTGGGCTATTAATTCCAAAGACACACTGCTCATACAACTTTCTGACGTCTCCTTTTGCTAAAGCAACATGAGCTCCTGTATATGTGAACTCAAGCGGATAAGATTTCTCCCCACTAGGAGTAACCCATCCAAGCATTCTTAATACCTCTGCATACATTTTTGCGTTCATCAACGCAGAGTTCATGCTTTCTTTTTCTGTATTACTTAACTCAAGAGCAGCCTCACCAGCATATCCATAAGCAGTCATAAGCCTTTCTTGTGCAATAACAGAAGCCATATCCTTTATTGTAAATGAATCCTGATCTTTGAGATTTTTATATAATATTTGCATTACATGAACCTGTGTAGCAAATTGCGTCCCCGGATTTCTAAAACGAATCATAATCTCGCCCCTTTCATAATTATGTATGGATTGTCAACACTTAGTCGGACAACTTTTATAAGGTCAATCGCCGAAATTCCACTGGTGTAAAATAATTAAGCGAACCATGAATTATATCATTATTGAGCCACGTCACATAGGTAGCTAATTCATGACGTAATTGTCCCAAGCTATGAAAATTCCGGTCATAAATAAACTCGGTTTTAAACATTTTAAAAGTTGCTTCTGCTACAGCATTTTCGTATGGGCAGCCTTTCATACTAAGAGACCGCTTAATGTCAAAAGTTGAAACGACCTCATCAATCAACTCATTTTTAAATTCACTGCCCCTATCGGAATAAAACATTTGAATCTTACGCAGATCGACCCGCACAGTTGCAAAGGAATCATATACCAATTGAGCATCTTTGTGAATACCGGCGCTATAGCCGATAATTTCCCGATTAAATAAATCAACGAGAATGCATACGTAATTCCATTTATAATTTACTCGGACATAGGTTAAATCACTGATAACCACAGCATAAGAAGCCTGTCCGTTAAATTCACGATTTAATTCATTTTTAACAAGATCTTCATTACATTTTTGCTTATGCGGTTTAAATTGTGCCACGGTATATTTTGAAATCAAGCCATTTTTTCATGATTCTTACGATGCGACGACGAGATACTAGATAGTTCGATTTTTGCAGTTCTTCTTTTATTTTTCTAATTCCATATGCATCATGATTATCATGGAAGATTTGTTCTAGTTTATTTTCTAATTTAGATTCATCGATTTTTATGTTTGCTTCGTAATAATAAATACTTCTAGCAATATTCAAACATTTGCACATCGCGGATATTGAGTATTTGTGGGCATTTTGCCGAATTATAGTTATTTTGTGCCAATATCAGCGCCGCCTTGTTTTAAAATATCATTTTCCATTTTTATCGTTTTATTTTCTCTACAAAGCTTGATTAATTCAATCTCTTCTGGTGTTCGATTATCCGCTTCTTTTGCTAATCAGGCATCACTAATTCTCCTAACCCATTTGTCAAGTGAAGAAGGCGGTTAAATCATATTCTTTAATAATTTCTGAGCGAGGTTTTCCGCTATTATAGAGTTGGACCATCTGAGGTTTAAATTGATCGGTAAATACTCTTTTTGAACGTTTTACTGTCATGTAAATCTTCCTTTTCTGTTTCTTTTAGTTTTACATGACCTTATTAAATCTGTCTAGTTAAGTGTAGCCGATCCAATACATTTAAATTATTGCAAAAAAATATCCATATAAAGCAGATACAGCCCTCCTACTGTGCATAATTCACATTGGAGAGCAATTTAAGGCTATTCGCTTAAAGCGTATCTAGTCTTTGCTGCGCTGCATCACACCATTTTTTTTCAAGTTCGATTCCAATCCAAGAAATGTTATGCCCTTCATGATTAAGTTTTTCGCAACATACTCCAAGAGTACCCGAACCATGAAACGGATCAAGAATGAGCCCTTCGTACTTTCCCTCTTTGTTTTTTGGACAAAATGCCTTAATAATTTCTGTTATCAGCGCTTCTGGTTTTTGTGTTGGATGTTCCGTTTTTTCGTTTTTATACAATTTTCCTGCAAGCGTAGGAAAAGCCCAGATATCCCCCCGCATTGCACCTAACGGATTAGGCTTCCATTCAACTCGTTCTCCCTTAGAGTTCTTGTAATATACAGGATTTTTTAATCGTTCAGTACTTTTATAAGGAACTCTTACGTCATCCAAGTTATAAATCCACTTTTCGCCTGATTTTGAAAACCAAAGAAATGGTTCGTATTGCGTCAATGGAGCAGTTTTTAATCTGGAAAATCCATTCTCATAATACCAAATATTAAGCCTTCTATAATTCAATCCAACTTCATACATTATCGTTTGAATAAATCCAATGTAATGATGAATACCGAACCAAATAATGCTTCCATGAGGCTTAATCAAATCTCTGCATATTTCTATTCTCTTTCTCGATACGGACAAGAAATCACTTAATTCTAGTTTATCGCTATTATTCCCAAAATCTTTATTTAGGTTGTAAGGAGGGTCCGTAAGCACAAGATCAACTTTTATCCCCTCGTCTAAAAGTTGCTGCAAAATTTCATCCGAATTTCCGTTAATTATTTTATTGAATTCCATATAGCCCCCTACTTCTTCTGCATATCTTTGCGGAAAATTAAGATATATTGGTGATGAATATTTTCAACATATGCAAAAGGATATCCGTAAGGTAGTAAACTTTTATGGTTTTGAATTAAAACTTTAACTCCTTGCAACATAAAGGTATATCCATCCGTGGTTTTTCTTTTATTAATTGCCTGTATAAGGTCACTATGGAAACTAATAAATTCCGATTTATTTCTAAAATCAGAAACAACCAAACTCATATATCTTTTAGGCTTCAAAACCCGACCGCACTCCATAAAAACATCATCAACTAAAATTTTAAGAAAAGTTTTATAGTCCTCAATATGAGATAAATCATTCTCGTCATCATCAGAATAATTGGTAGCTAGATTATTTGCTAACCTCTCTTGTTTTACTTTATGATCTGCTTTTTTATTAAGAATAGACCAATACGGAGGGCTTGTTATCATAAAATCAAATATACTCGATTCCATTCTTTTTAATACTTCTCTGGTATCTCCATTGATAAACTCGTGCT
>Ga0316613_10002548_pt1 | contig 11723 bp, 10 predicted proteins | sample OWC_soil_day10_C_2_FD_207647 | JGI IMG/M metagenome (GOLD analysis project Ga0316613, IMG submission 207647) | Wetland soil microbial communities from Old Woman Creek delta, Ohio, United States - OWC_soil_day10_CT_b | ecosystem: Environmental > Terrestrial > Soil > Wetlands | place: USA: Ohio... | reverse complement strand
GGTACGGGAACCTATTGCATCTGCCACCACAATCGGCTGAAAACCAAACTCTTTCAAATCAATTACCGTTTGCAGTACACAAATATGAGCTTCAATCCCTGCAATGATAACATTTTTACTGTCCCGCTCATGAAGTTCCTTGACTAACGCCTCATTACCACAACAACTAAATGTTGTTTTGTCATGGTATTCTGAAAAATATGGACGCAATTGTTCAATGGTATTTCCCAATCCTTTTGGATATTGCTGAGCAGCCATGATCGGAACCTCTAATGCTTTTAATCCTTCTATAAGAGTCGTTATTTTTTTAGCTATAATCTCACCGCCAACAATATAAGGAAACAGTTTTTCTTGCACATCCACCATCAAAAATTGAGAATTTTCTTTTTCCAAGCGCATATATTTCCCCCTCTTCTTTATTAAAATGATAGAAGACTATCATAATGCTGCAACAAAATCTTACTCTCCTATTTAGCTATTATTTGAAGAAACTCCTTCATTATACTTTATGTTTTTCGCAGCATAAATTTTTTCAAGAAGATATGCAGCAGAATCCAAGAAAGCCCTACAGATGAATTAACAGCTGGAGGGCTCTAAGCAAGCGCGTCGTTTATTATCTTGCCTTTTTTAAATTTATTTAAAGCATTTACATCAATTTATGAACTTTTACTTTTTTTATTAACTCTTCTACTTCAACCTTATTTATTATTCCTGCTCCATGATGCAAAGCATTAGATGCAGCAGTAGCCGTAGCTAATTTGATCATATCCGTTATTCTCATTCCCCTTGCTATCCCTATGGCAAATCCAGCAACAAGAGCATCACCACAGCCAACAGAATTAATTGCCTCTACAATAGGTGGAGACACTTTAAAAATTTCTCCATTATGACCTACTAACGCTCCCTGTGAGCCCATTGATAAAACAAATAACTGAATACCGTTATGCAAATATTGTTGAAGACTAGCACAAATTTTTGCATCAGTATCCAATGAATACCCAAGCACCTTTTCTAGTTCTTCTTTATTGGGCTTTACCATATAGGGTCTACCTTTTAAGCCCTCAATAAAAGAGTCACCACTACTGTCTAATATGGTATAAGCCCCGTTTCTATCCGCTATTTCAATCATTTGTTTATAAATAGTATGAGTAACGCCTCTTGGGATGCTGCCTGACATGACTACAACTCTAGCCTTTCGTGAAAGATTATCAAATTTTTCTATGAATGCCGCCAGTTCTTCCTGTTTAATATTGGGCCCGTGTTCTAATATTTCTGTACTTGCATGATTGCTCAATATATTAATGCATAACCTCGACTCTTCGCTAATTTCTTGAAAATCACACGTAAAGAGTTGTTCTTTTAAATTCTGGACAATATATCTGCCGTTATATCCCCCTACAAAGCCGGTAGCTGCTACTTCCTCACCAAGAACACTCAGCACCCTAGCAACATTTATACCCTTGCCGCCAGGAAGGGCAGTAATTTTTCTTGTACGGTTAACTTGCGAAAGTGCAAAGTGATCTACAGCATATGTTTTATCAATAGCTACATTTAAAGTAACCGTAAGTATCACCATTTTCACCCCACTACCTAAAATACTTTTGATTTAAACCTTACCTGCCGACCCCGTCAAATAAATTTTATTTTTAACAACTGCTTTCATGGCCTCTATTCCAGGAGTAAATAATTTTCTAGGATCGTTTTCTTCTGATTTAGTATTAAATACTGTTTTTATCGCACCAGAGAAGGCTATTTTTAGTTCTGTCGCAATATTTATTTTGTTAATACCTAGTTCTATACATCTTCTCACACTCTCATCAGGTAAATCAGAAGCTCCGTGTAAGACTAGCGGAATTGCTACCTTTTGTCGAATCTGAGCCAGCCTGTCAAAATCCAATTGAGGTTTCTTTTTATATAGACCATGAGCAGTACCAATTGCAATAGCCAATGAATCAATACCAGTCTTTGCGACAAAATCAACCGCAACCTTCGGATCGGTATATAAATCATTTACTTCGGCAACTAAATCATCTTCTATTCCGCCTATCATGCCTAATTCGGCTTCTACTGGCACCCCCATTAAATGGGCTGCTTCTACAACCTTCTTTACCATTGCAATATTTTCATCATAAGGATGCTGTGATCCATCAATCATAATCGATGTAAATCCAGCTCTTAAGCATTCCATAACCATTCCATAATCTTCACCGTGGTCCAAATGCATAGCAATCGGAATATCATATTTTTCAGAGGCTACTTTGGCCATGGATGCTAAATAGTCAGCTCCCGCAAATTGTACTGTACCTGGTGTCGCCTGTAGAATAATGGGTGCTCGTTCTTCAAAAGCCGTAGATGTAGCAGCTTTTAATGTTTCTAGATTGTGAATATTGAATCCGCAGACTCCATATCCATTTTTCTGTGCATCTAATAAAAACTTTTTAGTAGTAACTAAACCCATCTAAACTCTCCCCTTCTTTTATATAGTAAACATGATTTTTACTGCATTAGCTGTTTTATCTTTCATCATTTGGAAAGCTTGCAATCCATCTTCCAATTTAAAACGATGAGTAACTAGCTTCTCTGTTTTAATTTTCCCTTCCTTAAGATACTCAGTAGCTGCACTCCACTCATATCCAGGATATGGGGCGCTATATGACATCCATGAACCAGTTACTTCTAATTCTCCCCTTACTATTTTTTCAAAAGTATGAGGTGGCAACACCAAATCTTGAGTAGCTGTACCAATAAATACAACTTTACCTAGCCTGGCTACTGTCTCAAGGCTTTGCCTTTGAGTAACCGAAGATCCAGCTGTCTCAAAAACAACTTGGGGTGCTCCTGCATCTTTCATGAAATTCACTGGATCATGTTCCATGGCATTAATAATGACATCAGCCCCTAGCTGTTTAGCCATTTCCAACTTTTCTGGAACGATGTCAATTACATAAACCAGACCAGCACCTAATGCTTTTAAGCACTGTACGGTTAACAATCCGATGGTGCCTGCGCCAAATACTGCTATGGTAGCCCCCGCTTTAAAACTGATTCTATCAATTCCATGCAAAGCAACAGTAATAGGTTCAATCATTGCACCTGAAATATAATCTACCTCATCAGGCAGTTTTATCACGTTATCAGCTTTTATAGCTACATATTCAGCCATTGCCCCATATTTGCGCGATCCAATAAAGCTATAAGATTCGCACATTGCCGGATGCCCCATCTGGCAGTAAGAACATTTTGAGCAAGGTAATAATGGTGCAGCAGTAACCCGATCGCCAATTTTTGCATTATGCACTGCATTTCCTATTTTTACAATATCGCCAGAAAATTCATGCCCTAAAACAATAGGGTAGTAATGTACTCCTCCGTCCAATGCCCGTGGTACATCGGATCCGCAGATTCCACAAGCTTGCACCTTTATTAATACTTCATCTTCCTGACAAGCTGGAATCTCAATCATTTCACACCCCAAATCCTTGTCACCGCGGATAACTAACGCCTTCATTTTATCCATTACTCCACCTCCTGAAAAAGTTGAGCTAGAGCATGCGCACTCTAGCTCATACTATTACTGTGCTACGATCTTTTCTTTTTCATCTGCTTTGCTCTCAACCTGTGAATACTGTATTGTAGCGATTATGGATAGCAAATAAATACCACCAACAACCAACAGACCTATCAAATTATCCATGTGAAACAGTTGCAGCATGATATAGGTTATTGGACTTCCTCCCTGATCCAAGGAAGCCACTTGTGTAACACCGTCAGCCAGTTTTGTTCCAGCTTGCTGTGCCAGAATCGTGTGAAAAGCAATCGTCTGAGATGAAATCCATAAGGTTCCAGCCATAATGACACTACCTGAAACCAGTGTTCTAAACAAATTTCCACGATGAATCCCAACTGCCATAGCTACAAAAAATCCGATGGTAGCTAAATCACCAAAAGGTAACACCTTATTCCCAGGAACAATTGCCGCAATAATCAAGGTCAACGGAACAAACAATAGGCTTATTGCCACAACTTGGGTATCACCTAGTAACAAGGCTGGATCAAGTCCAACGTAAAATTTCTTCCCGACAAATTTCTTTTCCAATAAAACACGTGCCGAATCAGCTACAGGCAGCAAGCCCTCCATAATACATTTTACTACCTTAGGCATGAGCACCATAACAGCCGCCATTTGCATACCTAATTGTAAAACTAATTTTGCTTCATAACCTGCTAAGACACCAATAACCGCTCCCAGAATCAACCCTATAATCATTGGTTCACCAATGACGCCAAACTTTTCCTCAATAGTTTCGGAAGTAAAACTAATATCTCTAACTCCTGGTATTCTATCAAGCAGCCATTCAATCGGTACTGCAATTGGCCCACAATAAGCCGATGAACCATGAGGAATGGCAATGCCTTTTAGGTCAAAATACTTTTCAATTACTGGCGCGAACCAGTCGCCAAGCTTGAAAATAATAGCAGCATGAATGGCTACCCCCACCAATCCAATAGTAAGACTGCCTGTAGCAATATGGAGCATCGCTCCTGTAAATGCCATGTGCCAAATGTTCCAAATATCCACATTTACAACTTTCGTCAATCCTAAGGCAAGCATCACGATATTAACGGCGATGGCAATGGGAATAGACAAACCTCCCACTTGTGAAGCCCAGGTCATTGGCGATGATCCCGGCCAGCCAACATCAACTACTGTTAGCTGTACACCAAACCGTTCCGCCATCAATTTCGCTGCTGGGCCAAGATTATTCAACATAAGTCCAATCACTAAACCAATACCAATAAAACCAATACCAATCATAACCCCTGATCGGAAGGCCCTGCCTGGCTTCTGACCCAATATTATAGCGAAAATAAATATCACCAGTGGCAGCATTACCGATGGTCCAAGAGCAAGGATGTAATTAATAAATTCCATTATAAATTCCTCCTACTTTATTTTCATCTTAAGTGAGCGAGAATTTTTTGACTTGCGGCCTCTATGCCGATGCCCGAAACAAATGCCATACCATTTTCCAACGGAATCCCATAATCTTTGCTCACACGTGCCGTCGTAACGATTAAGCTTACATTTTGAAGGTTGGCACTAATTTCTGAAACTCTGCACTGAACAATTTCAACATCAATACCTTCTTTTTTACATAATTCCACTATTTTGTTAGCCGCTACTGTAGAAGTAGCAACTGCGCCACCGCATGCAACGATAATTCGCTTTTTCATTTTTCCACCTCCTTCTATGTTAAAATTCTTTATCCAAGATTTCCGCAATTGCCTTGGAGTGATCCGCATTTTTAATGCCCAACAAAATTTCTTTTTTCTGGAAGATCCCCATCAGTTTTTGCAAAAATAGTAAATGCTTGTCAGGATTATTGACAGCCAACATAAATACAATATCTACATCGACGCTACCCTCATCGCTTCCCATAAGATTAAAAGGAACGCTTTTAGCCAGCACAGCTACTGCCACTGTGGTCTTAATAACATGACTCGCTTCCGTATGAGGAATCGCCACTCCCATATTATCGGTTGCAATTCCCGTGGGAAATTCAATCTCCCTATCAATCAATCCCTTGATATATGTGTCTCGCACATAACCCTGCTCGAAAAGAGTAGTACCCATTTTTCTCAAAACGTCCTCCCAATTTCGCGCCTGCAATTTAACCTGTACAAGAGTTTCATCGATTTTATACTCTGGCTGAACTTGTTCTAACATAATGTAAAACCTCCGCAATAATTAGTTTAATATCTAGTAAATTCCCGATTTTTTCTACCATATCTGTTTCTTTAATTACGTTATAAAATTCCAAAAAAACATCTTTATGCTCTGTTGTTAGAGCCAGCACAAAAATGATGCTTACTTCATCTTCTTCCCACGCTAAAGAATCCTTGAGCACGGCAATACCAATCCCTGGTTTTATTATGTTCATCATTTTATTAGAATGAGGAATAGCGACAGCATCACCAATATAAGAACTCCCCCACTCTTCCCTCTCCATAACATCATCATAAAAACCGTCCTGCACATATCCTTCTTTCACCATAACCTTAGCCATAATGTTGATTACTTCTTCTTTAGACGTTAAAGAATGAAATACTCGAACCAATCTTTCATCAAATACAGCTTCCAGTTTTAATGCAGAACCAACATGGAAATTTCTTTCATTAGTTTCATTCGATAATTCATCTCTCAATTTCATAGTAGCAATTAAAGTTTCTAATTTTTCACCATTTAAAATTTCTTCAAAGGGCAAAAATGGAATATTATCACATTTCGGATTTATAATCCCAGTAATTAAAACAATCTCTCGGTTTGACTGCTGCAGCTTGGTAATTTCCTCCATCATATCGGTTTCACTATCTATCAGCCCTAAGGAAACAACATCAATCTTGCTGTTTAACAACCGTAATTTATCTTCAACAATTCTCTTGATTTTCAAGGCGGCTCCCTTTCCTGTAAAACAAGTAGTTACGATAACTTTCTTGCGATCAATTTGAGGAGGTAACTGATTTTTTATAAATAGACCAGGCAATAAGTTACCTAATTCTCGCAAGGAGTCATACACCGTATATAAAGTTGCAGCAGGAAAAACGGATTTGCGAATGGCCTCCATAACGATTAATGTATCAACTCTGGCAAGTACTCTAGTTGGGATACCTAATTCTTCAGTAATGAGTTCACCAAAAGTGATGAGCGATCCCATATCTACTAGCAATAATACTCCACTCCCCTGATTCACTGCCCTCGCGGCATCCCTAACCCTTGCAAATACCTCCTCTGGCTGTTCGTCAATCCTCATAGTAATAGCCACTCCATGACGAATACCAACAATAACTTGCGCAATATCTAACATGGCTCTGGCAACTTCGCCATGAGTTATAATCAACAAGCCAACTTTACTACTCACGCCGCCTTCCTTTTTCATAAAGAAATGATTTAGATATAATGCGATAAACCCAGCTTCATCTTCAGGAAAATCCAACCCCAATTTCATTTTTATAACCTGCGTTATTTTTAAAGCAATTCTAAATTCTTTTTTGTACTGATGCCTTATATCTTCCAAACGGGGATTAATGATGTGCTTTCCCATTCTCAATCTTTCTACTGCTGTTCCAATATGTAAATACAAAATCTTAATAATAGAAAAATCACGAATACCTATTTCCGCTATTAGAATTCTTTTAATATCTTCAACAATTCCAATAATTTCTTCACCGACAATATCCTGCAAGAGCCGATCAGATATGCCAGCATATTTATTTTCTATACTTGTCGTTTCGTTTTTTACTTTTTCCTCTAATTTATCGGCTATGTTTTTTCTTGCTTCAAGGGATGATTGGCCTGCAACCTGTAATTCATCCATTCTTTTTTCAATAAATTGATAGATGTTATATTCTGGCATTTCATGATCTGTAGGCACTCTATTGGCTGACAATGAATCACTATCTGGATCTATGATCATATCCGAAATATTCATGATATCAAGTTCCGTTCTTTGCGCAATAACATCCGGCAAATGATTCTTTATATGACTTAATAAGTCGTTCATGGTAATTTTCATTACTTCTGCTTTGCCTGAAATATAATTCAAAAATGCCTTGGCACAAATAACTTGAATATCCGATTTTAACTGTCCAACATTGCCGGAACACTTATACAGCAGCAAAAGCTTTACTATCTCTTTGGGAACTTGAATGATCTTATTAATTCGTGAAGCTTCAGCCACCAGGAAAATCCTGATTAATTTCAACCGCTCCACATTAGATCTTTCTTCTAATGAAGGAATTTGAATCATGACTGGAACTCTACGTCGAAATGTGTTTAACAGGCTAGATTCGAGGTTTTCAGTTGTTGCACCAATAATCATTACATGTACTTTTCGGACGCGATCAATCTCACCAAGCCTGGAAAATTCTCCCCTGTCCATAATTCTAAATAAAATTTCCTGCCCTTTAGACGGAAGCCGATGAATTTCATCTAAAAACAGCATCCCACCATTAGCCTTTTCTACTAAACCAGCTTTATCAACATCAGCCCCAGTAAAACTTCCTTTGGTATAGCCGAAAAGCTGGGCAACAAGTAACTGGGGATTATCTCCATAATCAGCACAGTTAAAAATAACCAATGGGATATTCTTAGCATTTCTGACTTTCTTTGCAAAACAGTGCATTTCTTCAACTAATTGACTTTTCCCAACTCCCGTACTACCGACTATCAAAGTGTGTAGGCCGTATTTAGGATATAGCACCGCGGCTTTAGCAAGCTTCGTGGTTTGACTGAGGCTGCCATTACTCCCAACTATGCGCGAAAAGCCTTCGTCTTCTTTCATGTTAATTTGCGGAATTTTTCGTTTGAGAGGAGAACTTATGGTTACTTTCTCTTGTTTAGGTTTACAAACTTTCATCTCGGAGATTTTCTCTTTGTATTTGTTAAGTCCAAAGGATGATAATTGAAAACCAAATTTGTTTAGTTCAATAACCATCTTTCGGCTGGAGATGTCATAATTCTCATCCAATATTTTCTCTATCGCTGCTAATAAGACAATCTCCCGCCTAGCCAAGTAATTAGGAATATCTGCCGACAATCGCAATTCATTGACTTTTTCCCTGGCCACGCCTAATTGTTGAGCTAATTCCTCATCCGTGAATGGATTCTTCTTGTCTTCACTACTAATCAGTAAGAGTAATTTTTTAATCAAGTTAACCCCTCCGTACCATACTTAATGCAAATTCGATGCCAAACTTACTGCTTTCTCTTTTTATTTTTTTCAAATGCCTATATTGCTCGCTTTTTTAATCCCCCTTCCCTCATTTTTAACACAACATATTACACAAATCATCTTTTTTTGAATTTTCATTTATTTTTTCCGGTGTAATATTCTGTTAGATTATTAGTGACTGTTCACATAAAATGTACAACTTAACAAAGCATTGGTATCGCAAATCCACCGGCTGCCTCTGGCAAAATACTGCTAACCTCCCCTCCTCCCGATCCCACCACATTATAATGATTCAAAGAACAAGTAAAGACTTGATACAATTTCTTTGCATCAAGTCTTTGGTAATCTTTCAGGATCATTTTTCATAAATCCGTTTCGTATTTTATTATATTGAAAGAATATAACTTCGTTTATCAACGTTAAAGTACTTCAGACTACACAGATTCATTCGCTTCTTCCCTTTCTCGAATCACTGCTATTACATCAGATGGTGTCTTCGCTTGACGTAATGCCTCTAGAAAATTTAGCTTTACATGTTAATTATGAAGCTGAACTATCCAACAATCCATGACTTATTATCCGACATACATGCCATAATTTTTGATTTAACGACCTCTTTCATAGCCGATCTGCCAGGTTTAAATATTTTTCGGATATCATATACCGCAGGATTTTTACTTAAAAATTCTTGTAGCGCTTGTAAATTGGCCAATTTGAGTTCTGTATCAAAATTTACTTTCGAGATCCCTGATCGGACTGCCTTTGTCACCATATCCAAGGGTACGCCGGAGGAACCATGCAGAACCAGGGGAATTGGCAATAAAGTTCGTATTTCCTGAATGCGCTCAAAGTCAATTTTCACTTCGCCCTTATATACGCCATGAGCTGTACCCACTGCAATTGCTAAAGAGTCGCAGTCGGTTTCTTTTTGAAAATCAACAGCATCTTTTACTTCGGTATAGATTTCTCTCTCCGATATCAAATCATCTTCTTTGCCTCCAATGACGCCGATCTCAGCTTCAACATAAATGTCTAACGGACGGGCCACTTTCACAATTTCTTTGACCTTAGATACATTTTCAGTAAAAGTATCATGAGATGCATCAATCATAACCGAAGTCCACCCAAGTCGTATGGCTTTTAAGCAGTATTCGTATTTTTGTCCATGATCCAGGTGCAATACAACAGGGATTTTTGCTCGCCTTGCCGCTCCTAAGCCGATATCGGCTAAATATTCAACTCCAGCATAATCAATGGCTCCTTGTGATGTCTGAATAATAACTGGCGAATTCATTTCTTCTGCGCCTTCAATAATAGCCTGCAAATTTTCCATATTAGCAAAATTAAATGCCGGAACAGCATATCCATTGTTGTAAGCATGCTGCATAATCTCTTTTCCTGATATAAGCATAGGGTTCATCCTTTCTCTAGTAAGACTTTTTCACTTATTGCTTTCCTATAAAATCCGTACATAACAGCACCTGCTAATGATCCTATCAAGATAGCTCCCACCCAGGCTAAAGGGCTGCTAACAAGAGGCAATATCAAGAAACCTCCATGGGGCGCTGGAACTTGAATCTTCAACAGGAATGTGAGTGCAGCCGAAATAGAGGAAGCAACCATGAGGATCGGAATAACCCGCAATGGGTCTTTGGCGGCAAAAGGAATGGCGCCTTCCGTGATATGAGTGAAACCCAAGACATAGTTTACTAAGCCAGCTGCCGATTCATCCTGTGTAAAATGCTTTTTAAATAGCGTTGTTGCAAAGGCAATTACCAGCGGTGGGGTAATACACGCTGCAGATACGCCAGCCATAAAATAATAATTCCCTTGCGCCAGCAGCATTGTTCCTGTTACATAAGCAGCCTTATTCACTGGTCCGCCAAAATCGAAGGCACACATCGCACCCACTACAAGACCTAACAAGATTGGGTTAGAATTCTGCAAAGAACCTAGCCAGCTCATCATCCCTGCATTAATAGCACCAACCGGTTTCCCGAGGAAGATCATAACCGATCCAATAACAAATACGCCTACTAGGGGCATAATAAAAATAGATTTTAACCCTTCGAACTGTCTTGGCAATATAGACAAGACTTCTTTGAGCCACAGCATTAAATATCCTGCCATGAAACCTGCAATAATTCCCCCAAGAAAGCCCGCTCCCGTTACGTTAGCCAACAATCCACCGACAAAACCGGCAACTAACCCAGGTCTGCCACCAATAGATGATGCAATGTACGCTGTGAAAATAGGAACCATCACGGAGAAAGCTTGACCACCGATTTTCATCAGCATCGCTGCAAATTCATTATACTGATCCGATTTTGGATCTGCCGAAAAAATACCCCACAGAAAAGATAGTGCAATCAGCACCCCGCCTGCTACCACAAAAGGCAGCATATTAGAAACCCCGCTCATTAAATGTTTATACATTTGCCGACCAATGGATTCTTGTTCTAGAGTAGAGCTAGAAGATTCTCCGGTCGCCCCTTGACGAACTGGAACCTCTCCTGACAATATTTTTTCGATTAACACTCTTGGTTTATGAATACCATCCTGTACAGATACGGAAAGAACAGGTTTCCCATTAAAGCGGTCAGGTCCAACATCTTTGTCTGCGGCGAGAATGACACCAATTGCTTCTTGAATATCCTGCTGAGTCAGCACATTTTCCACGCCAATAGCACCATTGGTTTCTACTTTAATCGCTACGCCAAGTTCTTTCGCTGCCGTTTTTAGAGCTTCTTCAGCCATAAACGTATGAGCAATACCTGTGGGACAAGCAGTGACAGCTATAATCTTTTTCATGCTATACAACCTCCCTAACCTTTAATTGTTTCATATATTCATTCACTTTATCTAAGGGACCAATTCCTTCCACCTCAGCAACGTTAGCACCAGTAGCTGAGGCTTTTTTTAGAGCATTCTCCAAACTATGACCGAACAACCACTCACTTAAAAACCCGCCTAATGCTGAATCGCCTGCAC
>Ga0316613_10002545_pt1 | contig 11731 bp, 7 predicted proteins | sample OWC_soil_day10_C_2_FD_207647 | JGI IMG/M metagenome (GOLD analysis project Ga0316613, IMG submission 207647) | Wetland soil microbial communities from Old Woman Creek delta, Ohio, United States - OWC_soil_day10_CT_b | ecosystem: Environmental > Terrestrial > Soil > Wetlands | place: USA: Ohio... | reverse complement strand
GCCAGCGTCTCGGCGCTGAGCAGCGAGGTGCTGCAGCTGCAGGACGACTACAGCAACCCGTCGGCCGGCGCCGGCGGCACGTTCTTCGCGCCGCTCTACCAGGGCGGAGCGCTGCAGGCGCAGGTGTCGGTGCGCACGGCCGAGCAGAAGGAGGCGCTGGCGCGCTACGCCAGCCAGGCGCTGCGGGCCATCGGCGATGTGGAGAACGCGCTCGCTACCTCTGCCATTCTCGCCGAGCGCGTTCAGTTGCTCGGCCAGGTGCTCGCCGACCAGGAACGAGCCCTCGGGTTCGAGCAGGCGGCGTTCCGCATCGGCCGGCAGGACCTGCGGGCCGTGCAGCAGCAGCAGGTGCAGGTACAGTCGGCGCGCATGGCGCTGCTGCGGGTACAGAGCGAGCAGCTGATCCAGCGGGTGAACCTGCACCTCGCGCTGGGCGGCAGCTTTGCGGAGCCGATGGCGGTGGCCTCCGCCGCCGCACCGAAGTAGCGACCGGGGCGTCGGCATCAATTCCGGGGCAACGCCTCGAGGAGACGCGTCATGGCTGACAGCAGGAAGAAGACCCGTGCGAAAGCCGAGGTCAGGACTGAGCCCCTCAAGAACAAGGAATACGCGAAGCTGTTGAAGCAGCTGCACGTCGAGCTGGTGCAGCTGCAGCAGTGGGTGGTGCACAAGGGCCTCAAGGTCTGCATCGTGTTCGAGGGTCGCGACGGCGCCGGCAAGGGCGGCACGATCAAGGCGATCACCGAACGCGTGAGCCCGCGCGTGTTCCGCGTGATCGCCCTGCCCGCGCCGACCGAGCGCGAGAAGTCGCAGATGTACGCGCAGCGCTACCTGCCGCACCTGCCGGCGGCCGGCGAGGTCGTGATCTTCGACCGCAGCTGGTACAACCGCGCCGGCGTCGAGCGCGTGATGGGCTTCTGCAGCGAGGACACCTCGCGCGGCTTCCTCAAGATGGTGCCGCTGTTCGAGAAGCTGATGGTCGATTCCGGGATCATCCTTCTCAAGTACTGGCTCGAGGTCAGCCCCGAGGAGCAGGAACGCCGCCTCCGCGACCGGATCGACGACGGTCGCAAGATCTGGAAGCTCACGCCGATGGACCTCAAGTCCTTCGATCGCTGGGACGACTACACCAAGGCGCGCGACGAGATGTTCGCCGCCACCGACACCGCGTGGGCGCCGTGGTTCGTCGCGCGGTCCGAGGAAAAGAAGCGCGTACGCCTGAATGTGATCCGGCACCTGCTGGACCACGTGCCACACAAGGCGCCGCCCGCGCCGAAGGTCAAGTTGCCAAAGCGGAAGATCGGCCGCTACAAGGCGGTCGATCACCCGTTCAAGTACGTGCCGGAAAAGTTCTGATCAGGCCTTGGCCGGCGGCGGTGCGCCGCCGGGAGGCGGCTGCATCGCCTGGTAGCGCGCGATCGCTTCGCGCGCGTTGAACAGCAGGCGGTCCGGGCCAAGCTGCCGGTCGAAGCCGGCGTTCCGCACCACCTGCAGGACCGCGGGATTCAACGCCGCGAGCCAGACGGTGACGCCCCGATCCGAGGCGCGCTGCACGCCCTCCATCAGCATCTGCAGCGCCGAGTACTCGAGGTCGGGCACCCGGCTCATGTCCAGCACGACCACGCGGGGCTGGTTCTGTGTCACCAGTGCGTTCATCTGGTCCGCGATGCCCTGCGCATTGACGAAGAACAGCCGCCCCTCGGGCCGCAGGATGAGCAGGCCCTCGAAGGTCTCGTCGTCCGGGTGCTCGGGCGTGAGCGGCCGCAGCACGTCGGCACCGCGCTTGCGGCCGATGACGTACACGTGCGGGCGGGCGGCCTGGCTCGCGAGCCCGATCGTGGACACGATGATGGCGACCAGGATGCCCTTCAGCGTGCCGAACACCAGCACGCCGATGCACGCCACGACCGCCCAGCGGAATTCCATCGTTCGAACACGGAGAATCTGGCGGAACTCCGCAGGCTGGATCAAACTGACCGAGTAGACGATCACGACCGCCGCCAGCGTGGCGTTCGGCATCAGTCCGAGCAGCGGCGCGAGCAGCAGCATCGTCGCCAGCGCCGCGCCTGCCGTAACCAGCGACGCCTTCTGCGAGCTCCCTCCCGCGGCGCGAACGACCGCGGTCTGCGACGTCCCGCCGCCCCCGGGCATGCCACCGGTGAGCGCGCCGCCGAGATTGGCCACTCCGGTGGCGAGCAGCTCGCGGTTGGAGCGGATCGGCGGATCGGCCGGAGCGGCGAATGCGCGGCCCGCGGCGATCGTCTCCGTGAAGCTCATGAGCGCGATGCCGAGCGCGCCCGGCGCGAGCTGCGCGACCAGCGAAACGTCCGGCATCGTCAGCGACGGGAAGCCCTGCGGAATCAGCCCGACGATGGACACGCCCTTCGACTGCAGGCTGAAGAGCCACGACGCGGCGATGGCCCCGCCGACGGCGACCAGCGGCGCCGGGGCGCGCGGCCAGAGCCGCTCCATGCCGACCAGCACGAGCAGCGTCGCGACGGCGACGGCCAGCGTCAGGAGCGAGGTCTCGGGCAGGTGCTGCACGACGCTCAGGACATCGCGGAAGAATCCCGCCTTCTCGATGTGGATGCCGAGCAGCTTCGGCAACTGGTCCAGCACGATCACGAGGCCGATGCCGGCCTTGAAGCCGGTCAGCACTGGCGTGGAGATGAAGTTGGCGACGAAGCCGAGGCGCAGCACGGCAGCCAGCATCAGGAACACGCCCACCATCGCAGTGAGCGTGGCCGTGGCGGTGAGCAGCCTGGCCGGATCGCCGTCCGGCACGACGAGGCCGAGCTGAGTGCCCGCGAGGATCGCCAGCGTCGTGGTCGAGCTGACGCTGAGCACCCGCGACGTGCCGAGCAGCGCGTAGAGGATCATCGGGATGAAGGCCGTGTACAGGCCGACCGCGACGGGCAGGCCCGCCACGGTGGCGTAGGCCATCGCCTTGGGCAGGACGACCGCCGCCGCGGTGAGGCCGGCGACGACGTCGAGACGAAGTGCCGGTTCGGCCGGCGGCAAGGGGGCAGGTCGAGTCGAGGGTGCGCTCATGTCGCGATACTCTCACCTCGGGCGGCGCAGACGCTTTATTCGAAATTGAGCAGGCCCCATCGACGCTTCGTAACGGCAGTGCATAACTGCAGTGCTCGCTGTCCGCAAATGACAAGCGGCTGCTGCGGGGCTGAGTAGAATCCAGTGCGACGGCGACCGAGCCGCCGAGGAGCAATTCATGAGCACGGTCCGGGCTCTAGCCTTCGCTTGTCTCTTTACGGTCACTGCGGCAGGCGCGCACGCGGCGACTTCCGCTGCGACACAGCCGGCCACTGCAGCCACGACACCCGCGCCGACCTTTCCCCAGCAACGTACGGTCGACGGTTACTCCCTCAGCCTGCACGCGCCCCAGGTCCGCAGCTGGCCCGGGTTCGAGCAGTTCACCGCTTCGATCGCATTCGAGCTGACGCCGCCGGGCGCGACGTCCCCGGCGTTCGGCACGGCGACCGTCACCGGCCAGACGCTCGTCGACCGCGACAAGCGTCAGGTCGAGATCCGGGCACCGAAGGTGTCGGACGTGAAGTTCGCGAGCACCGCACCGCCCGAGTACAAGGCCGCGATCGAGCGCGCAGTCACGCGCACGTCGCTCACGGTGCCGCTCGACATCTTCCTGGCGTATGTCGCGGACGAGGTGCTGGCCGGGCCGCCGCCCACCGGATTCAATACGGCCCCGCCCCCGATCGTCGTGCGCTCGACGCCGACCCTGCTGCTGTTCGTGAACGGCAAGCCCGTGCCCTCTGCCGTGCCGAGCACGAGCCTCGAGGTCATCGTCAACGCGAACTGGCCGACGTTCCGCGATTCCGCGGCATCCGGCGCCTACTACCTGCTCGATCGCGACCGCTGGCTGACTTCCGCCCAGCTCGAGAAGGGCTGGAAGGCGGCGACGTCGCTGCCAGCGAGCTTCGCGACCCTGCCCGCGAGCCCCGAGTTTGCCGACGCGCGCAAGGCCGTACCGCTGCAGAAGTCCTCGCGGCCCGTGCCGCAGGTGCTGTTCGCGGACCGGCCGACCGAGCTCGTCGTCACCGACGGCAAGCCCGCGCTCGAGGCCATCCCCGGCACCGACGGGCTGCAGTGGGTGAAGAACACCGAGAGCCCGCTCTTCAAGCTCGGCCCCAACTGGTACTTCCTGGTCGCGGGCCGCTGGTTCACCGCGACGAATCTCAACAAGGGTCCGTGGACCTTCGTGAAGGATCTCCCCGACGCGTTCGCGGCCATCCCCGACGGGCACGCGCGCTCGGCCGTGCTCGCATCCGTGCCCGGCACCATCGAGGCACGCATGGCGGCGCTCGAGGCATCCCTGCCGAACAAGACGCGGGTGAAGAAGGGCAGCGCACCGACGGTGGAGGTGAGCTACGCCGGCGAGCCGAAGTTCGAGCCGATCCCCGGCACGACGGTCGCGCGCGCCATGAACACCGGCTACGACGTGCTGATGTACCAGAACCGCTACTACCTCGTGTACGCCGCGGCCTGGTATGTCGCAGATTCACCGACCGGGCCGTGGGGCGCGACCGCGGACGTGCCGGCGGCCTTGTACGGCATTCCGCCGAGCTCGCCGGCCTATGCGGTCACCGACGTCAAGGTGGCCGAGTCGTCCGGCGACGAGATCGAGTACTCGTCCACCGACGCCTACGCGGCCGGGATCATCGTCGCGATGGGCGTGGCGTACTACGGCACGGGCTGGTACTACCCGCCCTACTACTACGGCGGCATCTACTACCCGTACTGGGGCTCGTACGGCCACGGCAGCTGGTACAACCCGGCCACCGGCCGCTACGGCTCGCGCTCCGTGTGGTACGGACCCTACGGTGGATATTCCTACACGCAGGGCTACAACCCGAGGACCGGCCGCTACGGCTACGTCGAGACGGCCTGGGATGGCGACGAGTGGGCGAGCTTCGGCGAGACCTACAACCCGCGCACGGGGGTGGGCACGAAGACCGAACGCTACTACGACGAAGACAAGAACAAGATGACCACGGAGCGCAAGGTCGAGCGCGGCGACGAGTGGGTGAAGACCGAGCGCAAGACGGACTTCGACGAAGGCACCCAGACCGTCGAGCGCGAAACCTCGCAGGGTGGCTCGAGCGAGGTGCAGCGCACTCGTGAAGGCAACTCGATCAGCAGCGAACGCACGATCACGACTGGCGACGGCGACCAGGGTTCGATGACCACGGAAACGCGCCGCAACGACGGCAGAAGCGTCACCAGCATCGAGGGCAGCGGCGGCGGCCAGGGCATCTCGGTGTCGGGCCAGGGGCCGGGACGGACGACCATCGCCGAGAGCGGCAGCGGCGACCTGTATGCCGGCCACGACGGCAACGTCTACAAGAAGACCGAGGACGGCTGGCAGCACTACGAGAACGGCGAATGGTCGGCGGCAAAGTCCGGGGACGGGTCGTACCGCGAGATGGGCAGCAGCGCGACTCCGCCCGAAGGGGCGGCCGCGCGGCAGCGGCCGGCCGAGCCCGCGACGCGGCCGCAGCCGTCGAGCGGCGCCTATCCGTCGACGTCACGGGACACGCGCTCGTCTTCGCAGCTCGATCGGGACTACGCCGCGCGCCAGCGCGGCAACCAGCAGTTCCAGCAGCGAGGCGGCGGGATGTCGCGGGGAATGGGTCGGCGCCGCTGAACCGGGGGCGGGCCGCGGAACGATTCCCCGCGACCCGTCAGAACGTGAACACGATTCCGAGCGCCGGGCCCGAGAAGGCCATGTCGTACTTGAAGCGGTCCGATCCGCTGCCGCTCTCGTAGTCCACGTCCATGTAACGGTACGCGGCCAGCGCACCGGTTCGCTCCGTGAGCTGCCAGCGGAAAGTGACCAGGCCCTGCCACGCCAGGTCCGAGCCGACACCGAAGCCCCCGATGTCGCCGTACAGGTTCAGGGACCACGCATCGGAGAGCGGGATGGTGTACTGCGCCCCGAGGTAGGGATCGACCCAGCTCTCGTCGGTCTCGGCGTCGGCGGTGTTGCCGAGCGGGCCGGTGACTTTGACCTCGGCAGACAGGTCGTTGTAGCGCAGGCCGCCCAGCACGAGGAATTTCTCGGTCAGTGAGTAGCCGGCGGCGGCCCCGAGCACGAACTGGTCGACGTCGATGTCGGCCTTGGCCAGATCGTTGCGGCTGCGCTCGGTGGCCCCGAGACCCATGAAGATCGTATCGACCGAGATCGAGAAGCGGTCGCGGGTGCCGCGGTACATGCCCATGAAGCCCATCTCGAGGTTGTCGAGGATGTCCCCGAAGCTCACGTCCACGTCCGCGGTCACGCCGCCGATGCCCGTCGTCCCTTCCATCGCCGAGCCCCACATGTAGGGCGCAAGCTCGTGCTTCCATTCCTCGGCGTGCAGCGGCGTCGCGGCGAGCAGTGCGAGGCCGGCGAGCAAGGTGTGGTGCGGGTGTTTCATTGACGGGGCGTCCCGGTTGGCTCGGAGGATTCCGGCGCGAAAGATTATCCCTGCACCCGCGCCGCGGCCAGCCCGCTCGCACCCTCGGGCGATTGCCAGATCGCGACAGTCAACCGACAATTCGCGACATGCCGCGTCTCGACAGGAACGCTGAACAGGAGGCGGCGAAGGCCGCCGCAGCCGCACGCGTCCACCTCGGCCCGATCCGCGCCGTGCCGGACCTGCTCGCACGGATGGGCGTGCCCTGGGAACCCGTGCTCCGTCACGCGCGCATCATCCGCGCGGACCTCGAGGACCAGGAGCTGAGCGCACCGTTCGACCGGATCGACCGGCTGCTGGGCGAATGCGTCGCACGCAGCCGCTGCGAGCACTTCGGCCTGCTGATCGGCCAGACCGTCGACCTGCGCTCGTTCGGCATCCCGGGTCGCATCGCACTGTCGGCGCCGACGGCCGGCGATGCGCTTGCCGCACTGGCGCGACACTTCGTGCTGCACGACAGCGGGGGCTCGCCGCGCGTGGCGGTCGCCAACGGCACGGCCGTGATGAGCTACGGCATCCACGTGCCGGGCGTGCACAACGCGCAGCAGGTGTACGACCTTTCGGTCGCCGCGATGTGCAACGTCCTGCGCCAGCTCTGCGGCGCGGAGTGGCGCCCGGACGCCGTCACGCTGCCGCGCAAGCGGCCCCCGGACGTCGGACCGTACCGCGAGGTGCTGCGGGCACCGTTGCGGTTCGACGCCCTGCATGCGGCCGTGGTGTTCCCGAGTCACTGGCTCACGAGGCGATTGCCCGATGCGGACGCACTCCTCTATCGCCTGCTCGAGAGCCGCGCCGTGCAGGAGGCCGCCGATCACGGCCCGCTGCTCTGTCGCGAGACGCGTCGCGCGATCCGCGATCTGCAGCAGGCCGGGGACTGCTCGCGCGCGGCGGTGGCCGGGCGGCTCGGCCTACACGAGCGAACCCTCGGGCGGCGACTGCAGGCCGCCGGCACCACCTTCCGGCAACTGCTCGACGACACGCGCGCCGAGGTCGCCAAGCAGCTCCTCCACGACACGCGCTCGCCGATCGGGCGCATCGCGGAATCGCTCGGATACACGGACGCGACGGCTTTTACCCGTGCCTTCCGGGGCTGGACCGGCATGACGCCGCGCGAGTTCCGCACCGGGTCGCGGCCGGCGGGCTGAGCGCCTTGTGACCTGCGGTCGATCCTGAACCCGGTCCGCCCTGCGCTGGGGCTGTCGCACATTCACGGCCTGCTGTCGCGAATAGCCGATTCCGGACCCGGGCACGCATGGTCAGCCGTGGCCCGTTGCGCCGGATAATGGCCGATGCCCGGCGCTGCCGCGGCAGGGGGTTCCGGGGCACGGCGCGCAAGCGCTTCCCGGCGCCGTCGCGACACCCATCTGGAGAATCCATGATCTCGAACGCCTATGGACTGGGACGTCGCATCGCTGCCGTCTCAGGGCTGCTTGCCGTCTGCAACCTGCCGGTGCTCGCCGGTCCGTCGCTCGATCGAACCGTGCTGCCGGTCCCCGAGCCGCCGCGTCCCACCTACACCGAGATCGACGCGCGCAAGGTCGCCATGCCGCCGCGCTTCGAGGTCAAGGCGCCGGACGGCGCCCCCAACGTGGTCATCGTCCTGGTCGATGACCTGGGCTTCGGCGTGCCGACGACCTTCGGCGGCCCGGTACCGATGCAGACGCTCGACCGGCTGGCGCAGGACGGCCTGCGCTACAACAATTTCCACACCACGGCGCTGTGCTCGCCGACCCGTGCGGCGCTCAAGTCGGGGCGCAACCACCACACGGTGAACATGGGCTTCATCACCGAGATGGCCACCGGCATGCCGGGCTCGACCGGCCAGATCCCGAACGCCACGGCGCCGCTGGCCGAGATGCTGCGGCTCAACGGCTACAGCACGGCGGCGTTCGGCAAATGGCACGAGACCGCGGCCTGGGAAGCCAGCGTCGCCGGCCCCTTCGATCGCTGGCCGACCCGCCAGGGCTTCGACAAGTTCTACGGGTTCATCGGCGGCGAGACGAACCAGTGGGCGCCGTTCCTCTACAACGGCACGGCCGTCGTCGAGTTGCCCGACGACCCCAACTACCACTTCATGACCGACATGACCAACCAGGCCGTGGCCTGGATCAAGTACCAGAAGGCGCTCACCCCCCAGAAGCCGGCGTTCATCTACTTCGCGCCGGGCGCCACGCATGCCCCGCACCACGTGCCGAAGGAGTGGATCGCACGCTGGAAGGGCAAGTTCGACGAGGGCTGGGACAAGCTGCGCGAGGAATCGCTGGCCCGGCAGATCGAGCTCGGCGTCGTGCCGCCGGGCACGAAGCTCGCGCCGAAGCCGCCGGCGATCAAGGACTGGGACGCGCTCTCCGCCGACGAGAAGCGCCTGTTCGCTCGCCAGGCCGAGGTCTTCGCCGCGTTCGCCGAATACACCGACCAAGAAGTCGGCCGCATGCTCGAGGCGTTCAAGGCCGTCGGCGAGGCAGACAACACGCTGGTCTTCTACATCGCCGGCGACAACGGCACGAGCGGCGAAGGCGGCCAGAACGGCCTGTTCAACGAGTACACGTACTTCAACGGCGTGCCGGAGACCGTCGCCGACATGCTGAAGAAGATCGACCAGTGGGGCGGGCCGGAGACCTACCCGCACATGGCGGCCGGCTGGTCGGTCGCGCTCAACGCGCCGTTCGGCTGGATGAAGCAGGTGCCCTCGGACTTCGGCGGCACGCGCAACGGCATGGTCGTCTCGTGGCCCAGGGGCATCAAGGCGAAGAACGGGATCCGCTCGCAGTTTGGCCACGTGATCGACGTCGCGCCGACGATCCTCGAGGCGGTCGGTCTGCCGGAGCCGAAGGAGGTCAACGGCACGCCGCAGATCCCGATGGAGGGCAAGAGCCTCGTGTACTCGTTCGAGGACGCCAAGGCGAAGGAGCGGCGCACCACGCAGTATTTCGAGATCGCCGGCAACCGCGCCATCTACCACGACGGCTGGTTCGCGCGCACCATCCACAAGGCGCCGTGGGAAGCCAAGCCGCGCCGCACGCTCGAGGACAACTCCGCGTGGCAGTTGTACGACACGCGCTCGGACTTCAGCCTCGCGAACGATCTCGCGGCGAAATACCCGCAGAAGCTGGCGGAACTCCAGAAAGTCTTCCTGCAGCAGGCCGAGAAGTACCACGTGCTGCCCATGGACGACCGCGTGTTCGAGCGGCTCGATGGCGCGGCGGTGGGCCGCCCGGACCTGATGGCCGGCCGCACGTCCATGACGCTGGCCGAGGGGATGAGCGGCATGATGGAGAGCGTGTTCATCAACGTGAAGAACCGCTCAAAGACGATCACGGCCGAAGTGGACGTGCCGCAGGGTGGAGCAACCGGCACGATCCTGGCGCAGGGCGGTCGCTTCGGCGGCTGGTCGCTGTACGTCAAGGACGGCGTGCCGGGCTACGCCTACAACTTCCTGGGCCTCGAGCAGACCAGCATCGTGGCGGACAAGCCGCTCGCGCCGGGCAAGGCGACGGTGAAGTTCGACTTCGCCTACGATGGCGGCGGGCCGGGCAAGGGCGGCATGGGCACGCTCTACGTCAACGGCACGAAGGTCGCCGAGGGGCGCATCGAGCATACGCAGGCGGGCCTCTTCTCCGCGGACGAGACCGCGGACGTCGGCATCGACCTCGGTACGCCCGTGGTGGAAGCGATCGGTGCAGAGCATGCGTCGAAGTTCAGCGGCCACATCCCGAAGGTGACGGTCGAGGTGAGGAAGTGAAGACATGTTGAACCGCCACTGGTCCCGGGCCGCATGCCTGCTGCTCGCGAGCCTCGCCCTGGTCGGCACCGCCGAGGCCTCCGTGTTCAAGAAGGAAGGGACCCCGGAGGAGCAGCGTGCCAATATCCGCAAGGTGAGCGATCAAGCCCTCGCGGAACTGTACAAGGCACAGCCGTCCGCCAAGGCCCACATCCAGAAGGCAGCCGGCTACGCCGTGTTCAGCAACTTCGGCGTGAAGATCCTCGTGGCGGGGGGCGGGAGCGGTCGCGGCATCGTGATCGACAACAAGACGAAGAAGGAAACCTTCATGAGGATGGCCGAGGTGCAGGCGGGCCTTGGTTTCGGCGTGAATAACTTTCGCCTGGTGTGGGTGTTCGACAAGAAGGCCGACCTCGATCGCTTCATCAACTCGGGCTGGGAAATCGGCGCCCAGACCACGGCCTCGGCCAAGGTGGCAGGCCAGGGTGCGAGTGTATTTGCCGGCGCAGTGTCCGTCGTTCCAGGCGTCTGGCTTTACCAGCTCACGGACGACGGCCTGGCACTGGAGCTGACCGCGAAGGGGACCAAGTACTACAGGGACGACGAGCTGAATTGAGGTCCTGTCCCGGTCGTCGCAGAACCGAATGCATAGAACAACAGACATGAAGCCAGCCAAACGCCGTGCACTCGCCCGGCCGTCTGTGAAGCCCCTCGGCGCCGCCGTGCTGGCATTGGCACTCGCGGGCTGTGCAAGCGTGGGTCCCCGCACCGTCGCCGTGGACCGATTCGACTACAGCTCTGCCATCGCCGATTCGTGGAAGGAGCAGACGCTCCTCAACATCGTGAAGATGCGCTACGTGGACCTGCCGGTGTTCGTCGACGTGTCGTCGATCGTCGCCGGCTATTCGTTGCAGACCGGCGTGACGGTCGGCGGTGTCGTCTCCTCGGAGCGCGCCGTGCAAGGCAACTACGGATCGATCGGCGGACAGGCCGTTTACACCGACCGACCGACGATCACCTACGTGCCGATGACCGGGGAGAAGTTCCTGCGCGGGCTGATCACCCCGATCGATCCGAAGAACATCTTCTTCATGTTGCAGGCCGGCTATCCGGCGGATTTCATCCTCGGTCTCACGGTGGAGTCGCTGAACGGCGTGCGCAACCGCTCGGCGGCGGGCGGCACGGTTCGCCGGGCAGACCCGGATTTCGTTCGCGTGCAGCAGTTGCTGCGCGACGTGCAGGCCGAGGGCGGCGTCGGCTTGCGCGTCGAGGAGGACAAGGCCAAGGGCTCGACCGCGGTGCTGTTCTTCCACCGCGACGACCTGCCCGCCGACATCCAGGAGAAGTCGGCCGAGATCCGGCGGTTGCTCAGGTTGCAGTCGGATCAGCAGAAGTTCGTGCTGACCTACTCGCCGATGCGTGGCGCCGGCGACGAACTGGCCGTGAACAGCCGCTCCCTGCTGCAGATTCTGCAGGCGTTATCCAGCTACGTGGAGGTTCCGGAGCAGGACCTGCGGGA
>Ga0316613_10002544_pt1 | contig 11734 bp, 8 predicted proteins | sample OWC_soil_day10_C_2_FD_207647 | JGI IMG/M metagenome (GOLD analysis project Ga0316613, IMG submission 207647) | Wetland soil microbial communities from Old Woman Creek delta, Ohio, United States - OWC_soil_day10_CT_b | ecosystem: Environmental > Terrestrial > Soil > Wetlands | place: USA: Ohio... | reverse complement strand
CGAGTTCGTGGTCGAGGACACCGAGGCGGCTCGCCTCGAGCTCGCGTCGCCGCTCGCGGTGATCGAGGGCCCGCTCATGGACGGCATGAACTTCGTCGGCGACCTGTTCGGCGCCGGCAAGATGTTCCTGCCGCAGGTGGTGAAGTCGGCGCGCGTGATGAAGAAGGCGGTCGCGCACCTCGTGCCCTTCCTCGAGAAGGCGCAGGACGGCTCGAACCGCTCGAACGGCAAGGTGGTACTCGCCACCGTGAAGGGCGACGTGCACGACATCGGCAAGAACATCGTGGGCGTCGTGCTCCAGTGCAACAACTTCGAGGTGATCGACCTCGGCGTGATGGTGCCGACCGAGCGCATCCTCGAGACCGCCCGGCGCGAGAACGCCGACATGATCGGCCTGTCCGGGCTGATCACCCCGTCGCTCGACGAGATGGTGCACGTGGCGCGCGAGATGAAGCGCCAGGGGTTCGCGGTGCCGCTGCTGATCGGCGGCGCCACCACCTCGCCGGCGCACACCGCGGTGAAGATCGACCCCGAATACGACGGCGCGGTGGCATACGTGAAGGACGCCTCGCGCGCCGTGGGCGTGTGCCAGTCGCTGGTCACGCCGGAGCACCGTGCCGAGACGACGCTGCGCCTCAAGGCCGAGCACGCCGAGAAGCGCGAGCAGCACAGGGGCCGCAAGGTGAAGGCGCCGGCGTTCACTCTCGCCGAGGCGCGTGCCAACCGGTTCCGCTGCGACTGGTCGGCCTATCGCCCGCCGGTGCCGCGCATGTCCGGCGTGCGTGTGTTCGAGGACGTGCCGCTCGAGGAACTGGTGCGCTACATCGACTGGATGCCGTTCTTCAACGCCTGGGAATTCGCGGGCAAGTTCCCCGACATCCTCACCGACCCGGTGGTGGGCGCAGCGGCGAGCAATCTCTACGCGGACGCGCGACGCATGCTCAAGGAGCTGATCGCCGGCCGCTGGACCCGCGCGGCCGCAGTCATCGGGTTCTTCCCCGCGAACTCGGTGGACGACGACATCGAGGTGTATGCCGACGAGTCGCGCGCCGGGGTGCTCCACCGGCTGCACCACCTGCGGCAGCAGAAGCCCAAGCCCGCGGGCCAGCCGCACTACGCGCTGGCCGACTTCGTCGCGCCGCGCGAGTCGGGCGTGCCGGACTGGATCGGGGCCTTCGCGGTCACGGCCGGCCTCGGCCTCGACGACAAGCTGCGTGAATTCGAGGCGCGCCACGACGACTACGGCAGCATCATGCTGAAGGCGCTCGCCGACCGCCTCGCCGAGGCCCTGGCCGAGCGCATGCACGAACGCGTGCGCCGCGAATTCTGGGGCTATGCGCCGGAGGAACGCTTCACCAACGACCAGCTGGTGCGCGAGGAGTACCGGGGCATCCGTCCGGCGCCGGGCTATCCGGCCTGTCCGGACCACACGGAGAAGGCCACCCTGTGGCGCATGCTCGACGTCCAGCGCACCACTGGAATCCGCCTGACGGAGAGTTTCGCGATGTACCCGACCGCTGCGGTGAGCGGCTGGTACTTCTCGCACCCGGAAGCGCGCTATTTCCAGGTGGGCCGGATCGACGCCGACCAGGTGGCGGACTACGCCCGCCGCAAGGGCATCAGCCTCGAGGAGGCGGAGCGCTGGCTCGCGCCGGTCGTGGGCTACGAGCCGGGCAGCCAGGCCGCGTGAAGCGGCCCGGCCGCCGGCCGGTTATTTGCCCGTGTACGTGAACGCGGTGCGCACATCCGCCGTGTGCACCGAGCCGGCCGTGACTTCGACCTCGGTACCGGTCTTCTGCGCCGCGACCGCGCCCGCCGCGCCGCCGAGGATGCCGCCGATCACCTTGCCCTTGTCGCTGTCGATCTGGTGACCGATGATCGCACCCGCCGCGGTGCCGCCGACGATCTTGGCGGTATCGCGGCCCTTCTCGCTCTGGCCCTTCTGACTGACGCGGATGGCGACCGGCATCGTGGTGCCGTCGGCGACCACCAGTTGGGTGAAGTCGATGCTGAGCGAGGGCACGGCGCCGATCTTCTTGCTGCCCGAGACGACCTCGGTGACCGTGCCGCTGATGGGCGCGCCGGCCTTGGCCACGCGCCGGCCATCGACGAGGAGATCCGAGGCCAGTTCGGCGTTGACCGCCTCGCCAAGTGCGGCGGTTTTCGTGGAGTAGGCCGAGTTCAGCTTCACGGAGACCTGCGTGCCGACCGGAACCGTGACCGGTGGGGGCGGTGGCGCAGCCGCAGCCGGCGCGGGTGCCGCGGCGGTCTGCTTGGGGGCGGACGCAGTCCTTACCGGCGCGGCCGCTTTCGCCGCGGCTTTCGCGGCCGCTGTCTGCTGCGCGGCCAGATCCTGCTCCCGTTGAGCCAGTTCGGTTTCCTTGGCCTTCAACTCCTCCTCGCGGGCGGCCAGTTCGGCGGCAGCCTGCTCGGCTGCGGCGGCCTCCGCTGCCTGGGCGTCTTCGGACGGCGCAGCGGCTTCGGGCGCCGGCGCTGCAGCCTGTTCAGGAGGCGCAGCGGGGCCACCGCAGCCGGCCATAGGGAGCGCCGCCAGGGCCAACAGCACGAGCGTGGCCGGGAATCTCGAGGCAGGAATCGTCGATTGCATGAGCCCTCCCGGGTTCTGGATGCACGCGGCGCCATCTGGCGACTTGCGGCCGATACGAACTGTAGTCCACTCCGGCACGCGGTTAGTTCCGTGCCGGGCTTGACGCTGAGTGCGGTCCATAGGTATTAACCCCGATTGATCCAAACCACGCAGGGGAGAACACCGGATGGAACAGACCGTCCCGGCGGACGCGCTCGCGCTGCAGCGACTCTATCACTGGGAGCGCACCGCGCCGGACCGCGTCGTGCTCACGCAGCCCGTGGGCGGCGGAAACGTGAAGGACTTCACGTGGCGCGACGTCCTCGACCAGACGCGTCGGATGGCCGCCCACCTGCAGGGCCTGGGTTTCGAGCCCGGCGCGCGCATCGGCATCCTCGCGAAGAACAGCGCGCACTGGCTGATGGCCGATTTCGCGATCTGGATGGCGGGCTACGTGTCGGTGCCGCTGTACCCGACGCTGGCCGCCGGAACCGTGCGCCAGATCCTCGAGCACAGCGAGGCACGGCTGCTGTTCGTCGGCCGGCTCGATGCCTGGGACGAAATGAAGCCCGGCGTGCCGGCTGGACTGCCCGTGGTGCGCCTGCCGTTGTCGCCTGCCACCGAGGGCGAGGCGTGGGACGACGTGGTCGCGCGCACGCAGCCGCTGCAGGGTGAGCCGGTGCGCGACGGCAACGAGCTGGCCACCATCATGTACACGTCGGGTACCACCGGCTTGCCCAAGGGCGTGATGCACAGCTTCGCGACGTACGCGTGGTCGTTCGCCGCCGTCCAGAAGCGGCTCGGCAGCGACCACCGCTCGCGCATCCTGAGCTACCTGCCGCTGTCGCACGTGGCCGAGCGCACGGTGGTCGAGCACTGCCTGCTCGCCACCAGCCTGCACGTCTTCTTCGCGGACAGCCTCGAGACCTTCGCCGACGACCTGCGGCGCGCCCGGCCCACGGTGTTCTTCTCGGTGCCGCGCCTCTGGGTCAAGTTCCAGCAGGGCGTGCTCGCGAAGATTCCGGCGCAGAAGCTCGACCGGCTGCTCGGCATCCCGCTCGTCAACCGGGTGATCCGCAAGAAGGTGCTCGGCGGGCTCGGGCTGGACCAGTGCCGGTTCGCGGGCGGCGGGGCCGCGCCGATGCCGCCCGACCTGCTGCGCTGGTACGCGCGGCTTGGCCTCGAGATCGTCGAGGTCTACGGCATGACCGAGAACTGCGGCGTGTCGCACTCGACGCTGCCCGGCAAGCCCCGGCCGGGCACGGTCGGCTATCCGTACGAGGGCGTCCAGAGCCGCCTCGACCCGGAGACCGACGAGATCCAGGTGAAGAGCCCGGGCAACATGCTCGGCTACTACAAGGAGCCGGAGCAGACCCGCAACGCGTTCACCGAGGACGGCTGGCTGCGCACCGGCGACAAGGGCGTGCTGGACGCAGAGGGCGGGCTGCGCATCAGCGGCCGCGTGAAGGACATCTTCAAGACCGGCAAGGGCAAGTACGTCGCGCCCGCGCCGATCGAGGACAAGCTGGTGATGCACGCTGCGGTCGAGGCGTGCTGCGTGACCGGCGCGAACCTCGGGCAGCCGCTCGCGCTGGTGATGCTGAACCTGGAGGCCGCGCGACGCGCGATCGACGCGGCCGAGCGCACTGCGCTCGAGTCCTCGCTGGCAGGGCACCTGGATTCGATCAATGCGCTGCTCGATCCGCACGAGCGGCTCGACTGCCTCGTGGTCGTCACGCAGCCCTGGACCGTGGAGAGCGGGATGATCACGCCGACGTTCAAGGTGCGCCGCAACCGCATCGAGGACGTCTACGCGGCCCACTACGAGCGCTGGGTCATCGAGCGTCGCAAGGTAATCTGGCACGAGGCCTGAACGACAAGGCCCGGGGGTTGCGCCCCGGGCCCGGCACGCGCCTGGAGCGCGGCGTTCAGCCGCCCACGTCGTAGGCGGCGAGGTCGGCGCGACGCAGCAGCTTGCGATAGCGGATCGTGCTGTGCGGCCAGTTGTTGGTGATCGTGCCGTCGGCGAGCTTGTACCAGCTCTGCTTGTCCGCGGCCCACACGGACCGGGCCAGGTCGCGTTGCAGCCAGCGGTTGTACTCGTCCATCACCTCGCGTTTCACGTCGAGGCGCCGCGCGTGGCGCGCCTCGAGTTGCCGGATCGCGTCGATGATGTAGCCGACCTGGGCTTCGATCATCACGAGGATGCTGTTGTGCCCGAGGTTGGTGTTGGGCCCGTACAGCATGAACAGGTTGGGGAAACCGCTCACCGTGACGCCGAGGTAGGCGCGCGCGCCGGCCCGCCATTCGTCGCGCAGGCTGCGCCCGCCCGCGCCGGTGATGATCATGGGCGCGAGGAAATCCGTGGCCTGGAAGCCGGTCGCGTAGATGATCACGTCGGCGGCGACGAGCTCGCCGGCCTGCGTGCGCACGCCGCCCGCCTCGATGCGCTCGATGCCCTCGGTCACGAGCCGCACGTTGCGACGGTTGAGCGTCGGATAGTAGTCGTCGTTGAACAGCACGCGCTTCGCGCCGATCGGGTAGTCGGGCGTGAGCTTGGCGCGCAGCGCCGGATCCTTCACCTGTCGTCGCAGGTGCATCTTCGACTTGATCGTCGCGAGCCACTGCACCACGCGCACCTGCTTCATGAGCGGCGTGAGCTGCATCTCGCCGAAGAAGAACCACTGGAACTGGTGCCGCAGCCGCGCGAGCCACGGCCAGCGTCCCATCCAGCGGTGCAGGCGCGGCGAGTACAGACGGTCCTTGCGAGGCATCAGCCAGTTGGCGGAGCGCTGGAAGATCGTGAGCTGCGATGCGAGCGGTGCGACCTGCGGCACGAACTGCACCGCGCTCGCGGCGTTGCCGATCACCGCGATGCGTCTGCCCGCGAGGTCCACGCCGTGGTCCCAGCGCGCGGAATGGAACTGCGGGCCTGCGAACGCGTCGCGGCCGGCGATGGCGGGCACAGCCGGACGGTGCAGCTGACCGACGCCCGTCACCAGGAATTGCGCCTCGACGATGTCTCCGTCGGCCAGCGTGATGCGCCAGAGGTTGCGCGACTCGTCGAAACTCGCTGCCGTCACCTCGGCCTCGAAGCGGCAGTGCGGCAGCAGGCCCGACTGCACCGCGCACTCCACCGAGTAGGCGAGCAGCTCGGATTGCCAGGCGAAGCGCCGGCTCCAGTCCGTCTTCTGCGCGAACGAGAAGCTGTAGAGGAACGACGGCGCGTCGCAGGACGCGCCCGGGTAGGTGTTGTCGCGCCACGTGCCGCCGAGCGTGGCGCCCTTCTCGAGGATCACGAAGTCATCGATGCCCGCGCGCTTGAGCTGCATGCCCATGCAGATGCCGGAGTGTCCGGCGCCGATGATCGCGATGCGGGTCGTGGTCGTCATGGGACAGGCGTGGGGTTCAGTCGAGATTGCGAAGATACGCCGGGCCGCCGAGTGCCGTCATCTGCCGCTGGATCCACGCCTGGCGCTTGCGGACGTAGGGGCCCGGCGCATCGATGCGATAACGCCGCGGCGAGGGCAGCACGGCGGCCAGCAACGCGGCCTCGGCCGGCGTGAGGCGCGAGGCATCCTTGCGGAAGTACCGTCGGCTGGCCGCCTGCACGCCCCACGTGCCGGGCCCGAACTCCGCGACGTTCAGGTAGACCTCGAGGATGCGCCGCTTGGGCCAGGCGAGCTCGATCAGCACGGTGATTCCGGCCTCGAGGCCCTTGCGGAACCAGCTTTGCCCGGGCCACAGGAACAGGTTCTTCGCGACCTGCTGGCTGATGGTGCTCGCGCCGCGCACGCGCCGGCCGCGCTCGCGGTCCTCGAGGGCCTTGTCGATCTGCTTGAAATCGAAGCCGCGGTGGAACGGGAACTGCTGGTCCTCGGCCGCGATCACCGCGATCGCCGCATACTTCGAGATCGCGTCCCAGTCACGCCACTCGTGGCGGAACTGGTAGTCCTGGTCGAAGAGTCCGCCGATCCGGTCGCGCAGCATGAACGTCGTGGTCGGCGGGTCGATCCAGCGCAGCGCGACGACCGCGAGCACCGTGACGGCCGCCCAGGCGGCCAGTGCGAGCAGCATGAAGCGCAGGGCGCGCGCGAACCTGCCCTTGCGACGTTTCGCCACGGCGGTGGCCGCTGACCGCGGGGACGACGAGATCAGACGGCGGGCGTGACCCGCCGCGCGCTCGTCACCTCGATCGGCGTGAGCGGCACGTCCTGGTGGCCGGCCTTGTTGCCGGTCTTCGCGGCCGCCATCTTGTCGACGACGTCCATGCCTTCGACCACGTGGCCGAAGACCGCGTAGCCCGCGCCGCCCCTGCCCGGGTCGAGGAAGGCGTTGTCCACGAGGTTGATGAAGAACTGCGAGGTGGCGCTGTGCGGGTCGTTGGTGCGCGCCATCGACAGCGTCCCGCGCCGGTTCTTCAGGCCGTTGTCCGCCTCGTTGCGGATCGGCGCCCGCGTCGGCTTCTGCTTCATGTCGGCCGTGAGCCCGCCACCCTGCACGACGAAGCCGGGGATCACCCGGTGGAAGACCGTGCCGTCGAAGTGGCCGGCGTCCACGTAGTCGAGGAAGTTCTGCGCGGTGACCGGCGCTTCCTTGTCGAACAGTTCGATCGTGAAGCTGCCGAGCGTGGTGTCGAATCGGATCATGGCGGGGTCCGTGGTGAGGCTGGAAACGGGCCGGAATAGTGAACGCGCCGGCGTCCGATGTCACGCACGGTGGTGGGCGGCGCCGGGAGGCCCCGGGCGGCGGCGACGCGTCCGGAATGGTCCAGACTTGACGCGATGGGCGGTCAACCCGGTAACGTGCCGGGCTGTCGCGGGCCGCCGGGCCCCGGAACAGGAGCAGGTCGCGCACGTGCGACAGGTCTGGCCGAACACCATCGCGTCGATTGCGGGTCGCGGGCCGCGTGGCAACGGGGCCCGTTGCCCGTGAGCGCGCCTGCCCGCGAGTTCCGCTCCGAGCCGTGCGAGGCGCTCGACCCGTTGCAGGTGTTCGCGGCGGCGGGCGCCGCGCCGCGGTTCTACTGGGAACAGCCGGCCGCGCAGCGCTTCCGGGTCGGCGTCGGCTGCGCCGCCCGGATCGCCGTGGCGGGTCCCGATCGCTTCCGTCTGGCCGAGGCGGCCGCCCGCGACGTGTTCGGCTCGACGCTCTGGCGCGGCAGCGGACCGCGCCTCGCGCACCTCGTCGGCGGCTTCGCGTTCGCGCCGGCCCGCAGCGGCGGCGGCGAGCTGTGGCAGGGCTTCCCCGACGGCGAACTCCGGCTGCCGGAGCTCGTGTACTGGCGCGAAGGCGACCGCTACGTGCGCGATGCCTGCGCGGGCAGCGCCTGGGCGACCCTGCAGCCGCGGCCGCTCGCCCTCGGCCAGCCGGTGCATGGCACCGCTGAGATGAGCAACGGCGGGCCGGAACCCTACGTGGCGCGCGTGCAGCGCGCCCTGGAGGCCATCCGCGCCGGGACTCTCGACAAGGTGGTCGTCGCGCGAGCCGTGCACGTGACTGCCGGGTCGTCGATCGACCCCGTGGCGTGGCTGGTGGCGCTGCGCGAACGATTCCCGTCGTGCACGCTGTTTGCCGTGGGCGAGGGCGACGCGGTGTTCCTCGGGGCAAGCCCCGAGCGCCTGGTGCGGGTGCGCGGCGAGAGCGTGGAGACCGTGGCGCTCGCGGGCACCGCGCCGCGCGGCGGTTCAGCCGCCGCCGACCGCGCGCTTGGCGCGGCGTTGTGCGACAGCCGCAAGAACGGGCACGAGCACGAGATCGTCGTGCAGCACCTGCGCTCGGTGCTGGCGCAGTGCTGCGACGACCTCGAGGTCGCCGCCGAGCCGCGGCTGCTCAAGACCCGCACCGTGCAGCACCTGTGCACGGACCTGCGCGCAAGGTTGCGCCCCGGCGCACCGGTGTCGCTGCTCGAACTCGCGTCGCGCCTGCACCCGACTCCGGCCGTGGGCGGCGCGCCCCGGGCGGCGGCGCTCGCGTGGCTGGCCGAGCAGGAGGCAGTGGAGCGCGGCTGGTTCGCCGGGCCGGTGGGATTCCTGCAGTCGAATGGCGACGGGGAATTTGATGTAGCCTTGCGCTCGGCCCTGGTGCGCGGTCGCAGCGCTACCGCGTGGGCCGGCGCCGGCATCGTGGCTCGTTCCGAGCCACGGGCCGAATTCACCGAGACAGAGCTCAAGCTGCGCACCGTGCTGGGGCCGCTGCTCTGGGGAGCGCCCTGATGAAGCCGTCCACCGCAACCCTCGACGCCGGCGCCGCCAACCTCGCATTTGCACGCGCGCTGGTCGACGAACTGCACGCGGCGGGCGTCGCCGCGGCGGTGATCTGCCCGGGATCGCGCTCGACGCCGCTGGCACTCGCGGTCGCCCAGCAGGAGGGATTGCCGCACAGCGTTCACGTCGACGAGCGCAACGCCGCGTTCCACGCGCTGGGCTTCGCGAAAGTGACCGGGCGGCCCGTGGCGCTGGTTTGTACCTCGGGTACGGCAGGGGCGAATTTCCTGCCTGCGGTGGCGGAGGCCTCGCATGCGCGCGTGCCGCTGGTGGTGCTGACCGCGGATCGGCCGCCCGAGCTGCGCGCCTGGGGCGCAGCGCAGACCATGGAGCAGCGCACCCTCTACGCCGGCTTCACGCGCTGGAGCGAAGAAGCGCCCTGTCCGTCGGAGGGCGTGGCCAGCGGTTATCCGCGCGCGCTCGCGCGACGGGCCGTGTCCGAGGCCACGGGCCCGGCGCCCGGGCCGGTGCACCTGAACCTGCCGTTCCGTGAGCCACTGGTGCCGGCAACGATCGACCGCGTCCCCACGGTCGCGCGCGCGACGACGCCTGTCGGCGCGACGCTGGTGCAGCAGGCGACCGACCCATCCGGGGCGCTGGCTGCACACCTGCGTGGCATCGAGCGCGGCGTAATGCTGTTCGGTCCGGACCACCTCGATCCGGCGCTGGCGGAGCCGTTGCGACGCGTGGCGGCAGGGCTCGGTTGGCCCGTGGTCGCGGATCCCGCGTCCGGACTGCGTGCAGGGTCGATGCTCGATGGTTGCTTGATCCACGGCGCCGACCTGCTGTTGCGCGACCCGGAAACCGCCGGGCTGCTGCGCCCCGATCTCGTGGTCCGCTTCGGTGGGCTGCCGACCAGCAAGGCGGTGAACCAGTGGCTGGCCCGCCATGCGGCGGCGGAGGTCTGGCTGGTGGACCCGGCCGGCGGCTGCCGCGATCCGGAGCATCGCGCCGCGCGCCTGCTGCGGGCCACGCCGCGCCAGTTCTGCGATGCCGTGGTCGGCGACGCGCAACGGCCGTCCGGCAGCCGCGACGTCTGGCTCGGGCAGTGGCGGCACGCCGATCGTGCTGCGCGCGCGGCCGTCGAGCGCGTGCTCGCCGCGGACGGGCGATTTCTCGCGCCGCACGTCGCGCAGGCACTGTGGCAGGCGCTGCCGGCGGACGCCGTGCTCTACGCCGCGAACAGCATGGCCATCCGCGAGATCGACGCGTTCGCGTGGGCGCGCGACGCAGGATTGCAGGTGCTCGCCAATCGCGGCGTGAACGGCATCGACGGGCAGGTGTCCGCAGCGCTCGGCGCGGCCGCGGGCTCGCGACGGCCCACGGTGCTCTGGTGTGGCGATCTCACGCTGCTGCACGACGTATCGGGCCTGCTGGCCGGCCGGCTGCACGACGCCGACCTCACGATCGTGGTGAGCAACGACGATGGCGGCGGCATCTTCGAATACCTGCCGGTAGCACAGGCGGTGCCCAGGTCGGTCTTCGAGCCGCTGTTCGCCGTGCCGCACGGGCTCGACCTGAGCGAGCTCGCGCGCGGGCTCGGCTGGGCGGCCACGCGGGTGACGAACGCGGCGGCGTTCGCGGAGGCGCTCTCGCGGGCGCTGCGCGGTGGACGGCACGTGATCGAGGTGCCGGTGGACCGCACCGTCAACACTGCGTTCCATGCCTCGCTCAGCGATGCCGTGCGAGCGCAGTTGCGACGGGAGCCGCTGCCGTGACCGGGCGCGCGCTCGTCGCCGAACGTCGCGGCCGTGGGCCGGCACTCATGCTGTTGCACGGCTTCACTGGCAACGCCGGCAGCATGGCGGGCCTCGCCCGCACGCTCGAGCACGACTTCGACGTGATCGTGCCGGACCTGCCCGGCCACGGCCGCTCCGCGGACCGCGCGGCAGTGCCGGCGTACGACTTCGAGGCCTGCGTCGACGACCTCGTGGCGACGCTCGAAGCCGCGGGGCACCGCTCCGCCCACTGGCTCGGTTACTCGATGGGCGCGCGTCTCGCACTCGGCTGCGCGGTGCGGCAGCCGTCGCGCGTCGCGTCGCTGGTGCTGCTGGCCGGCCGCGCGGGCATCCGTGACCCTGCCGAGCGCTCGGCGCGGCGCGAAACCGACGAGGCCCTGGCCGCACGCATCGAAGCATGCGGCGTAGAGCCCTTCGTGGACGAGTGGCTCGCGCAGCCGCTGTTCGCCACGATGCGGCGCTTGGGGCCGCAGTTCGTGGCGCGCGAGCGTGCCGCGCGCCTGGTGAACGACGCAGCCGGACTGGCGTCGAGCCTGCGCGCGCTGGGCCCCGCCGCACAGCCGCCGCTGTTCGATTCCTTGCCGCGGGTGACCGTGCCGGTGCTGCTGGCAGCCGGCGCGCTCGATACGCGATTCGTGGCCGTGGCGCACGAACTGGCACGTGGCCTGCCGCGGGCCGAGGTTTGCGTGATCCCGGACGCCGGCCATGCGGCGCACCTCGAGCAACCCGAAGCCTTCCTGCGGGTCCTGCGTGAATTCCTCCGCCGGGTCGCGCACCCGGCGTCTCACGATCCATCGTCTTCGATCCAGGAGATCGCTTCATGATTGATACCTGCAAGCCGGCGCCCGCCCACTGGCAGACGGTGCGCGCCTACGAGGACATCCGCTTCGAGCGGGACGGCGGCCTCGCCAAGATCACGATCTGCCGTCCCGAGGTGCGCAACGCTTTCCGGCCGAAGACGCTGTTCGAGCTGATCGACGCGTTCTCCCGCGCGCGCGAGGACAACACCATCGGCGTGATCATCTTCACGGGTGAGGGCGACCTGGCGTTCTGCTCGGGCGGCGACCAGCGCATCCGCGGCAACGAGGGCTACGTCGGCGACGATGGGGTGCCGCGGCTCAACGTGCTCGACCTGCAGCGAC
>Ga0316613_10002543_pt1 | contig 11734 bp, 9 predicted proteins | sample OWC_soil_day10_C_2_FD_207647 | JGI IMG/M metagenome (GOLD analysis project Ga0316613, IMG submission 207647) | Wetland soil microbial communities from Old Woman Creek delta, Ohio, United States - OWC_soil_day10_CT_b | ecosystem: Environmental > Terrestrial > Soil > Wetlands | place: USA: Ohio... | reverse complement strand
GTCTGGCCGAGCCGGACAAGGCGGGAGTTGCCTCGCTTTTAAGGCTGGAAACCTGATGTGCGCATTGGTTTTCAAGGCTGCAGAAGCTGTCCAGATCATTGTCGCGGGCAGCCAGTGCCATTTGGCCAGTCAGGCCAGCCAGGTTTTCATACGCAGACAAAATATCGTTGGAGGTCATGTTTTTCGCCGTCCGAAGGGTTTTGTGGTTATCCTGACACCATTACGGATGGGAAAAAGAAAACTTTAGGGTTTTTTGAAAAAAATTTAAAAATTTTTTCGGACCAGGAATGACTCGCCCGTTTACTCAGCAAGGGGAGTCAGGACGATCGACGTAGGGGACAGGATTTCAACATTGATTTTCCCCATCGGCCGGGATTCGCGCCGGAACCATTTCAGCAATTCTCTCCCTCCCATGATGCGTGGCGTCCCGTTGGAATTGGCTGTGCGGCTGATGTAGCCGACGATGGGCAGCGGATGATGCGGAACCAGCATGTTGATCTTTTCCAGGTCACCGCCAAAATGCCGGGCATACTGAATCGGAACGTTGAAGAATCCCCGGTTCCAGTACGTCTCCTGCAAGGTCAGTGGCATGTTGAGGGGGAGTGTGTGGCGGGGCGGGGCACTTTGTCCGGACTGACTCTCGGCTTGCTCTTCTTCCGATTTGAGTGTTGCCTCCTCAGAAGGAAATTTGGCCGGGCGATGCAGGTTCCAGGGAGGCTGCAGGCGTGCAATCATGCTGTCTTCGAGTCCAGCGGCCAAATTGATGGGGAACCCGCCATACTGAAGAAGGCCATTATCCGGCAGCGCCAGGATATCGACTTTTTTCCCATGCGAAAGCAGATCGCGGATATTGGAACGGTTGCGCAGCTTTGCGCTTTGCCCGGAAGCAGGGCGCTGATAACTCAGCATCGTGACGGACAGGGGCTGGGTTGCCCGCCCAATGTACTGGATTTCTCCTTCGCAGACGAATGCGTAGAGCACTTGCCGCTGTTTCGGCATTTCTTTCAGGTCGGGTGCGATTTCGCCATTGGACAGATACCAGTGCCCGACAGGTTGAAAGCCGATTTCCAGAAGACGATTCATGGCAGACCGTAACAAATGAAAGGTGATTTCATGATGCCATACTTCCCGTTGCCATGCGGCCGACCCGGTTTGACGATCAGCAATCGGATCATTGATCGGACAAGCCGATCAAATGGTTCCGCTCGTCGGCCGCTGACGGCATCGGGCCGACCTGGTTTTCTCAGTGATGAAGGATCATCTTGAGACGTGACAGGAATTCGTCGCGTCCGAGAAGCTGGAGCCCGTCCAGAATCCGGATCTGCAGCGACCCGGCGCCGCCACCAGCGCGGATTACCTGTTCCGCGGCCCATTCTCCCACAACCCCAAGAAAAGCCATCGCGGATGACGTTGCGCGCCATGCATCGGGCTGAACCGCAGCGAAAGCGCCGATCATGGCGGTCGCGGAACAGCCCATCCCGGTGATCCGGGTCATCCATTCATGACCGTTCGACAGGGTCATCCAGCGCCCCTCCTGATCAACCATGTGGTCGTCCGCTCCGGAAACGCACACGACTCCCTGAATGGATTTGGCCAGATTATGCGCCGCTTCAACGGCTTCCGCAGCGGAAGCCGAGCTATCGACGCCTCTGGTCACAGCCGACAGGCCGGCGACACTCATGATTTCGGATGCGTTGCCGCGAATGACGGAAGGAGTACCGGCATCCAGCAAGTCAGCAATCGAACGGCTTCGGTAAGGAGTCGCTCCGGCACCGACGGGATCGAGAACGACCGGGATGCCGCGCGCGTTGGCCGTTTTCATCGCCAGCTTCATGGCCATGATCCAGTCCGGTTCGAGCGTGCCGATATTCAGAACCAGGGATTGGGCAATACCCGCCATGTCTTCGACTTCCTCATTCGCGTGCGCCATGACCGGCGATGCACCTAGCGACAGGAGCACATTCGCATTGAAATTCATGACGACGAAATTGGTGATGCTATGCACCAGTGGCGAATTCGTGCGCACTGCTTCTACATCGTCCCAAAGAGCGGCAGGGCTGATGTCCGCGTTCTGCATGGGTGAAATCCTCAAAAAAGACGGTTGTGCGCGGTGCAGGCCTGCATTCTCATGCTTTGCTGAATGCCTTCCGGATTTGTCGCAGGCCATCCAGGGCGCCGATGGGAAGACCGACGCCTTCTTTGCCATTCATGTCCGGATGCTGGGGATTGATCCTGATCATCGGCACATGCAGCGATTCGCCCATGCGGCGCACGGATGGAATATCGATACCTGCGCCGATTTCAACAATGACCAGCCGGGATACTGTCTTGAGCCAGGCATGCAGCCGCGCCAGCTGGCTTTCCGTGCGTGACGACAGCCAGGCCCAGTCATCGAACATCAGGATGTTCGGCCTGGCCAGCAGTCCGCATTGTCTGCAGGCGGGGAGGTCAGACCGAAGCAGGCATTCTTCCTGGTCGACGTCGATGACGATGTTATTCGCCGGCCAGATAGCTTCCGTGCATGGCTCGCAGCATTGCATCTGATGAATGGACCCGTGGAATTCGGCAACCCGTGATTCGTCGAATCCTGCTTTCTGGAATTGCCCGTCCACGTTGCTGGTAAAGACAAATGCACCATGAGGCATGGTCGATGCCATTTCCTGAAGAATATGGAAACCATCGTGCGGTACCGTATCGCGGTATAGCTGCAGCCGGTGTCCGTAAAAGCCCCACGCCAAGCGTGGAGAGCGGGAAAAGGATTCAGGATTGGCGATCTCGACAAAGCCGATGCCTGCCCTGCCCAGCGGCGGGTAGGCTTTCCAGAATCCATGATCGCCCCGGAAATCGGGAAGCCCCGAATCGACGCCGATTCCTGCGCCGGCGCCGATCAGCATGCCGTCAGCCTGCTTGAGCAATCGAGCCGCCTTTTCAATATTGTCTGCAATATCCATTGTCCGAGCCGCAAAAATAAATAGAAAAATCGGGGTATTTCCCCTATCTCAGCATTACGTTCTGGATACGTCAGTTTCGCACGATTCGATAAACAGGAAGCCCAAAATCGACAAAAAATTTAAGAATGGTTGTAACGAATACGCACTTGTCAAAAACCGAGAAGGGGCGCTACGCTCTTAGTTTCGGATCAGATGGTCGAATGCACTCAGTGCTGCCTTGGCGCCGTCGCCCATCGAAATGACCAGTTGCTTGTAAGGTGAGGATGTTGCGTCGCCGGCTGCGAACACGCCCGGAATTGACGTATGCCCGTAACTATCGACCACGATCTCCCCCTTGTTGTTGATGTCGACCGTTCCCGAAAGCCAGCCTGTGACAGGCTGAAGTCCGATCTGGACGAACACGCCATCAACCGCAAGATCATGCGTCGCGTCCGTCTTGCGATCGCGGTAAAGGACACCGGTAACCTTATTCTCGTCGCCGGTTATTTCCGTGACCGTCGATTGCATCTTCATATCGACATTCGGCAGGCTGAGCAGTTTTTTCTGGAGCACGGAATCGGCACTGAGTTCCGAATTCAGTACGAATACAGTGACGTGCTCGGCGATGCCTGCCATGTCGATCGCCGCTTCGACTGCCGAGTTGCCTCCGCCGACAACCACAACCCGCTTGCCCTTGAACAGCGGGCCGTCGCAGTGCGGACAGAACACCACCCCCTTGGCCATGTATTTCTGCTCGCCGGGAACATCCAACTTGCGCCAGTTTGCGCCGGTTGCCAGAATGACCGTCCTGGCTTTCAGCGTTGCTCCACTCTCCAATCGGATTTCGGTCAGTTCGCCGGGGATCAATGCTGCCGCACGTTGCGGCACCATGATGTCGATGTCGTGCCTCCGGATGTTTTCTTCCAGTAGAGAACCCAGCCTAGGACCTTCCGTTTCCTTGACGGCAATCAGATTTTCGATGGCCAGCGTATTCAGCACCTGACCGCCAAAATTTTCGGCGACGATGCCGGTGCGGATTCCTTTGCGTGCAGCGTAGATGGCCGCGGCAGCGCCGGCAGCGCCCCCGCCAACAACCAGGACGTCGAAAGGCGCTTTTGCGGATATTTTTTCTGCTTCCTTGCGCGCGCCGCCGGTGTCGATCTTGGCCAGGATTTCCTTGACGCTCATGCGGCCTTGACCGAATGGCTGGCCATTCAGATAGACCGTCGGCACGGCCATGATTTGCCGCGCATCGACTTCACCCTGGAACAGCGCGCCGTCGATCATCACGTGTGTGATGCGCGGATTCTGCGTAGCCATCAGGTTTAGGGCCTGGACGACTTCAGGACAGTTCTGGCACGTGAGGGAGATATAGGTTTCGAAGCGGAAATCGCCTTCCAGTCCCCGGATTTGTTCGAGAACATCGGGTTCGGCCTTGGGCGGGTGGCCGCCGGCCTGCAGAAGCGCCAGGACGAGCGAGGTGAATTCATGACCCATCGGGATGCCGGCGAAACGGATGCCGATGTTGCCGCCTGCCCGGTTTACCGAAAAAGACGGTTTACGCTCGGCATCGTCACGATGCTCGGTCAGCGAAATGCGGTTCGACAGACTGGCAACCTCGTGAAGCAGTTCCAGCATTTCGTTTGATTTGGCGCTGTCGTCGATCGAAGCGGAGATCTCGATCGATTGAGACAGCATGTCCAGGTAACTTTTCAGTTGTGATTTCAGGTTTGCGTCCAGCATGATATGTGGCCGTTCTTGTAATGATGAAAGGGATCTGGTTTGCCAAGGTCCGCGCAGGAAGCATCAGGCCTGGCGATAATGAAATTATGTGGTTCCGCCACTTCTGCCAAAGGCCGGATTCATCCAGCCTTTGGCAGAAGTGGGCGTTCTTACAGCTTGTGCGAGGTGATCAGATTTTGCCGACGAGGTCCAGGGAAGGAGCCAGCGTGGCTTCTCCTTCCTTCCATTTTGCCGGGCAGACTTCGCCGGGATGGGAGGCGACATACTGGGCTGCCTTGACCTTGCGCAGCAGCTCGCCTGCATCACGTCCGATGCCGCCGGCGTTAATCTCGACGATCTGGATTTTGCCCTGCGGGTCTATGACGAAGGTGCCGCGGTCGGCCAGGCCTGCATCCTCGATCATGACGTCGAAATTGCGCGAAACCACGCCGGTTGGGTCGCCGATCATCGGGAAGTTGATTTTCTTGATCGTGTCCGATGTATCGTGCCAGGCCTTGTGCGTGAAATGAGTATCAGTCGATACCGAGTAAACCTCAACGCCCATTTTTTGCAGTTCCGCATAGTGATCGGCCAGGTCGCCCAGCTCGGTCGGGCAAACGAACGTAAAGTCGGCCGGATAGAAGAAGACGATGGACCATTTTCCCTTCAGGTCCGCGTCGGATACGGGAACGAACTTGCCATTGTGAAAAGCGGTAGCGTTGAACGGCTTGACTTCGGTGTTGATGAGAGACATAAGTTCCTCCTTGTTGTGTTGACAAAAAGCGATATGAAAGACAAGGCCGTCCGGGCTTTTGGCAGGTCTGCCAGCCTTGCTTCATATCTGGCGACTACGTACGAAATCTTTACGATTGGGCGCGAGCAATAAATCCGGACGAACTTCCAATCAATAACAGCAAATCAGTTTGATTTTGTTGATCCGTCTGGACTATCTTGCATGATCATTGGATAACATTAAAACACAGGTTAAAAATTCCTGCAGAGCATGCTCCGGTTTTGAAAGCGTGCGGTAAATCGGCATTCTGGCATCCCCATATGGAGGTCATGGGAGCGGAGGTGCTATTTTCGGAACGAAAAAAGCGGTAGGTGATGATTGGCAGGCAAAAAAACCGCTCGCAACATCGCGAGCGGAAAGAGAGTAACAAGCAGAAGTATAAAAGGTGGGAATCAGAACCAGTGTCTGGGATAGTGCCTGGCCTTGTTTGATGACAGATTGTTGACCAGCAGCGCCACCGTCAGCATGATCAGGACGCCAGTCAGTACTGGCGTGAACATATAGAGAAAACCCAGGCCATGCACGCCGTCGCCTCCGATCACCGCGATCAGGGCAGTGGCTCCTCCTGGCGGATGCAAGGTTTCGGTAAGGTGCATCGCCGCGATGGCAAACGAGACAGCGATGGCGCTGGACAGACCGACATAGTCCGGCAGGAGCTTGTAGGCGACGATACCGGCAAGCGCGGACACCAGGTGGCCCCCGATCAGATTGCGCGGTTGCGAGAGTTCGGCCGCCGGTGCGCCATAGATGAGCACGGCCGTCGCCCCGAAGGAGCCGATCAGGAACAGGTTCTCGTTTTCCTGCAGGCCAAGGAAGCCATTGACAAGCCAGATGGCGTAGATTCCGAGAAAAGAGCAAAGCCAGGACCAAGCAATTTCGCCGATCGGCCTTCTCGATGAGGTGCGAGGAACGCCTCGCATCCTTTGCAAATAATCTTTCATTTTTTATCGTCTCACAGCCATATCATCTTACAGGTCGACAACCACCGCACCCCTTGCGTGAGTGCTGCATGCTAGCACATACCCATCGGCGACTTCCTGAGGGGTCAACGTGGCGGTGCTGGAACTGACCGTCTCACCTCCCGTCACCTTGCATTTGCATGAACCGCATACGCCGGAACGGCATGCGCCGATGATCGGGAGCCCTTCCTTTTCCATCGCGTCCAGTAAGCTTTCACCAGCCCGGATGTCGGCCGTCTTGCCGAATTTGGGGATGCTCAGCGAAAAAACCTCAGCCGAGTCGATTGGCGATTCGGCCGCAGCTGGTGAAAAGCTTTCCTTGTGAAACCGGTCATTCCCGATGTTACGATCCGTTCGCCAGGTATCGATCATGTCCATATAGCTTTGCTGCCCGCATAGAAAGACTTGGCAGGAGCCGGTTTCTGGCAGCAGCGCATTCAGCCTGTCGGCGCTCAAGCGGCCTGAGTAGCAGGCGATGTCCCTGTCCGATTGGGAGAGGAAAAGTTCCAGCCGGAAGTTCCGGTGGCGGTTTGCCAGTTCCAGCAGTTCTTCCCGAAAGATGATGTCCTGTTCGCTACGCGCACTGTGAATGAAATGAATGAGCGTGTCATGCCCACCGTCAAGGAGCCAGCGGCTTATCGACATCATTGGAGTGATGCCGCTTCCGGAAGACAGCAATACGATCTTCCTTGGGGGCGCATCCGTGTTCAGGAAAAATTCGCCAGCCGGAGCGCTGATGTCGATGCGATCGCCAGGCTTGAAATGATCAAGCAGATAATTCGAAACCAGTCCGCCTTCAACACGCTTTATCGTGATTGCCAGTGTTTCAGGACGCGACGGCGTTGAAGAAATGGAATAGGCGCGAACGTGCTTTTCCCCGTCTATCTCGACCCCTACCGTGACGAACTGACCCGGCTTGTAGACGAAGCGTGCAGGATAATCCGCTTCCATGACGAAAGTCGCGGAGTCATGCGTTTCGCCATGACGGCTCAGGCAGCGTAAGGCATCGCCCCCCTGCCAGGCAGAAAATACGATGCTGTCAGTCATTGCATTCATCAATTTTCTTTCATATTCGATGGCTGCCGGATAAGCCGGCTCCAGGGATGCCGGGACAAATCTCCCTCTATGGGGATCGTCCCGGCATGCCAGGTTCAGGCGGCCAGCATTTCCTCCAGATCCTGTTCAACTGTCGATATCAGCTTTAGTCCGAATTGATTGTTGAGTATGTCAACCAGATTGTTCGTCAGGAAGCCGGGTGCGGTCGGGCCGACGCGAATATCCTTGATACCCAGCGACAGCAGCGTCAGCAGGACGACGATTGCCTTTTGCTCGAACCAGGACAGCACCAGAGAGAGGGGCAGGTCGCTGACTTCGCAGCCGAATTCCTTGGAAAGAGCCAGTGCGAGTTGAATTGCCGAGTACGCGTCATTGCATTGACCGACGTCGAGGAAGCGAGGGATGCCGTTGATGTCGCCGAATTCGAGATCGTTGAAACGGAACTTGCCGCAGGCAAGCGTCAGAATGATGCTGTTGTCCGGCACCGACTTGGCCAGATCGGTGAAATAGGTGCGTTGGCTCTTGTCGCCGTCGCACCCGCCGATCAGGAAGAAGTGCTTGATGTTGCCTGCCTTGACCTGTTCGACCACTGCGGGAGCAGCCTGCATCAGTGCATTGCGGGCGAATCCGGTGGTAGTGTAGTGGGGGGACTCATCCTTGGCAAAGCCGGGCATGGCCAGTGCGGCGTCGATGGCGGGCGAGAAGTCGCTGCCTTCGATATGCGTTACGCCAGGCCAGCCGACAATGCTGCGCGTGAAAATGCGGTTGCCGTATTGGCCCACGTTCGGATTGATGATGCAGTTCGACGTCATGACGATCGATCCTGGGAATGCGGCAAATTCCTTTTGCTGGTTTTGCCAGGCCGTGCCGTAGTTGCCGACCAGATGCTTGAAGCGCTTGAATGCAGGATAACCGTGCGCAGGCAGCATTTCGCCATGCGTGTAAACGTTGATACCACGGCCTTCGGTCTGCTGAAGGATCAGTTCGAGGTCGTGCAGGTCGTGGCCGGAAACCAGGATGGCCTTGCCGGCGACCGGGCGCATGTTGACGCGAACCGGCTCAGGGTTGCCGAAGGTTTCCGTGCCTCCCTTGTCGAGCATCTCCATGATGCGGTAGTTCAACTGGCCGATGTCCATGGCGCACTGGAACAGTTCGCTGATGTCGGCGGGGTCCTGGCCCAGGAAGGCCATGAAGTCGTGGAATTTACCAGCCACGTCGGCATCAGTCTGGCCGAGGACGCGAGCGTGCTCCATGTAGGCGGCTGCTCCTTTCAAGCCATAGAGGCAAAGCAGACGTAGTCCGATTACGTCTTCGCCAACCTGCGCCTTGTAGCGGTTCAGTGCGAATTGCAATGCATCGGATAGCATCACGGCGCGTGTATCGGGCAGCTTGTAGTCGGCAGCAGCCGGCAGCTTGGGGGCGGGCTCGCCCTTTGCGTTCCACGCTCCGTGATAGAGTTCTTTCAGGTGATTACGGTATCCTTCTGCGAGTCTGCTGAATTCGATGATGCGTTCGGCATCGAAATTGACGTTGGTCAGCGTGGAAAAGAAGGCGCGCGGTACATATTCATCGACTTCCGCGTCGATAACGCCGACTTTGCGTGCTGCCTGCGCATAAATCGAAACAGCCTGCAGCAGGTGGACAAGGGTGTCCTGCAGATCGGAAACTTCGGCGGTCTTGCCGCACATGCCCTGGGCAAAACTGCAGCCGTTGCCCTGGGGCGTGCGAATGGTGTGCTCACATTGGACACAAAACATGAAAAACTCCTCGTCAATTGGTTGAAAGTGGTTATTGCCTCTATTGCGAGAAGTGTGCCAATTCGTAAGTGATTGAAATTCAAAGATATTATTTTTTATGCCTTATGCTTGTAGTCAAAATGACTGGGCTTGCCGTGTGTCGTTTTGACTCTGATGTGTCATTTTGACTCGTTATTCCGGCAATAAACGCATGCTGAAATGGTGATGTCGTCTGATTCTCCGGATTGGTCTATCATCGTTGAACACGATGCGTGAGCCGTTTGTGACGGCCTCCTGAATAGTTTGACTATGCTCATGAAAACCGACAGCCGATTTCCTGGCCTGCATATCCTCGATCATCCGTTGATCCAGCATAAGCTTACCCATATGCGTGATCGCAATACCTCGACGCGCACCTTCCGCGAACTGCTGCGTGAAATCACCATGTTGATGGGATATGAAATCACGCGCGATTTGCCTCTTACGACACAGCACATTGAAACGCCCCTGCAAGCCATGGATGCGCCCGTGATTGCCGGAAAGAAACTGGTCATCATTCCCGTATTGCGGGCGGGCATCGGGATGAGCGATGGCTTGCTCGAACTGGTTCCTTCAGCGCGGGTGGGCCATATCGGAGTCTACCGCGACCCCGGCACGCATCGCCCGGTCGAGTACCTGGTGCGTCTGCCGGATCTGGCCGACCGCAGCTTTATCCTGTGCGATCCGATGCTGGCAACCGGAAACTCTGCCGTGCATGCCGTCGATGTCCTGAAGAAGAGAGGGGTGTCCGGGAACCAGATCGTATTCCTGGCGCTGGTCGTCGCGCCGGAGGGAGTTCGGGTCTTTCAGGATGCTCACCCGGACGTTAGCGTTTATGTTGCCGCGCTGGACTCGCATCTGGACGATCATGCCTATATCGTCCCCGGTCTGGGCGATGCCGGAGACCGCCTGTTCGGTACGAAATGAAAGGGGACGCTGCGCTCTGCGTAGCTGAGCATGCCTGCCTAGTTCCCGGCCGCCATGCCGAGCCGGCGGGCGAGTCTCTGCAGATTGGCCCGGTCCAGGTTGAGCCTTCGGGCGGCTACCGACCAGTTGCCCTCGCTTGCGGACAGGGCGGAAGCGATCATGCGGCGCTGAAAGTCCTCCATCGCTTCCCGCAATCCTTTTTCATGCATGAGAACCGGTACCGAAAGCGATGAAGTGGCGGATTCGTTCCGGGCAGGCAATTCGAGATCGTCGGAGCGAAGGACGACGCGGCCATCGTTCCGACGGCATGCCTTCAGGCTTGCCCTGAGCAGCAGGTGCTCCAGTTCACGTACGTTGCCAGGCCAGTCATATTCTTGCAATGCGACCAGAGCGAGCGGGTGCAGGTCGATTTGCGATGTGCCGAGGCGTTGCCGGGCGGATTCGAGAAAGTAACCCGACAGAACCGCAATATCATCTTTGTGGTCACGGAGCGGCGGAACGGAAATCGGATAGACAAGCAAACGGTGGTAGAGATCGGGGCGGAAGCGTCCGGCCTCCGCCTCCCTAGCCAGATCACGGTTGGTGGCGGCGATGATGCGCACGTCCACCTTGATAGGATAATCGGCGCCGATACGCTGGATCTCTCCTTGCTGCAAGGCGCGCAGCAGCTTGGCCTGCAAGGACAACGGCAGTTCGCCTACCTCATCAAGGAACAGCGTGCCGCCATGAGCCAGTTCGAACTTGCCAAGCCGGTCCGATATTGCGCCAGTGAACGATCCCTTGCGGTGACCGAACAATTCGCTTTCGGCAATTGATTCCGGCAGGGCGGCGCAATTGATCTGCACGAAGGCCTGGTCGGATCGTGGCGACTGAGCATGGATGGTTCGTGCCACCAGTTCCTTGCCGGTTCCGGTTTCGCCGGTAATCAGTACCGCCAGGTCAGTCGAAGCCACCATCTTGATGTCTCGTTTCAGAAGCTGCAATGGCCCGCTGTTGCCAACCAGGTCGCCTTCGCGGCGCAAGGCTTCGCGCATCAGGTCGTGCGCCAGCGCGCGCTGCCGTTCGCCTGCCTGTTCGAGCGCACGGATGAGTGCGACGTTGCGCAGCGTTGCGGCTGCCAGCGCGGCGAATGCCGATACGGACGAGTCGCTGAGTATGGAAAAGGCTTTTTCATCCAGGGCGTCGAGAGTCAGCGCACCGACCAGTTCGTTGTCGATGTAAAGGCTGCAGCCCATGCAGGCATGGACAGGCATCTCGCGCTCGGTGTCCAGCGAAAGCAGTCCGTCAAACGGATCTGGCAAGGCGCAATCGGCATCGAAGCGAACCAGCGACCGTTCGGCCAGAATTACCTGAAGGCGAGGGTGCTCCGCCGGTACGAAGTGACGGGCCATGATCTCTGGCGCCAATCCATGACAAGCCATCGGCTTCAGCACACCGTCCTCCAAGTGGAACAGGGCCACTGCGTCGCATGGCAGCACGTTTCCGATGGCGGAAACCAGGCGCTGCAATTGCACATCGCCAGGCATCGTCGTGGAAAGATCCATCGCGATCTGCCGCAGTGCGCTCTCGATG
>Ga0316613_10002541_pt1 | contig 11743 bp, 12 predicted proteins | sample OWC_soil_day10_C_2_FD_207647 | JGI IMG/M metagenome (GOLD analysis project Ga0316613, IMG submission 207647) | Wetland soil microbial communities from Old Woman Creek delta, Ohio, United States - OWC_soil_day10_CT_b | ecosystem: Environmental > Terrestrial > Soil > Wetlands | place: USA: Ohio... | reverse complement strand
CCTTTCCTGTCGCGGACGACACTCTTTCGCGTTGCGGGTGCCGCGACCATCGACCACGACCAGGAGCGCGCGCCGCACCGCATCGTGTCGCCGCGCGCCGCCAGGGGTTCAGGGCCCCGTCAACGTTTCGCAGCGCAGGCAGTACTCGTATTGCTTTCGATGTTTGGCGCCCTTCGTCTCGAGCGACGCAGGAACGCAGCGCCCGAACGTGCGGCCGTCCTCGACGCCGACGGCGAAGCGGGCGGGAGTGGCCCCCGCGAGTTGCGCGTCGAGCGACGCCACGGGAGCTCGCGCCACGATGCACACCGCGAGCTTGGGACAACCGGGGAGCAGTCGCGGGCACTGCTCCGTGCCGTCGCGGTACTCGGTGATGGGCACATCGATGCTCATCGTCGCGCTCGCGTCGGGAACCACGATGCCGTCGAGCGTCACCTCGGCTGCACCCGCACTCCCCACTGCCGCGAGGACGAACGCCATGGCCATTTCGATCGATCGGATTCGTGTCATCGGTTGGATCTCCTTGCCCCGGTCGCGTGATGGTGCCCCGGCTCCCGACGAAATGCTGCCACGATCGGAATTCCCCTTGAAGAGCGGCGGCCGGGGATCGGATCCGGGGTACGATCGAGCGCCGCCAGCCGTACTCGTTTGACCCGAGGAGGATCCGATCGATGCCGACCCACGCAGCCCGCATCGGAGTTGCCGTACTCGCAGCAGCGCTGTTCTTCGCGGCCACACCGGCCGAGGCGCAACGCTACGACGCCGCACGGAAGTTCGGGCGAGGCCTCGCCGGGATGACCACTTGCTTCCTCGAGTTGCCTGGCAATATCGTGAAGACCTCTCGCGAACGCGGCGTCGGCTGGGGCTTGACGCTCGGTTTCGTCGAAGGACTCGGGCGCCTGGTGGTGCGGCCTCTCGTCGGCGTCTACGAGTTCGTGACGGCGCCCTTCCCGGTGCCGGCCGGCTACAGGCCGATTCTCAAGCCCGAGTATCCCTGGGGCTACTTCGAGTAGGCGGCGCCGGCGGGCGCCGGTCGCTGCGCCCGCGGCACTCGGTCCCATGCGGCTGCGCCGCACGGCGGACTGCAACCGCACGCCGCGAGATTCGACGCCGCAGCGCTGGAGGAATCCCGTTTCTGCGGGACGCAGTGCCACCACCGGTCGGCTTCCGCCACCTACTGGCAGCGGGGGGAGGGCGCAAAGGAAATCCGTCATGAATCGAACGCTCGCTGCCCTCGTCGTCGCGCTCACCCTTCCGTCGGCCGCCTCGGCGACTCTCTTCACCTACCAGGCCACGCTGGACGGCGCGAGCGAGGTGCCCGTGAACGCCTCGGCTGGGACCGGCACCGCGACGGTGATCTACGACGACGTGGCGGAGACGCTCCATGTCAGCGCGAGCTTCAGCGGTCTCAGCGGGCTGGTCACCGCGGCGCACATCCACTGCTGCGTGTCGCCGCTCCCTGCGGTTCAGACCGCCGGCGTCGCGACCACCGTTCCGACCTTCCCGGGCTTCCCGTCGGGGGTCACGTCGGGCTCGTACTCGCAGCTCCTCGATCTCACGCAGACGTCGAGCTGGAACCCGAGTTTCATCACGAATCACGGTGGAACGCCCGGCACCGCCGAGGCGGCGCTCGCGACTGCGCTCGCGGGCGGCACGAGCTACTTCAACATCCACACCAACGATTTTCCCGGCGGCGAAATCCGCGGCTTCCTCACGCCCGAGCCGTCGACCGCGTTGCTGGTCGGGGCTGGCATCGCGCTGCTCGCGCGCCGGCGCCGCGAGGCTGCGTAGCAAGCCCGCGTGGGGGGGCGGCGCCGTTCAGGGCTCGCCGCCGGCTGCCGCCGCGGATTCGTGTCGTGAACGCTTCCATCGCGTCGAACACTGCGTGTTCAGCGCGTTGGTTCGGTCTGCCGGAGGCGGCCGGCCGGCTCTTCGTGTCGAGCACGGCGCGTTCGTGCGCACTCGGCTATGAACACGATCGGAGCCGGTGATCCGACTCTGGAACGAACTCGCACCGCCGCGAAGCGGACCGAGAAGGACCGAAATCGATGGCGATCTCGCCGCTGGCAGGCAAGCCCGCCCCGATGGAGATGCTGGTCGACGTCGCTCGCCTCGAGCGGGCGTACTACGAGACGCGACCCGACGTCGAGGACCCGAATCAGCTGGTGAGCTTCGGCACCAGCGGACACCGCGGATCATCGCTGCGCGGCTCGTTCACGGCGATGCACATCGCGGCGATCACGCAGGCGATCTGCGAATACCGCCGAGGGCAGGGCACCGACGGCCCGCTCTACATGGGCAAGGACACGCACGCGCTCTCCGGACCCGCCGAACGCACCGCGCTCGAAGTGCTGGCAGCCAACGGCGTCGAGACGGTGATCCAGCGCGACGACGGCGTGACGCCGACGCCGGCCATCTCGCGGGCGATCCTCGCGCACAACCGAGGGCGCAACGGCCACTTCGCAGACGGCATCGTCGTGACGCCGTCGCACAACCCGCCCGAGGACGGCGGCTTCAAGTACAACCCGCCGAACGGGGGACCCGCCGACACCGACGTCACCAAATGGGTGGAGAAGCGCGCCAACGAGTTGCTGCGCAGCCGGAACGCGGGGGTTGCGCGCGTCCCGTTCGCCGAAGCGATCCGCGTGCGCACCACGCACACACAGGACTTCCTCCTCCCGTACGTCGAAGACCTGCGCCACGTCCTCGACATGGACGCGATCCGCGACGCGCGCCTCGCGCTCGCCGTCGATCCGCTCGGCGGTGCGGCGGTGCACTACTGGGAGCCGATCAACGCCGTCTACGGACTCGACATCACCGTCGTGAATCCCACCGTCGATCCGACCTTCTCGTTCATGACCGTCGATCACGACGGCAAGATCCGGATGGATTGCTCGAGCCCCTACGCGATGGAGCGTCTCGTCGGTCTCAAGGATCGCTACCGCGTCGCGTTCGCGAACGACCCGGACGCGGATCGGCACGGCATCGTCACGCCGTCTGCCGGGCTGATGAATCCGAACCACTATCTCGCGGTCGCGATCCAGTACCTGCTCACCCACCGATCCGGATGGCCCGCGAAAGCGGCCGTCGGCAAGACGCTCGTCAGCAGCGGCATGATCGACCGCGTCGTGGCGAAGCTCGGGCGCCGACTCTCCGAGGTACCGGTGGGCTTCAAGTGGTTCGTCGCGGGACTCTTCGACGGATCGGTCTGCTTCGGCGGCGAGGAGAGCGCCGGCGCGAGCTTCCTGCGGCGCGACGGAAGCGTGTGGACCACGGACAAGGACGGTCTGATCCTGAATCTGCTCGCAGCCGAGATCACCGCGTGCACCGGGCGCGATCCCGGCGAACACTATCGAGATCTGACCACCGAGTTCGGCACCGCGTACTACACGCGGATCGATGCGCCGGCCACGCCCGAACAGAAGGCGAATCTGGCGCGGCTGTCACCAGAGGCGGTACGCGCCGCGACGCTTGCGGGCGAGTCGATCACCGCGCGCTTGACCCACGCGCCCGGCAACGGCGCGGCGATCGGCGGCCTCAAGGTGGTCGCGGAGAACGGCTGGTTCGCGGCGCGGCCTTCGGGCACCGAGAACATCTACAAGATCTACGCCGAGAGCTTCCGCGATCCGGCGCATCTCGACGCGATCGTCAGCGAAGCCCAGCAGATCGTGAGCGACGCGCTCGGCGCCGCTTGATTCCGACCCGGCCACGCTTCCGTCGAAGGCCGGCGGCCGTCTCTCACTTCTCCGAAGCGCCGCGCTTCTCGTCGACGACCGGGATCGTCGCGGCCAGTTCGTAGCGGAGGACGGCGTCCATCTTGTTCTCGATCTGATAGAAGCGCGCCACGGTTCGCCCGGGCAGGATCTTGGTGAACTCGCCGAGGTAGGCGCGCCGCACCTGGAGTCGCTCCGCCTCGGCGGCGAGGTAGTCCTCCATGAGCTTCTGCGCCTTGTCGTTGGAGAGGTCGCGGAAGCTCGCGGTGTAGTCGTCGACGATGGCGACCACGCGGTCGCCGATGGCGCTGATCTCCTTCTGGTACCGGTCGTAGAGCGGCCAGAACTTGTCGGCCTCTTCTGGGCTGAGGTCCAGGTTGACGGCAACGAGGGCCTTGCGGTTGGCCCGGATCGTGTCGAGCAGGACCCCCGGTTGGGCTTGCGCCACATCCGCTGCGCCGGTATCGGCGGCGTACGCGACGGAACTCGACAGCATGCATGCCAGGCTCGCAGCGAGAAACAGACGTGTGTTCGACAAGGTGGCTCCCTTCTCTCGGATCCGCGCGCGCGGCTCTTCGGTCTACTTCGAGATCCTGGTGATCTTCGAGCCCTGCAGGCCCATGCCGGCCATCAGCCCCTTCTGGCTGAAGATGAGGGCATAGACGTCCTGCGTGATCGTCGTGCTGGTGATCGACTTGGCGACGCCCGCGTCGACGACGACGATGCTCGGCCCAACCCCGAGCTCGAAGCCGGCGCTCGAATCGAGATACTTGAGCGCGCCATCGTCCATGAAGAAGAGGGCGTAGCCGAAGGTCTGGACGCCCGCCTGCAGGCCGTAGGACGCCGCGACGGAGTTGTAGTACGCAGCCGGCTTGCCGCCTTTCAGCAGCACTCCCTCGCCGATCTGCCCGCCGAACAGGAATCCCGCCTTTACGATGTTCGGAAAGACCAGTACGGCTCTGGCCTTCTCGCCGAGCCGTCGCGCCGCGGGGTTCCTCCCGTAGAGACTCTGCAACGCCCGGATCCCGTCGCGGTTCAGCTCCTGCCGGCTCGCTGCCACGGCGTCGGGCGCGCTCATCAGCGCGACGGTTGCGGCGAGCAGCAGTACGCTCCAGAACACTCTGATTCGTGTCATCCGGTTAGTCTCCTCTCGCCCGACGGCGGGCGCGATGCGGCGGGGGAACGGACGAACAGCGAAGCAACCTCGACGCTCGACGACGCCAGCCGGGACAGTAACGAACGGGCGCGGGACTACCCCTGGCCGCACGCTATCCCGTCCCGCGATGGCCGCGGCATAGAACGGGCGCGGCTACACGCCTTCGACGGCGGCAACCTTGCCGGCCTCGATCGCCTTCACCAAGTGGTCGTGGTCCTGCTCGGTCCGATCGCCCTCCGACTTGCCACAGCTGGCGGAGCGCCAACGGTCCGAGTCCGTTGTAGTCGGGATCGCAGGGACCGGCGTACTGTGTTGGCGCGATCGTTCCCTCAGTTCGCGGGCACGGTCACGACGGGCGCGTTGCCGCGCACGCCCGTCTCCGAGATCGAGAACAGCAGCATCACCATTCCGAAGGTGTACTTCGAGCGAATGTCCGTGTTCGCGATCCAGAACCAGCGACCGCCGTACTGAATGGCTACGTACGCATCTCGCGGCTGCGCTTCCCCGCTGAGAATGTTCAACAACGCCGGACCCTGCGCCTCGGGTGTCCCGGAAGTTTGGACCTCGACCGCGCCCGCTGCTGCCCTTCCGCTCGTCACGTCGGCCGCCGGCACCTGCACGATCGCCCCCAACTCGAGCATGATCTGAAGCATCGAGCGCGTCATCATCGCGATCTCGTCGTCCTTCCCCGAATAGCCGCCGTAGTAGACGGCGAGCTCCCGCACTCCCGGTTTCAAGTGCAGGATGCTCCCGATCTCCGTACGCCCGGCGTCCAGCTGGGCGTCCTCGCGGCGCGGAAACACCAATATCGCGCTCTCGGAGTCGCTGCCCTTCGGACGTTCGATGCGGATCTGGACTGCATCGGCGAGCTGGGATTCGCGAAGCAGCTGAACCAAGCGTGCAAAGTCCGGATCGACCGTGCGGCTCATGCCGCGCTTCGATTCGTTGCTGACGCCATTGATCGAGTTGACCGCGATTCGCATGACTAGATCGGCGGCATAGCCGGACTGCAGCATGAACAGCACGGCGCTCGGCGGGATCGGGGTCATCAGCTTCTTGAGGAAGTCGTTCCCGGTGAGCGGGGCGTAGATCAGGGTGGGCCGGTCGGTGTACTTGCCCTGCGCGAGCGCGCTGCCGCCGAAGAACGCGAACGGTCCGAAGCTCGAACTGTTCGTGGCGTTGAAGCCCGCGCCTACCGTGGATTCGATCTGGTACCCGGCGATCACCTGCGCGATCTCCAGGAAGACCGGAAAATCGCCGTACCGCAGTTTCACGATGTTCAGCAGGGTCTGGTGTTTCCAGGAATCGGCGATCGCGGAGCCGTAGTCGATCCGGTCGCGTTCTACCGTCGGGGGTCCGATGCTGCTGCACGCGCAAACCGCCGACGCGATCAGCGCGTTGGCGAGCATTGCCGAGAGTCGGTGCTCTGCCATGGGTAACTGTTATCCGAAGCAGGCACCAAGCGCAGCCCCCGACACAGCGAAGGGATCGCCTCCCGCCGCCCTGCGCGCGGCAGCACTTCGCGCACCGGCGAAGGCCCCGCGCGCATCCTTACGCTCCATCCGCCTGAGGGTGCCACCGAGTGCCGTCCCTGCGCCGGTGCAGTCGATCCGCCAACTCGCAGCGCAGCCGCCGGAGCTGGTCGGCGATCCGACACTTCCGGATCCGATGCCATTGCCGCATGACAATTCCCTACGGGAAGAGCACGCTTGAGTGACCGCTGCGCCCGGAGGAGTTCGTGATGGCCGTGCAAGACAAAGCAGGCATCGAGGCGATTCGCCTTCTGCTCGACGTGCGCAAACGAGATGCGCTCTACGGCGATCGCTATCTCGCACGGGCGGCGGAATTGCTGCTGCCGCACCTCGATCCGGATGCGTATCGAGGCCTGAGCCAAAGCGAAGCCGCTGCGGCCGAGGACTTCGAGCAGCGCATGCCGCGCAATGATCTGCAGGGCGGACTGATCCGGAGCCTGCTCAATCCGATCAACTGGTTCCGCCTGATCTAGGCCTTCTTCAGTCGCAGCGAGCTCGCCATTGGTCTCTACGACCGCAACGTCTTCGACGGCGCCACCTTCGAGGATCTGATCGCCGCCAAGGGGCCGCTGGTGCAGATCAACGCCACGGATCTCGAGGCCGGCTACCACTTCACGTTCTTCCAGCCGCAGTTCGACTTCCTCTGCTCGGATCTCTCTTCCTTCTCGGTCGCGCGCGCCGTCACGGCGTCGTCGGCCGTGCCGGCTGCGTTCAGCCCGATCGTGCTGCGCAACTACGCCGGGAGCTGCGGTTTCGAGAAGCCGGCGTGGCTCGAGTCCGCACTCGCCGACCCGAAGAGCAACCCGCGGCGCTTCCGCGCGGCGACGATCCTGAGCGAGTACCTCGACGCGAGCGAACGGCCCTACGTCCATCTCCTCGACGGCGGCATCTCCGACAACATCGGGCTGCGCATCCCGCTCCAGAACGTGATGCTCTCCGGCGGACCGCTCGCACGGGCGGAGAAGTTCGGCGCTCACTTCCGTCACATCGCCGTGATCGTGGTCAACGCCGAGGTGCATCCCAAGCCGGAGTTCGGCCTCGCGGCCAGCGCTCCCGGACTCCGCGACATCCTCGGCTCGGTGAGCAGCACCCAGATCTACAGCTACACCTTCGATACCATCGAGCTGATGCGGGAGAGCCTGGCGCAGTGGGCGAAGACGCTGCCGCCCGCGCCGGACGGCAGCCGCGTGGACACTTCGCTGCTCTTGGTCGAGTTCGACGCGCTCGCGGATCCCGCCGAGCGCGACTTCTTCCACTCGGTCCCGACGACGCTCTCGCTACCCGACGCCACGGTGGATCGGCTGATCGCCGTTGGACGCAAGCTGCTGCGAGAGTCCGCGGAATACCAGAGCCTCGTCGAACACCTGAAGCCACCGGCTCGGCACTGACGCGAGACGCTCGTCACTTCGGCGAGACCACCGCCAGCGCGCGCTGCATCGCCTTCTGCATCTCGCCCTCGGCGATCCGCTGCGCTTTGAACGCAATGCGGTAGCTTCGCTCGCCTCCTATGTCGGCACTCGACGCACCCTCGGCTTCCCGCGGCTGGTACCGCCGCTTCGTGGAGCACCTGGATCCTGGCGAGCGACTCGGCGAGTTGCTCTTCGGCTTGATCATGGTGCTGACGTTCACGCTCGGGGCGGGGATCGAGGTGCAGGGGGACCGCACCGCCACGCGCGAGCTGCTGATCGCCGCACTCGGCTGCAACGCCGCGTGGGGGATCATCGACGCCGCGCTCTATTTGATGGGCCGCCTCTCCGAGCGAGGCCGCCTGCATCGCCTCGTGAGGAAGATCCAGGCGGCGCCCGGGAGCGAGCAGGCGCTCGCGCTGGTCGACCGGGAACTCGACGAGCGGATTCCGGCCATCGTGCGGCCGGAAGTCCGGCTGGCGCTCGACGCGCACGTGCTCGATCGCGTGCGCGAGATGAAGCTCGAGAAGAACCGATTGACCGCGGACGACGCCTGGGCCGGGCTCGCCGTCTTCTGGCTGGTGTTCCTGACGGCCTTGCCTGCGGTGCTGCCCTTCCTCGTGTTCGGCGACGCCCAGATCGCGATGCGCGCCTCGAATGCGTTGCTGGTCGGTCTGCTCTTCTGCGTGGGGTGGTGGTGGGCGGCCTACACGGGGGCGAGCCGCTGGGGCACGTCGCTCTTCATTGGGCTGCTCGGCACCGCCCTCGTTGCCGTCGCGATCGCGCTCGGCGGCTAGGTCGGGGCGATCAGGAGACGACGCATGGCATCTCCCCAGTCGTCCGACGGCGAAGATCAGCACCGGCAACCGCAGGACTTCTCGCTCATCCTGGGCGGGCCGCTCTTCCAACTGTTGCGTCGGGCGCACATCACCGGTGATGCGGGAGAGCTGGTGCGCCGCCGCACGATCCTCATCGCGCTGCTCGCCTGGCTGCCGCTGCTGGCGCTCTCGGCTCTCGAAGGGCATGCGCTCGGTGGGAGCGTGGCCGTCCCGTTCCTGCGGGACGTGGACGTTCACATCCGATTCCTGGTGGCGCTGCCGCTGCTGATCGTTGCGGAGCTGGTGGTTCACCAGCGCATGCGCTTCGTGCTGCGGCAGTTCCAGGAGCGCAGGCTGATTCCCACGAGCGCCTCGGGGTCGCTCGAGGCCGCCATCGCATCGGCGCTGCGCCTGCGCAACTCGGTGCTCGCCGAGCTGCTGTTGATCGCCTTCGTCTATCTCGTCGGCATCTCAGTGCTCTGGCGCCACTACGTGACGCTCGCCACGCCCACGTGGTACGCGACACCGACGGACGCGGTCATGACGCTCTCGCTGGCCGGGTGGTGGTATGGCTACGTGAGCTTGCCGTTCTTCCAGTTTCTGCTGCTGCGCTGGTACTTCCGCATCGTCATCTGGACGCGCTTTCTCTGGCGGGTGTCGCGCATCGACTTGAGCCTGGTTCCCACGCATCCGGACCGCGTCGGCGGTCTGGGATTCCTGTCGAACACGGCCTACGCCTTCGTTCCGCTGGCGGCGGCCCACGGCGCGATGCTCGCCGGGCTGATTGCCAATCGCATTTTCTACGCCGGGGCTGGACTGCTCGATTTCAAGGTCGAGGTGGCCGTCGTCCTGTTCTTCCTGCTGTGCCTGGTGTTTGGCCCATTGCTGGTGTTCGCGCCTCGGCTCGCGGAGGCGAAGCGGACGGGACTTCGCGAGTACGGCACGCTCGCCGAGCGCTACGTCCGCGACTTCGACGACAAGTGGCTGCGCGGCGGCGCGCCGGCCGGCGAGCAGTTGGTGGGGAGCGCCGACATCCAATCACTCGCCGACCTGGGGAACAGCTTCGAGGTGGTGCGGACGATGCGGGTGGTTCCCGTCACGAAGGAGGCGGTCTTCCAGCTCGCCGCCGCGACTCTCTTGCCAGTCGTTCCGCTCGCACTCACGATGATGTCCCTGGAGGACTTGTTGAAGAAGCTGTTCGGCATCTTGCTCTAGGGAGCCGTCGAGATCGCCATGAGATTCATCCGCCGCTATCGGCTCTCGAGCTTCCTCCACTCGTCGATCTGGCTGGTCCCGGTCCTCAGCATGCTGCTCGCACTCGTGCTGAACCCGATCCTGCGCGAGATCGACGAGGCAACCGGGTGGGCGTGGCTCGGGTTCGGGCCGAGCGGGTCGCGCGCGCTCCTCGGCATGATCGCGGCCTCGATGCTGTCGTTCCTGGTGTTCTTGTTCTCCGCGCTGCTGATTGCGGTGCAGATCGCGAGCGCCCAGCTCACGCCGCGCGTGATCGCCACGACCTTTCTCCAGGACCGCCCGGTCAAGGCCACGATCGGGCTGATGGTGCTCACCTACACGTTGTCGATCGGGGCCCTCAGCCGCAGCGAGGAATCGGTGCTGCAGCTGTACACCTTGGTCTGCATCCTCTTGAGCCTGACGACCATCGGCATGTTCCTCTACATGGTCGACTACGCGCTCAAGGCGATGCGCCCCGTGAGCGTGGTCGAGCGGGTGGCGATCAGCGGACACAAGGTGATCCACGACATCTATCCCGACGCGCTGAACGCCAAGCGGGATCCTTGGCGCTCGGTGGTGACGACGAGGCCGGCGGCTCCGGATCGAACGCTGGTCCACGCAGACACCTCGGCCGTCCTGCTGGCGGCCGATTTCCGCTGGCTCTCGGAGGCCGCGCGCGCGGCCGAGGGCCTGATCGAGCTGGTTCCGCGCGTCGGTACGTTCATCGCGGTCGACGAGCCGCTCTTCCACCTCTACGGCGGCGCAGCCGACCTGGATCCGGGATCGCTGCGGAGCGCGCTCGCCTTCGGCCGGGAGCGGACCCTGGAGCAGGATCCCATGTTCGCATTCCGCATCCTCGTCGACATCGCCGCGAAGGCGCTGTCGCCTGCGATCAACGACCCCACCACCGCGGTGCTCGCGATCGATCAGATCCACCGGCTGCTGCGCACGGTCGGGAAGCGCCACCTCGACACCGAGGCGATGCTCGACGAGAACGGGCGCTTCGGCGTCGCCTTCCGGACTCCGGACTGGGAGGACTACGTGACGCTCTCGGTCAGCGAGATCCGCCAATATGGTGGCACCAGCGTCCAGGTGGTCCGCCGCCTGCGCGCCATGCTGGAGAACTTGAAGGCCAGCCTCCCGCCCGACCGTTGGCCTCCGCTGGAGGTGCAGCTCCAGGTGCTCGATCGCGCCGTCGCGCGCGCCTTCCCGGATCCCGAAGACCAGGCGCTCGCGGGCGTGGCCGACTACGAGGGTGTGGGCCAGGTGGAGTAGGAGCCCGGTCCCGCTCGGGCGTCAATACTTTCCGGCAACGAACTTGAAGGGAAAGTTGGGCTCCACGTAGTCCTTGGCCTTCTGCCGCTTCGGCAGCTTGATCTTGTCGCGCGACAGCTCTTTGTACGGAATCTGCGCGAGGAGATGGCTGATGATGTTGAGTCGCGCGCGCTTCTTGTCGTCCGACTTCGCGACGAACCACGGTGCCCACGACGTGTCGGTGCTCCGGAACATCTCGTCGCGCGCCCGTGAGTAGTCGTACCACCGGCTGTAGGACAGCAGGTCCATGGGAGACAGCTTCCAGATCTTGCGACCGTCGTCGATGCGAGCCTCGAGCCGGCGCGTCTGCTCGTCCGGGCTCACTTCGAGCCAGTACTTGAGCAGGATGATTCCGGAGTCCACCATGGCCTTCTCGACCTGAGGCGCCATCGCGAGGAAGCGTTTGACCTGGTCCTCGGTACAGAATCCCATCACGCGCTCGACGCCCGCGCGGTTGTACCAGCTGCGATCGAAGATCACGATCTCTCCCGCCGCCGGCAGATGGGGGATGTAGCGCTGGATGTAGAGCTGGCTCTTCTCGCGCTCGGTCGGCGAGGGCAGTGCCACCACCCGG
>Ga0316613_10002540_pt1 | contig 11746 bp, 11 predicted proteins | sample OWC_soil_day10_C_2_FD_207647 | JGI IMG/M metagenome (GOLD analysis project Ga0316613, IMG submission 207647) | Wetland soil microbial communities from Old Woman Creek delta, Ohio, United States - OWC_soil_day10_CT_b | ecosystem: Environmental > Terrestrial > Soil > Wetlands | place: USA: Ohio... | reverse complement strand
GTCAATGAAATGAAAATTGGATTTATTGGACTAGGAATTATGGGTAAACCCATGAGTAAGAATTTAATAAAAGCAGGTTATGAACTTATTGTAGTGGATAGAAATCAAGCTGCTGTGGACGAGGTCGTCGCTGCAGGAGCAAAGAGCGCGGCAACTGTTAAAGCCGCGGCAGAACAGGCAGATATTATCATTACCATGTTACCCAACTCACCTCATGTAAAAGAAGTGGTTTTAGGTGAAAACGGTATTATGGAAGGAGCTAGAAAGGGGACTACCTTCATCGATATGAGTTCGATCGCTCCGTTGGTAAGCCGGGAATTAGCAGGAAAGCTTGCGGAGAAAGGGGTAGAAATGTTAGATGCGCCCGTGAGCGGCGGTGAACCGAAAGCCATTGACGGCACGATGTCTGTCATGGTGGGCGGTAAGCAGGACGTATTTGATAAATGTTACCCTATAATGAAAGCTATGGCTGGTTCTGTTGTGCGGACGGGTGAAGTAGGAGCAGGTAATGTGACCAAACTTGCAAATCAAGTTATCGTCGCCCTAAATATTGCAGCCGTTTCTGAGGCCCTGGTATTAGCCAGTAAAGCTGGAGTAGAACCAGACTTAGTATACCAGGCAATACGCGGTGGTTTAGCCGGAAGTACAGTTCTGGATGCCAAAGCACCTCTTATGATGGATCGTAAATTTGATCCAGGATTTCGTATTAACCTTCATATTAAAGATTTGGCTAATGTATTAGAAACTTCCCATGGAATGGGTATACCCCTGCCTCTTACCGCAGCAGTCATGGAAATGATGCAGGCCCTAAGGGTAGATGGTATGGGTGATGCAGATCATGGAAGCTTGGTAAGATACTACGAAAAGCTGGCAAAGATTGAAGTGAAACGCTGATTATAATAGTAGAACCTCTTATCTTTGGATAAGAGGTTCTACTAAAATCTAAAAAGGGAATCCATTAAGTGTTATCAGTAAAGTTTTTTGTTATAGAAATTTTTTTGTTATAAAATGAAGGAGGCTGATTATAAAGATGACTACTGATCAATTACCTTTTCCAGCGAAGATATTTCGTGGTGCAGATGCACTGAACTATTTAGGGGAATGTTGTAAGACGCAAGGTGAAAAAGTATTTATCTTAGGCGGAAAAACGGCACTGGAAAAGATGCAGGGAAAAATATGCAAGCAGTTAGCGGAAGCTGGAATTCAAGTCATTGCTACCGAGTGGTATGGTGGTGAATGTTCAAGAACTAACATTGAGAATCTGACTACTAAAGCACTTGAACATAAGGCTGATTTCATAATGGCTGTTGGTGGGGGTAAGGCCTTAGATACTGGAAAAGCAGTCGCAGCAGAATGCCGTTTGCCGATCATAACAGTTCCTACTATTGCTGCAACTTGTGCAGCAGTAACACCGTTAACTGTGCTGTACAATGATAATGGTGAGTTTGAATGCAATCTGTTTTTAAAGGATTGTCCCGCAGCAACAATTATTGACACAATGGTCATTCTGGAGGCGCCAGCCTTTTGGCTAGCAGCAGGTATAGGTGATACTCTGGCAAAAATGTATGAATTGCGTGGGGCCGCATCAGCTATGGAGCCAACGAGCTTTACGATATCAGCTGTTACGAATGGTCAGATTTGTTACGATATCATTAAACGTTTTGGTAATGAAGCACTAAATTCTGTAGAAAATAAACAAAACAGCAAGGAATTAGATTCAACAGTGGATGCGATTATCTTATTTTCTGGCATGTCGTCTATTTACGGAGGAGAAAAACTGCGAAATGCTGCAGCACATGCAATTTATAATGGACTAACCAAAGTACCTGAGTCTCATAAAGTCGCACATGGACTTATTGTAGGTTATGGTAACTTATGCCTTCTTGCATTAGAGGGGCGGTCGGATGAAGAAATCATTGAAGAAATTAAACTTGCTAAATGCTGTAAAATTCCGACAACGTTAAAACAGATTGTCAAGTTGTCAAAAGAGGAATTGACAAGGGTTGCTCAAGTTTCTGCGAAAGCTACAGCTATGAAGTGCATGCCTTTTGAAGTAACTGGGGATATGGTGATTCAAGCCATGCACCGAGTGGATCAATTAGCTTGTCAAGTTTAAGTTGAAGGTGGCATATTCGTAGATTAAAGTGAAACTTGTTCATTTACTATTGAAAAAATTGATGTATTGTTTTATAATTATACTTACAGTAAATGTGTTTTGTACAACTACATATGTTTTCCGAATGAAGTTTGCGGGAGAGTGGCTATAGTGGCCCGCCGAAGGAGTAAAACTCTCAGGCACTCGGATCACCGAGTAGAACCGTAAGTGGACGGGACTCTGGAGAGACTCTTATACAGAGCGCCGAAGGTGAAATACAGCAATGTACTGCTGCTGACAAATCTCTCAGGCAAAAGGACAGAGACAAAATTGTGATATACAGGGATATTTATATATCTCTTATATTGTGATGCTGAAAACGCACTTAGCGTATTCATTTGTTATCCAGAGTCAAATCACTATGCATGTGGTTTGACTCTTTCATTTTTCATGCTTATTTCGATGAAGAACAGAATAAACATGAGGAATTCTCTCCGTATTTGATTTGTAAAGAGATCTAAAGCATATGGAAGTTGTAATTCATGCAATTACACTATTAAAAAGGAGAGAAAAATGGTATGAGAAAATCTGGTTGTAAATTATTTATGGTAGCTTTACTAATCATATTACTGACGGGTGCTTTAGCTGGCTGCGGTGACGCAGGTTCAAAGGATATTAAAATTGGTATACTAAATGAAATGACTGGTGGCAACGCTACCATGGGAACTTCCTCTGCAAATGGGGCTAAAATGGCAATTAAAGAGGCCAATGCTAAAGGAGGTATACTCGGTAAGCAAATTCAGCCTGTGATTGCGGATAATAAAAGTGAACCTTCTGAGTCAGCGAATGCCATGACCAAGCTTGCTTCCCAGGATAAAGTGGTAGCAGTAACTGGTATATTTGCTAGTTCTAATGCAATTGCCACATCCAGTGTGGCTGAAGCAACTAAAATTCCTTTTGTTGCCGTAGGTGCTACAAATCCTAAAGTGACAATGGATGAGGCTAGCGGTAAAGTTAAAAACTATACTTTCCGTGTATGTTTTATTGATCCCTTTCAAGGAACAGTAGGAGCAAATTTTGCGTTGAATACGCTGCACTTGAATAAGGCTGTAATGTTAGTGGATAATAGTAGCGACTACAGCAAAGGGTTATCTACTTTTTTTAAAGACGCCTACACAAAAGGTGGCGGCAGCATTGTAGCCGAGGAAGCTTATTTGCAGAAAGATCAGGATTTCAAAACCATTCTAACAAAAATAAAAGGGCTGAATGCTGAAATAATTTATATTCCTGGTTATTATGAAGAAGTAGGAAAAATTGTGAAACAGGCTCGCGAACTTGGCATTAGCGTGCCAATTCTTGGTGGGGATGGCTGGGATTCACCGAAACTGGTGGAGGTTGGTACTAGTGCTGCTTTGAACAATACCTATTTCACCAATCATTATTCTGTGGAAGACACTAGTGCTACTTCCCAGGCCTTCGTAGAAGCCTATAAAAAAGAATATGGACAAGTACCCGATGCCATGGCTGTACTTGGTTATGATGCGGCTAATATCGTCATTGATGCTATCAAACGGGCCAATAGCCTTGAACCTGAAAAGATTCGCGAAGCTTTAGCCGCGACGAAAGATTATCCGGCAATAACCGGCAGCACCACTTTAAATGCTACCCATGATGCTGTAAAAAGCGTTGTAATTATTGAAATGAAAGATGGCAAGCAAATGTTTAAGGCCACTGTAAAGCCCTGACCAAAAGTCATAAGAAAGCGCAATTATGAAAACAAGAACCATGTTATCAATAACATGGTTCTTGTTCTTTTAGGTGTTGCTTATTCGTCACCGCCATTACGCAGTATTATGAGAAGACGTAGAATTTCCCAATATAGCCACACCAGAGTAACCATAAGGCCAAAGGCTCCGACCCATTCCATATAGCCCGGGGCACCATGTTTGGCACTATGTTCAATGGTATCAAAGTTTAAGATTAAGTTAAGAGCTGCTACAGCGATAACGATTAGGCTGAATGCAATGCCAAAGAGGCCGCCTTGAATGAAGGGGATGGCTATGCCAAATAAACCTAAAATCATTCTCGCTATATAAACCAAGAAGATACCACCAGTGGCGACGAGAACAAAGGCGCGAAATTTTTCCGTAACCCGAATCAAACCAAACTTGTAACTGGCTAACATAGCAAGTGCTACTCCCATTGTTAATGACACAGCTTGCAGAGCAATGCCACCATATTGCAAGGATAAAAATGTAGTAATAGAACCTAAGGAGAAGCCTTCAAAGACCGCATATAAAGGAGCTGTTACAGGTGTAGAAGTGGGCTTGAAGATAGCAATAAGGCCAAGGATCAGCGTGGATACCATCCCTACACCAGAAAACAAGACAACGGTTTCAAACTTATGGCTCATCATTAAATAAAGCCATGTGGATAAGGAAGACAATAGAAGTAAAAAGAATAAAAATAAACTTTTATTAATGGTACCACTGATTGTCATGATGTCGCCAGAGGTAGTATGATGGGGCTTTATAAAAGCATCACTTGTAAATACAGGATTGGAAGTTTTCATAATAATTCCTCCTTGATACATAGTTCCATAATCTTTTGTAAGTTATAGTATGTTTAGTATAACAAAAATATCCAAGATAATGAGCAGTAATTTTATAAAATATATAAATATTATAAATTAGAGTTAATGACAGCATGTAAGAATTTGTCATAGTATTACAGTCTAAAAATGCTATATCTTTTTCACCTTTCTTCCATTTTAGGCATAGCATATAAAAAAGGATATAAGGTAATTTGAAATAGTAACTTTAAATACTATTTTTACTTAAGGAGGGAATAGTGTGGAAGATGATAGAAAATCGAAATATTGTGACGGTTGTTGTGATCTGATATTTGAACCTATGCCAGCGAATAGGCCAGCAGCCATTACCTCGGCTTTTTGGCTGCAGGCAACAGCCACGGGTGAAATTTGTGGTAGATGCAATGAAGGGCATATTCAAATATCGGCTCAAGGTTTAATTCCCCTTGGCGTGTATACCGTGTTTTTTACAACAGACAGAGGTGTCTGGCCTGCAGCTCCTATAGGAGTAGTTTATACTTCTGATGGCTTTGATCCAAATCGATTAATTGTGAATAGCAAAGGTACCTTAAGTTACTATGTTGCACCTCTAGACTATAATCCTTTACGAGGAATTCCCACACCTAGCGGTTTAGCAAAGATCACAGGTGTTATCATTTCTCTGCACACCGATCGTCTAACTAATGGACTCAGTCTGGGGGATGTCAATGTTAATGTATTTAACCAATTAACTGCCCCTATGTGCTCTGTACGTACAGAATAAGAATTGGATAGCTATGAATAATAGAATGCCAAGGCACTATATTGTTAAACCTTATAGTGCCTTGGCAGAATCTATTAGGATTACTACTTGCTTTTTGTAAAGAGAAAAGCATAAAATAGAAAGATACAAGCTACATGCTTGTGATATGAATTCACTATATTTATTGTTGGACAAGTATAGCTTGCTTGTAAAGGTGAGCATTCTTTAGAGCACTACGCATTCTTAGTAAAAAATGTAAGGATGGTTAAGGAGAGAGTATGTCAGATAAACAAAAAAAGGTATATGCTGTTAGAAAGGGACGGAAAAACGGTTTATTTTATACTTGGCCTCAGTGTCAGGAACAGATCAAAGGTTATTCGGGAGCCGAGTATAAAAGTTTTAAAACAGAAGAAGAAGCGGCTGCTTATTTATCAGGGGCAGTCAGGAATGTAACATTGCCTTCGTTGCCTATAGAGCAGCTTTCGGAAGATAGGATGCTTGCTTATGTTGATGGCAGTTACAATATTGCAACGAAAGAATATTCTGCTGGTGTTGTTATATTGTGGCAAGGGCAAGAAATTACCTTTAGTCAGAAGGGGAATGATCCAGAACTTGCTGGCATGCGCAATGTAGCAGGAGAAACCATGGGAGCTAAGATTGCGATGGCTTATGCCCTGGAGCAGGGAGTACATACGGTTGTCATCTACCATGATTATGAGGGGATTGAAAAATGGTGTACCAATGCTTGGGAAGCCAAGCAGGCGGGTACTAAGAAATATAAACAATACTATGAGCAGATTGCTAAACAATTAGATGTCATCTTTGTGAAAGTAAAGGCGCACTCTGGAGACAAATACAATGAACAAGCAGATCAGCTGGCGAAGGCAGCTTTACAGTAAAAATAATGGAGGACTAATAAATGAAAGAAAAAATATTGTGCATGAATCCAGGGCGGGCTTTAGATATTGAGGTAGCATTAAACGTAATGGGATTTATCTGGCTAAAGCACTTGCTGCAATTTAGTGCTGAGCTTGCGGTAAAATGGCTGGGCACACCGTCTGATATTGAACAATCCGGCGGTGTATATACGGCTCTTACAAAAGATAGCGAATTAATTAGTTTAAAACAACGGGAAAATTTTGATGAGGCGGTGCCAGAATTTTCTACAGAAATAGGGGCAGCTAAAAAAGTTCAAGAATATATGGAGACCTTGGGATATAACTATATTTCAGAAAATAAGGTAGAACAAGAAGGAAAATTATATTATGGCCGTTTTGCGAAAGAGGGCAGTGAATCTGAGGTAATAGTTCAAGGCTTTCTCACAGAGGCAGAAGCCATTGTTAAGGCTGCCTTAGTAGTTGTATTAGCTAAAGAATAAAATGAAAAATGTTTTTTAGGGATGGTTAGGGGTTTTATTTTTATGATGATTTTTCACACAATTGAAAGTATCTTTAGTATTGTTTTAATGATTATGACAGGTTATTTCTTCACGAACAAGGGATGGTTTGATGAGCAAGCCTCCAAGTTGTTTTCACGAATTATTAATAATATTGCATTGCCCTTTTATATGATATGGAACTTAATGAGTACTTTTAACAAAGATGGACTGCTGCATTTAGCGACAGGTCTACTGGTGCCTTTTTCTTCCATGTTTGCATGTTATATAGTCAGTTATGCTGTTTCTAAAATATTGAAAGTGAAACCGAATAGGCAAGGAACTTTCAGGTCTATGTTTTTTGTCTCTAATACTATTTTTATTGGTTTACCAGTCAACTTAGCCTTGTTTGGTGAGCAAAGTGTGCCTTATGTATTGTTATATTATATTGCCAATACCTCTTTATTTTGGACAATTGGTGCTAGTGGTATTAGAAATGATGGTGCAGTAGGCCAGGGTAAAACTTCAGTGCTAGAAGTAGCAAAAAAGATTTTTTCACCGCCTTTGTTGGGATTTTTACTGGCAATTGCCCTTGTTTTGGGTGATATCAGCTTACCACGGTTTATTCTGGATACTTGCAAGTATCTTGGCAATATGACGACGCCCTTATCCATGCTGTTTATTGGAATTGCTATCTATGGCATAAAGTTAAAGGATATTAAATTGAGTAAAGATATGATAGCTATTCTTCTGGGACGATTTTTTATATCCCCCTGTCTTGTCATGGTAATCACTCATTTTATGCCTTTGCCGTTGTTAATGAGAAAAGTATTTATTATCCAAGCTATGTTGCCTGTGATGACCCAGACTGCGATTATCGCAAAAGCCTACCAGGCAGATGCAGAGTATGCTGCTGTCATGACAACGGTGACAACAGTTTTAGCGATATTTGTCATTCCGGTGTATATGTTGATTTTTCAGTATTATTTTTAGCAAAGTATAGTAGGGGTGGAAGGTTAAATTTTAATATTTCGACTATTTTAAAAGGGTATTGCATCAACGAAAAATGTATGCTATACTCAGCTCAAGTTAATAGGCGGAAGCAATGAAGCTTACAAGTGGTTTTTTTAAAACCCTTGTGAGCTTTTTGCCTTTTGTCAGAAAAAAATAGAAGCATAAGCAATGAGGCTTATAAACGGCAGTACGTTTATAAGCCTCATTGTGTTTTTTAAGCATTAAGGAGGTGGTTCTATCGAAGAAGCACAGAAGCCCAAAATAACAAATGCTTTATGGATATTTGCGGTATCCATAAAGCATGGTAATCTTTAGTTCCCCAGCAGACACCAGGGTTTATTTGATGTACCTATTTTTTATTATAAGTGAATCAGATTTAAAATTCAACTAGTAAGTCGAAAAAAAATTAGTTACAAATATAGGGAGGTTTCTTATTATGAGACAGATAGCTATATACGGTAAAGGTGGTATTGGTAAATCTACCACTACTCAAAATACAGTAGGTGCTTTAGCAGAAGCTGGTAAGCATATTATGGTGGTAGGCTGTGATCCTAAGGCTGATTCTACGCGCTTGCTCTTACATGGATTATGTCAGAAAACGGTATTGGATACCTTACGTGATGAGGGGGATGATATTGATTTAGATGATATTCTTAAACCTGGTTTCCTTGGTACTATGTGTGTTGAATCAGGCGGTCCAGAACCAGGTGTAGGCTGCGCTGGTCGCGGTATCATTACTTCTATTAACATGCTTGAATCATTAGGAGCTTATACACCAGATCTTGATTATGTATTTTATGATGTACTGGGTGACGTTGTTTGTGGTGGTTTTGCAATGCCGATTCGCGAAGGCAAAGCAGAAGAAATCTATATTGTTGCTTCTGGCGAATTGATGGCTCTTTATGCCGCTAATAACATCGCCAAAGGTATTCAAAAATACGCTGTTAACGGTAAAGTTAGATTAGGCGGTATTATTTGTAACAGCCGTAAAGTTGATAAAGAATATGAATTATTAAAAGCTTTTGCAGAAGAAATTGGTTCCCAGCTGATCTATTTCGTCCCTCGTGACAATCTGGTTCAACGGGCAGAAATTAATAAGAAGACAGTTGTTGACTTTGATCCAGAGTCAGGACAGGCTGATGAGTATCGCGCACTAGCTAAAGCCATTGACGGTAATAAGATGTTTGTTATTCCTAAACCAATGACCCAAGACAGATTAGAAGAAATCATGATGGAACATGGTTTTATGGATATGTAGGTTTAGCCTCAAATATAAGATAAGACTTTGCTTATGACAAGTCCTCAGACTCGGGCAGAAGCCTTAGCCATTCTTACTTGGGATTAACAAAGTGTTATACTTTTTGATTCCGCAAAAAAAAATATTGGAGGGAAACAAATGTTATTAGTTAGAGCCATTATCAGACCAGAAAAGAAAGATGAAGTATTAGCAGAATTGTCAAGAGCCGGTTTCCATGCAGCGACAGTCGTAGATGTAGTCGGCCGTGGTAAGCAAAAAGGTATTAAAATATCAGGAATCATTTATGATGAAATTCCTAAAGCGATGTTAATGATGGCAATCCGTGATGAGGATAAAGAAGATATGGTTCGTTTGATTCTAAAATATGCTAAAACAAGTGAACAAGGTGCTTATGGTGACGGTAAAATTTTCATAAGTTCCATTGAAGAAGCTTATACCATTTCTAGTGGAATCCCAAGTCTATAAGAAGGAGGGATAAGGATGAAAGAAATTATCGCTATAGTGCGTATGAACAAAACTGGCGCTACAAAAAAAGCTTTAGTGGAAGCTGGCGTAGCTGGTTTTACGGCTTTTAAAGTAGAAGGCCGCGGTAAGATAGTTACCAATCCTACATTAATTTTGGAAAGAAAGAAAGAACTCCTTCTTATGGCTGGAGAGGATCAAACAGGGGAAGCAGAAAAACTAATAACTGATTTTTTAGTTGGTACCAGTTTGTTTCCACGGAGATTATTTACCATTCTTGCCCATGATGATGAAGTGAGCAAGATCGTTGATGCCATTATTCAAGCTAATAAGACTTGTAATAATGTTGGTGACGGTAAGATATTTGTAGTACCAGTCCTAGATGCAGTGCGTGTTCGCACTGGCGAAACAGGTGAAAGTGCAGTATAGAGGGAGGTAAGGGAAAATGGAAATGAATGAAGCAAAACTTCAGGAAATACTAGACCAATATCCAGCAAAAGTACAAAAAAATCGTAAGAAACATATATTCATTAAACGATCTGATGTGGAATCGCAGCAAATCGAAGCCAATACCCGGACCATTCCTGGTATTATCACAAATCGAGGCTGTGCGTATGCTGGCTGCAAAGGCGTTGTTCTAGGTCCTATTAAAGATATGGTGCATATTGTCCATGGCCCTATAGGTTGTGGCTATTATGCGTGGAATACACGTCGGAATAAAGCGAAATCCGACGATCCTAAACAAAATTTCATTAATTACTGCATATCTACCGATATGCAAGAAAGTGATATCGTTTTTGGCGGGGAAAAGAAACTGGCTAAGGTAATTGATGAAGTCATGGAAATCTTTAATCCTAAGGCTATTACTCTTTCTGCTACATGTCCTGTAGGATTAATCGGTGATGATATGGGCGCTGTAGCCAAGGCTGCTGAAGCTAAGTACGAGGGCGTACAAGTGCTATCTTTTAGCTGCGAAGGTTATAAGGGGGTCAGCCAATCTGCTGGCCATCATATTGCCAATAATATTTTAATGGAAAAGGTAATTGGTACGGGCGACCAAGAAAAAGCTCCTGCTAAATTTCCGATCAATCTATTAGGCGAATATAACATTGGTGGCGATGGCTGGGAAGTGGAACGCATTCTCAAGGAAATTGGTTACCATATAGTATCGGTTATGACAGGGGATGGCTCTTATGAAGCCATTAAAAATGCCCATACAGCAGAACTAAATTTGGTACAATGTCATCGTTCTATCAACTATATTGCTGAGATGTTAGAAACCAAATATGGCACGCCATGGTTGAAAGTTAATTTTATCGGCATTCAAGGGACGATTGAATCCTTGCGCAATATGGCTCTTTATTTTGATGACAAAGAATTAACCCTTAAGACAGAGGCAGTAATCGCTAGTGAATTGGCAAGAATCGAACCTATATTTGAACAATATAAAAAGATTTGTGAAGGAAAAACAGCTTTTTGTTTTGTTGGCGGATCTCGTGGACATCACTTCCAAAACCTATTTAGTGAACTAGGGATTGAAACCTTACTAGCAGGTTATGAATTTGCTCATCGGGATGACTATGAAGGTCGTGAAGTCATTCCTACCATTAAAACAGATGCGGATAGTAAGAATATTCCTCATTATACTGCTGAGCCTGATGAAAAACGCTTCCGTTTAAAAGTATCGCCAGAAAAATTGGAAGAACTGAAAGCCAAAATACCTTTAGGTCAATATAATGGGATGCGTTTTGATATGAAGGACGGCAGTATCATTGTTGATGACTTGAATCATTTTGAAACAGAAGAATTTATAAAAGCATTGAAACCGGATATTTTCACTTCTGGGATCAAGGATAAATATGTCATTCAAAAAATGGGTATTAACTCGAAACAATTACATTCCTATGATTACAGTGGACCGTATGCTGGTTTTAATGGTGCTGTAAAATTTGCTGAAGATATTAGTATGGGTTTTGCCTCACCAACTTGGAATTTCATAACCCCACCATGGAAAAATCAGCCTTTACTAGAAGGAACAGTAACAGAGGAAGGAGTGGCATAGTATGTTAGATTGTACACCTAAAGATATAACCGAACGTAAAAGTGGCGGTATTATTAACCCTGCCAAGACTTGTCAGCCAATTGGCGCTATGTATGCTGCTCTGGGGATTCACAAATGTTTGCCTCATAGCCATGGATCACAAGGATGC
>Ga0316613_10002535_pt1 | contig 11754 bp, 7 predicted proteins | sample OWC_soil_day10_C_2_FD_207647 | JGI IMG/M metagenome (GOLD analysis project Ga0316613, IMG submission 207647) | Wetland soil microbial communities from Old Woman Creek delta, Ohio, United States - OWC_soil_day10_CT_b | ecosystem: Environmental > Terrestrial > Soil > Wetlands | place: USA: Ohio... | reverse complement strand
AACTCAATTTCTCACAAATAACAGAAATTAACCATGGTGATAAGATTGCTTTAGAATGTTTAGTACATGGATACTTAACGCTAATGGTCTCTGAATATTGTATGATGGGTAGCTATCTAGGAGGATTGCATACTGGGAAATGCAATCAAGCTTGTTTACGCGCGGAGTATCAATTGAAAGACCGTAAGAATGAAAAATTTCCAGTTGTCACTGATCAATTTTGTCGAATGCATCTTTTGAATGGCAAAGAACTTAGTATGTTGCCCCATGTTCCTAAATTCGGTAGGATGGGCATCGATCGTATAAGAATTGAGGGTAAAAAAGGTACGATAGAGTATCTAGGCAAAATGACCAAGTTATATAAAGAAATACTATTGCAGGGAGAAAAGCATCCATTGTTTGTACAAGATCAATTAGGAACAATGGAACATGAAGAGATCACGCGGGGACATTATTTCCGGGGTGTGTTATAAAAGTAAGAGATGATTTCTAGGGAGAGAAATAAATGGATTTATCTGTGTTAAAAACATTAGAATATAATAAAATACGTAGTATGTTGGCTGATCGATGTAGCTGCACGATTGGTTGCGAACTTGCTGAGGAATTGGTGCCTACCAATGAAATACATGAAGTTGAAAGACGGATTGCAGAAACTAGAGAAGCTAGAGAAATTCTTGATGCCATGTCGAATATCCCCCTTGGTGGTATTCGAGATATTCGCGGCATGCTTAAAAGGGCAGAAGTAGGTTCAATTCTAGACCCCCATGAGCTCACGGCTATTAGCAGCACTTTATATGCATCGCGGAGGATGAAAAATTTCTTTGTTGATATGCCGGCAACTATTGTTATTCTAGCTGGTTATGTAGTAAATATTACAGTACTTCGTAATGTTGAGAATGCCATTGAAAATATAGTGAATGAGCAGGGAAACATTCGTGATGATGCAAGCCCTGAACTATTAAAGATTAGACGGGAAGTAAGGAATGCTCAGGGGCGTGTAAAGGATAAATTGGATAGTATATTGCGTTCTAGTGAATATCAGAAATACTTTCAAGATACACTCGTGACCATGCGAGGCGATCGGTATGTTATACCTATCAAGCAAGAGTCTCGTTATCATTTTCCAGGCATTATTCATGATCAGTCCGCAAGCGGTGCTACTGTATTTATTGAACCCATGGCGGTAGTCGTTTTAAACAATGAGATAAAACAGCTCATGTCTGCTGAAAAAAATGAAATTGAACGGATCCTGCGAGCTATTGCAGCCCAAATTGCTAATTTTGCTGAGGAAATGTATACAAATTGTGATGCGCTAGCTCAAATTGATTTTGCATTTGCTAAGGCGAAGCTAAGTCAGGATATGCAGGCTACAATGCCAATTATCAATAATGAGGGATATGTCAACTTGCATCAGGCGAGGCATCCTTTAATACCAGCTGCTGTAGTGGTTCCCATTGATATTTATCTAGGCCGCGATTTTAATACCTTATTGATTACTGGCCCTAATACAGGTGGTAAGACGGTGACCTTAAAAACCCTAGGGCTATTTGCCCTCATGTCTCAGGCTGGACTCTATATTCCGGTCGATAGTGGTTCGGAAATAGCCGTCTTTAATAACGTATTTGCGGATATTGGTGATGAGCAAAGTATTGAACAGAGTTTAAGTACTTTTTCAGCTCATATGACTAATTTGGTCAGGATTTTGGGGAAAGTTTCTCTGCATGATTTGGTACTGATTGATGAAATTGGTTCAGGTACTGATCCTGATGAGGGTTCAGCTCTCGCCATTGCAATTTTAGAATATTTGTTGGGTGCTGGTGCGCGAACGATTGCTACAACTCATTATAGTGAATTAAAAACATTTGCGTATTCTAGGGCGGGAATTGAAAACGCCAGTGTAGAATTTGATATACAAACACTGAAACCTACTTATCGTTTACTAATCGGTATTCCAGGTAGTAGTAATGCTTTTGCTATTAGTAGGCGATTAGGGTTATCTGAGGTTATAGTCGAACAGGCTAAAAATTTGATTGGCAAGGATCATGCTGAGTTTGAAACAGTACTTAATGCTTTGGAAGAGCAAAAGATAGCTTATGACAAACTGAATGAGGAACTAGCTAGTCAGGAGCAATTGCTATCAACTCTTAGGGCAAAGCTTGCTGAGGAGCAAAAGTCTTTAGCTGCCAAAAAGCAAAGTATTTTGGCAAAGGCTAAAAATGATGCTGAGTCCATATTGCGGCAAGCAAGACGTGAATCTGAAAGCATTATTAGTGAACTTAAAGCGCAATTTACGGAAAAAAGTGGCTCAGCAAGACAGATAACTATTGATAAAAACCGAAAACGGTTACGTGAAAATCTAGATGGTCTGAGACCTAGTGATGAGGACGATGATAGTCAATTGCCAACAGTTACGTCCGAAATGTTAGAACCTGGTATGAATGTATATGTAACAACAGTAAAACAAAAAGGCACTGTATTATCGGTCAATGGGAGTAGCGTGACTGTTCAATTAGGTATTATGAAAATGAGTGTAGGAATAGGAGACTGTCGATTAGTGGGAGAGTCTTCTATTCAAGAAGGTAAAATTAAACAGAGTAATATGGATTTTTCAAAGATGAGAGATGTTTCTCGAGAAATTGATATACGGGGTCTTATGGTGGCTGAGGCTGAAATTATTTTAGGAAAGTATATTGATGATGCAATTTTAGCTGGTTTTAGCAAAGTTATTGTTATACATGGTAAGGGGACAGGAGCGCTACGTAAAGGAGTTAGAGCATACCTGAAACATCATCATTATGTTAGAGATATCAGTATTGGTGAACTTAATGAGGGTGGTGATGGGGCCACTATCGTACAATTGTCGTAAAGAAGAAGTGGTGAAAGTCGAAGGTAATTTAAAATGGATATTAAAACTAATGGATTAAAAAGCATGTCAATATAGCAGCGCAATCTAAAAAGAGACGACTCTAAATTCAAATCTTTGAATTTAGAGTCGTCTCTTTTTAATAAAGTTATTTAATTTTATTGGATATTCGTAGTTTTTCGGTACCCTTGTGAAAAAAGCATTTCCCCCAATATGCATTTTAAAACAGAATAATGTATTATATGACAAAATATTTAGAAAAATATGAAAAAATTAATTGTCACTAACAAAGTAGTCTGATATGATTAGTAATAGACGAATGGTCAAACATATAAAAAAATTTCCTGTTTGAATAAGTGTAGATCCTCCAAAATACATTTTGTAACAGAATAATGTATTATAAAACAAAATATTTAGGGAGAAATGGCGAAAATAGTATAATATATTACAAAATAATATATTATATGACAAAATATTTAGAAAAATGCGAAAAACTAATTGTCACTATCAAAATATCGTGATATGATTAGCAAGTGCGCAAATAATCAAACAATAAATAATTGTTCCTACCTAAGAAGTACAGATCTATTTTGAAGGAAGAGGTGTAGAAATGATAGTCACAAACAAAGAAGAATTATTGATTAAATTACAGGAAGTTAGAGAAGCCCAAAAGTTATTTTCTACGTATACTCAAGAACAGGTAGACAAAATTTTTAAAGCAGCAGCTATGGCAGCAAATGCTGCCAGAATTAGTCTAGCAAAACAGGCTGTAGCAGAATCGGGTATGGGAATTATAGAAGACAAGGTTATTAAAAACCATTATGCATCCGAATATATTTATAATGCATATAAAGATACAAAAACTTGTGGAGTTATTGAGAGGGATGCAGCTTGGGGTATTACAAAAATAGCGGAGCCAGTAGGAGTTATAGCAGCAGTTGTACCAACTACAAACCCAACAGCGACTGCAATCTTTAAATCTCTTATCGCATTAAAAACTAGAAATGGTATTATTTTCTCTCCACATCCAAGATCCAAAAATTGTACTGCAGCAGCAGCTAAAATAGTACTTGATGCAGCAGTTGCAGCAGGCGCGCCAGAAGGTATCATAGCTTGGATAGATGAGCCTTCGGTAGAACTTTCTGGGGTTGTTATGAAAGAAGCTGATCTAATACTTGCAACCGGTGGACCAGGCATGGTTAGAGCTGCTTATTCATCAGGAAAACCAGCTGTTGGTGTTGGTGCAGGAAATACACCAGCAATTATTGACGAAACCGCAGATATTCAAGTGGCTGTTTCATCAATTTTAATTTCTAAGACTTTCGATAATGGCGTAATTTGTGCTTCAGAACAATCGATAATTGTTCTAGACGAAGTCTATGAAGAAGTTAGAAAAGAGTTTATTAAGAGAGGAGCTTATTTCCTAAAAGAAGATGAAATAGAGAAAATCAGAAAAGTAATATTAGTTAATGGTGTATTAAATAATAAGATGGTAGGTCAAGCTGCTTATAAGATCGCAGCATTAGGCGGAGTGACCGTTCCTGAATGGACAAAGGTTATTATCGGAGAAGTTGAATCTGTAGAACTTGAAGAAGAATTCTCCCATGAAAAATTAGCTCCAGTACTTGGTTTCTATAGAGCTACAAATTTTGATGACGCTGTAGCAAAGGCAACAAGGCTTGTTGAACTTGGAGGCTTTGGTCACACTTCATCATTCTACACTAATCCAACTAAGTCTGCAGACAGAGTAGCTAAGTTTGCTGCACAGATGAAAACGGGCAGAATTTTAGTAAACACACCATCATCTCACGGCGGTATAGGAGATCTATACAACTTTAAATTACAGCCTTCATTAACACTAGGTTGTGGGTCATGGGGAGGAAATTCTGTATCAGAAAACGTTGGCGTTAAACAGTTAATGAACATAAAGACTGTTGCTGAGAGGAGAGAAAATATGCTGTGGTTTAGAGTTCCGGAAAAAGTTTATTTCAAATATGGCTGTCTTGGCGTTGCTCTAAAAGATTTAAAAACTCTGAACAAGAAGAAAGCCTTTATTGTAACAGATAAGGTTCTTTATGACCTAGGATATGTTGATAAAGTTACAAATCTTTTAAAAGAATATGGCGTAGATTTTAAAATATTCTATGATGTAAAACCAGATCCAACTCTTGAGATAGCAATTGAAGGTGCTAAACAAATGGAAGTCTATCAGCCAGATACAATTATAGCACTTGGTGGCGGATCACCAATCGATGCAGCTAAGATTATGTGGTTACTGTATGAGCATCCAGAAGAGAATTTCCAAGATTTAGCGATGAGATTTATGGATATTAGAAAAAGAATTTATTCATTCCCTAAAATGGGACAAAAAGCTAAATTGGTTGCAATACCAACTTCAGCAGGTACAGGTTCAGAAGTTACTCCATTTGCAGTAATTACTGAAGGAAAAACAGGTGCTAAACATCCATTAGCTGATTATGAATTAACTCCCAATATTGCTATCATAGATGCTGAATTGCATATGAATATGCCAAAGAGCTTAACAGCAGCGTCAGGTATCGATGCTTTAACTCATGCTATAGAATCTTATGTATCAATAGTTGCTACAGACTATACGAATGGATTAGCTTTAGAAGCAATTAAAGCAATATTCGATTATTTACCACTAGCTTATACTGAAGGTACAACGAATATACTAGCACGAGAAAAAATGGCTAATGCTTCAACAATGGCTGGTATGGCATTCGCTAATGGTTTCTTAGGAATATGTCATTCATTGGCACACAAATTAGGAGCACAGCATCATGTTCCACATGGTGTAGCTAATGGAATACTTATCAATGAAACAATTAGATTCAATGCTGTAGATATACCAACAAAACAAGGGGCCTTCTCACAGTATCCATATCCAAATGCTAAGGCCAGATATGCAAAAATTGCTGACGCTTTAGAATTAGGTGGCAACACTGACGAACAAAAGGTAGAATTGCTAATTAAAGCTATTGATAAATTAAAAGCTAAAGTTAACATTCCTATGACAATCAGTGAAGCAGGCGTGTCTAAAGAGACTTTCTATGCTACATTAGATCAAATGAGTGAGTTAGCTTTTGATGACCAATGTACAGGCGCTAACCCAAGATACCCACTAATCAGTGAGCTTAAACAAATGTATATTAATGTTCTCGAATAATAAACTAAATAGTTAGAAAAAATTTAAAAATCCAATTTGTAAAAAAGCAGCAGTGTATGAAAATACATTGTTGCTTTTTCAATTATGCTCATACTTCTTTTTCATTTTGGAAATTGCTTTTCCAGTTTAAGGAGCGCCCTAAATCTTTATTATCTTGTTCATCCGAATGAGAAACATTAACAGGTGTTGAGTGTTCTGCTAGGGAGGATGTTACTGCGGCCGCCGGGGGCTCCTTTTTCTCAGGCTTATCTGTTTTCGTCACTTCGGATTTATCATTGTTGCTGCCACCACCCAAATTACCCAACATGCCTAAGATGCTTGATATATTTGTTGGATTTAATTTTGATTTTACTTGTGGGTTGTTGAGTAGGGGTAAAAGACTCATCAGCATATCAGGAGAAGGCCCGCCGTTCGATCCATCGGTATTTTTGGTAAGTTCACCTAATATTTTTTGTAATGGATTAGTAGAAGTTGTTGGCGAAATACTTTGTGGCAGAGGCGCTGACATAGAAGGTTGTGTACGATTTAAGATAAGAAGTAGGCACAGTAGCGACAAAACGTTAATTAAGGTATCATAGCCGTTGCCCTCATTGGCTATGTTATTTATCATGTTAGTTACTGTTTGTAGTAGAGAGTTATTAGGGCTTTCGTTCGGCATACCGCATCCTCCTTAAAATAAGCCAGGAATTTTGGGAAGGTTAAGATCCCCGGTCAATTTACTCATTGCTGCTTGCTGTAATTCGCGAGATTTTGTTAGGCCATTATTTATGGTAGCGACGAGGAGATCTTGTAAGAGTATCGCATTGTCTACAGAAAGATATTGGTTGTTGATTTCGATTGCTAAGAGCTCTTGTTGCCCATTTAGTGTTAATTTAATTACATCGCCACTTGAGACCTCGATACGCTGGGACTTCAAGTGATCTTGCACATTGTCAACATTTTGCTGAACTTTTTTTACCAGTTCCATCATATTTCCTAAGTTTTCCCACATTATACATTACCTCCATAAAAAATTTATTAGCCAATCATCAGGATGTTTCATATATTACATTAAATTGGCGGGTGTTTATTTATTTTATAAGGGGTGACGGGGATGCGCTTGCGGAGACATTATAAAAATTATAAACGGTCAGAAACAGAGGAAAATAAAGATGATGAGAGCCAAGTGAGTGAGAGTGAATTAGGCGAAAAAGAGCAAAAACCAAAAAAGACACAGAATGAGCAGGAGGCAAGAGATCCTATAAATGTCAAAGAAGGCAAATCAGTCAAACCATTCAAAATGATTAAGCAGCTAATGAGCAATCCTAATTTTAATATGCAAATAATGGTTATTTTATTAACTTTAACATCAGATAACCTGCAAATGGATCGAAGGATAGATGGTATGACCACAACAATTGATAAGGTTCGTAACATTACCGAATTGGTGAATAATGGTATGCAGTCAATGAAAATGGTATCTGAAGTACCTAAAAGTATACGGCGAATATTGGAATAGTTTTCAAATTATAAAAGATGTAAGTCGAGTAACACTTTTATAGGAAGTGCCATATATTGAAAGTAGAAGGGGCGGCGATATTTAAATATCACAAAGAGGACAGATGTTTAAGTAATCGCCCTCAACAAGATAGTTTAAGGAGGGAATAGTAATGGCAAGAGGCTGTGGTTTTGGTGGAGGTCAATCTTGGTGGATTATCATTATAATTCTTTTGCTCTTTGTTTTTAATAATGATGAAAGTAGCTTCTCATAATACAATTTAGTACTTACTGTATGGGAACAAGTAGCAGCTTGTTCCTGATTACAAAAAAATCAAAAGTATAATAATATGTAACAGATTGATCTTGTAGTTCATATATTAAAGCAAAGAGATATTAAATTCTCCATAAATTTTTTAATTAAACATGGGGGAGGAGGAATAAATATGGGACGTGGATTTGGATTTGGCGGTAATTGTGGCGGTGGTGGTATTTGGATTATCATCATTATTATCTTGTTATTCTGCTGCTTTAATAACGATGATTCGAGTACTTGTTTGTAGTCTATAATAATGTATATGCGGCAAATAAAAAAACACGCGTAAAATACGCGTGTTTTTTTATTTTTAAGGATTATTTTTTTTTGATGGTTCGTCAATATTGGATGGAGTTTTAGGATTGGTGGGAACAGGAGGAGTAGTTGGGCGTTTATCCGGTTTGCTTGGTGGTGGTGGTGTGGTTTTATCGACAGGATGTGCATCATCAATTTTCTGGTCAGGTATTTTGCCGTTTTTTCCATCAGGTGTCAAAGGATTTGTTGGTTGCTTGCCATCTGGAGATAGTTCGTTAATTCCTTTAGTAGCAGGAGCATCTAGGACTACTCCGTTGGGTCTAATAAAATCTCTAGAAGGTGTATTAACCAACGCTTTAGTCATAAATGTACGCCAGATAGTTGCAGGGGTGCTACCGCCTGTTATTCCGTTTAAATATCCATCAGTATCATAGCCTATCCATACGGATGCTACTAAGTCGGGTGTAAAGCCAACAAACCACGCATCTTTATAGTCATTGGTTGTGCCTGTTTTGCCAGCAGCAGGACGGTCGATATTAGCGGCTGTACCAGTACCATGAGTAAGTACACCGCGCATCATGTCAGTAAGAACATAGGCGCTACGTTCATTAATTACTGCTTTTTCCCGTGGGGTGTGTTGTTCTAAAATTTTACCATTACGGTCAACAATTTTAACAATAGCTGTAGGTACTACATAGATGCCTTGATTGGCAAACACGCCGTAGGCACTGGCAAGTTCCAGAGGAGTAACGCCACGGGTTAAGCCGCCTAGAGACATTGCTAAATTACGGTCATTGGTAGACCCCTGTAAAACTAAGGTGGAAATTCCCATTTGTTGAGCATAATATAATGGTTTATCCACACCTACCTGATTTGCCAATTTTACGGTTGGTATATTAAGAGATTGCTCTAATGCAGTACGTAATGAAACTAAGCCGTGAAGTTGTCCATCATAATTGATTGGCGACCAACTTCCAAAACTAATAGGACTATCCTCAATCATTGATGAAGGAGTCATGCCGCTTTCGATAGCTGATAAGTATACAAAAGGTTTAAATGCAGAACCAGGCTGGCGTTCAGCCAGTACAGCACGGTTGAACTGGTCAGTGCCACGACCGCCCACCATTGCTTTAATATGCCCAGTATGTGGATCGATGGCAATAAGTGCTCCTTGAGGTTGTTTTATGCCGTTACTATCAGTTCGTCCGTTGGGAAGTTTTTGCATGGCTTGTTCGGCAGCTTCTTGCATATCAAGATCCAAGGAAGTATAAATCTTAAGACCATCCTTATATAATGCATCAGCTCCATATTTATCAATAAGATGCTGTGTGACATAATCGACAAAATAACTGGCAGTATTTGTTTTGTTATCAGACTGGGGCGAACGTGACATTAGTTTAAGTTTGGTATTGCGAGCCTTATTAGCTGTTGCCGCATCAATGAATTCATATTTAACCATTTGGTCAAGTACGGTGGCTTGCCGCTCCGTAGCTGCTTTTAAGTTATTTAATGGTGAATAGTAATTAGGGCTTTTAGGGATACCTGCCAGCATAGCGCATTCTTCTAAGGATAAATTTTCTACATTTTTACCAAAGTAGACCATTGCAGCAGATTGTACACCATAGGCGCCTTGCCCAAAGTAGATTTGATTTAGGTATAATTCTAAAATTTCATTTTTGGTGTATTGTCGTTCAATTTGTAAGGCTAAAATGGCTTCTTGAATCTTGCGCTTGAGAGTTCTGTCTTGAGATAGTAAGGCATTCTTCGCTAATTGTTGAGTAATGGTACTGCCGCCTTCTGAAACACCGCGGTCAGTGATATTAGACCATATCGCCCGCAAAATACCCCGGGGATCAATGCCGATATGCTGGTAAAAACGAGCATCTTCTGCGGCAACGAAGGCATTTTGTAAGTTTTTAGGTATTTTATTCAATGGAACAGGAAGACGATTTTCCACTGAATGAACCGTGCTAATTAATTTTCCATTAATATCATAGATCTGTGAAGAAGCTGCAGGTCTGATTTCATCTTTTAAGCTTGGCATTGTATGAATACTAGCTGTCAAAAAGCCAAGACCGGCACCTGTAATTATTACAACAAATACTATTAATGTTATTACAATTAGTTTTGAATGTCCATTTTTAGAAGAACGACGGCCAGGTTTTTGACTATCGCTATGACTATTATCCATTGGCAACCTCCTCAGATTTGAATACGCTAATTATTATATCATAAAAGAAGATTGTTAGGAGTAAAAATCCTATATGAAATAGCATTAGTTGATAAAGAAAGGGTACTATACATGCACATCAACTGATATTGTATCATATAAGTAAGAGTAAGAATAAGTAAGGAAAATAATTTTCATAAAATAGATAATAAAATAGAAGGAGGGAAAGTATGAGATTCGTCGTGAGTAAAAAACGGAAAATATCATCATTAACAGTGATGTTCACTATAATTTTCATAATTTTCATTGCTATCTTTTGGATGATGGAAATTCATTTAAAACCTACTCTACTTGCAATCGCTGAAGCAAAAGCAACTTTGATTGCAACTCAATCGATTAATAGTGTTATTAATGAAAGCGTAAATTTGAGTATTGATCCAAAAAAATTAGTCAATATTACGTTAGATAGCCGTGGACGGGTTGTACTCATACAACCCAATACAATGGAGTTTAATAAGATTGCTGCTGATACTACAATTAAAGTGCAAAATATATTAAGAGAAATTGGTGAAGAAAAAATCAATATACCCATGGGGCAAATTTTTGGGAGTCAGCTGTTAGCCAGTGTTGGCCCTAATATTACTGTAACGGTTATTCCTGTAGGTACAGTCCAGGTAAAGGTGATCGATAAATTTGAACAGGCTGGTATAAATCAGACCAGACATATGGTGTACCTTATCGCTACTACACAAATTAGAATTGTGGTACCTCTCGTGAGTAAAAGTGTAAGTGTAAATACTCAGGTGCCAATTGCTGAATATGTCGTTGTTGGTGAAGTACCCAGTACTTATATGCAATTTCCCTTCCCGCTTCCAAATGGTGGCGACAATAATAGTGAGCTAGCAAAATGAACAATGATAAGAAAAGATTTGGCTTTTGCTTACAAGAATGTTTGACTGCTAACGCATTGAACAAGGCCCATCACATCGTCGCTAAGGCGTCGTGAGTCTACTTTTTAGAATCGAGAAAGTGGTACACTTTCTGATTCCGTAAAAAACTACATTATTTCCTAAAATAATCTGAAAAGCTATTGACATAACTTTTCAGATTATGCTATTATAAATAAGCGAGTTCACACAGCAAATAAATGTGGACGAAAAAATTGACATGCGAACAGTAATGTGGTATGATATTGTTCGTTGCGAAAAACTGGTGGAAGAGATGCCATTAGGAGTGTCAGCAATTGACGGTCGTTTTATCGATGACCGGGTGTTCTTTGAAAACTAAACAATGTAAGTAAAGAAAAAATAAGCCAGATGTGCGGTACTCGTTTGAGTACAAAACAGTTGGATAACGTAAGTTATACCAACATAAACAAGTTTTTTAAAGAGCCATCAAGGTTCTTCATAAATAATTTTATGGAGAGTTTGATCCTGGCTCAGGACGAACGCTGGCGGCGTGCCTAACACATGCAAGTCGAACGG
>Ga0316613_10002533_pt1 | contig 11756 bp, 10 predicted proteins | sample OWC_soil_day10_C_2_FD_207647 | JGI IMG/M metagenome (GOLD analysis project Ga0316613, IMG submission 207647) | Wetland soil microbial communities from Old Woman Creek delta, Ohio, United States - OWC_soil_day10_CT_b | ecosystem: Environmental > Terrestrial > Soil > Wetlands | place: USA: Ohio... | reverse complement strand
TGTGAAGTCTGGCGAGAAATCCAAGACTTTATTTTTTTTACGTCCAAAGGAAAGGTAAAAAAGAAACGAAAATAATAGCATATAGTAAACCAGATTAGTGCTGGGGTGATGAAGAGAATCCTTTTATAGGTAAAAGAAGTGTAATAGGTGTAAAAATTTCGCTGAAAGTGTACTTTTACACTTCTAGGTGTAAGGTATAAAATTATTAATCCGCTGCTTAAAAGTGGCTGTGGTGACACTGGGTGAATGACTGTTAGTCAGCTATTTTGCTGGCTATTTTTTTTATCAAATTTGATGTTCGCAGGTGAAAAAACAATTTATAATAATACAAATGAACAAACAAATGTTTGCAATGGGGTAGGGGGGATATGATGCAAAAGGATTATGAAGAGGAATATCTTGATTTGGGAAAACGGATTGCCTTTTATCGGGAGAAGAGAAACCTAACACAAGAACAATTAGCGAAAAGAACTAATTGTAGTCCAATATATATAAGAAAAGTTGAAGGTAATAATGTAGCGGTACGTACATCGTTAAGTTGTATCTGGTTAGTGAAAAAACTTGATTTTCTCTTTTTCATTGCTGATGCTTTACAAATGGATGTGCTAGCATTTTTCCAGTCTATGACTGAGGAAAACTTTCAAAAATATCGGAGGGATCATTAATGTTTACTTCGAAGCGATTTGCGACAAGGGGAATTGCTGCAGATGTTGGTCTGGATATACAACTTATGTTATGGACAATTATTGATAATCGTAAGAAGAAGGGCATCAAGGTAGATTATTTGCAGGTATTTGAGTTGTCGATTGTTAAAAAAGATGGCATTGCTATTCAACAAGTAGTTCATAAGCAAGAATGTCCACCAGCTAGTGATATTTACTATCTTCCAATGATTGAAACGCCAAAGACTATTAAGATATGGGCAATTGATAGTGAGGAATATTGTATGATGTTATTACCAAATGAGTACTAAATAATTTGATATATAGCTTACTTTTGTCAATGATTTGACAGAGGTTTATTTTTTTGCATAAAAATGCACTAGAACCGTTTACGCAGGGGGAGCAAGAGGATACGATTAATATAGGAAGGTTTACATAATAAAAGGTGGGTATATGAAAAAGAATGTAAAACCAATAACGCCAAGATGTGGTATATGCAAAAAAGTTTATTCTTCTAAGAATGATGATGGTTCTGGTCTATGCTTACGATGTAGGCCAGCAAATAGTCAACCATTTCTAGTCATGAAATGTAAACAAAAACAAATAATTGTGGCGGAGGTAGGAAAAACGCTGATGGATGATTTTGAACGAGAAGAAGAGGAAGCGCATGATAAAGAGGTTGATGTGATACAGAAAGTGCAAGAGCCAGAAGCAGGGAGCGAAGTTTTGGCTACTAATAATTCAGTGGAGGCTAAGGAAGAAGCTGACAAAAAAGAGGTAAAAATAGAAGATATTATTGAGCCAGGCAGGTATGGAGTCAGCAATAGCCAAATGATTCCGGCAATGAAAAAAGCAATTGCGGAAAACTCAATTGAAAAATTGGTATTGCTGAAAAGCACTTGTTTCTATACTTTTGATAGGTCAATTCGGTATCTTAAAAAGGCAGAACGTGAGTATATCACAACTAACCTAAAATAAGGCATAAAAAAATCGGAGCGCGAAAAAATGCGTTCCGGTTTTTTTATTTTATCTAGTTTGGTGTTTCGCGGTTAGTTATATCCATTTTTTCTTTAGGATTAGCCAGTATGTATTGGCAACAATTTTGGGCGAAGGACTGAAGTGCTTTTTCTGATGGTTGATTAATCTCTGTTATAATGATTTCCAATTTTTTAGGCATATTTTTAAACCCCCAAATTTTTTCTAGTATCCTAGAAAATCAGGGATCAAAAATTAACATTTTTCTTAAAGGCGGTATAATTTTATGGATGATGAAAAGAGTATTAAACATGTTGCCATTTATTTGAGAAAGTCAAGAGATGATGGTGAAACAGACGATGTATTAGTTAAACATAGGGATACTTTGGTTAATTACGCCAAAGAAAGAAACTGGACTTATAATATTTATGAAGAAGTTGCTTCTGGTGAATCTATACTAAAACGTCAGGAAATGCGCCGATTGTTAAATGATGTTGCTGACAGCCAATATGATGGAGTACTGGTTATAGATGTTGACCGTTTAAGTAGGGGTGGAAATGCTGATGTCGGCCTTATTGAGGAATCCTTTAGAGAATCTAATAGTTTAATTATTACGCCAGGGCGAATTTATGACTGGAACGACGAAGCAGATGAAATGATGCTTAATTTTTTGTTATTAGGCTCAAGAATGGAGTATCGTCAAATTGTTAAGCGTTTAAAACGAGGTAAATTAGCTGGGGCGGAAAAAGGTATGTGGGTTAATGGAAAGCCCCCATTTCCTTATTATTATGATAGACTGACAAAAACAGTAAAAGTTGATGAAAACAAAAGGTATTTTTATCGGGTGATGGTGGAAAAATTTCTTTCTGGTGTTACATTAGCTGAAATCACTCGGTGGATATCGGCTAATATGCCAACACCATATGGAATTAAGACGGATAGAAACTGGTCATTTATGACTATAGAACGAATTTTGGCTAGTGAAGTTCATTTGGGGTACATTGTTTATGGAAAATCTAATTGTAAAGACAGAAACAATAGGAAACATTTCCCTAGGGAAGAGTGGAAACGTTATAATGGAACGCATGAAGTACTAAAAAATCAGGAAGAGCATGATGCCATTGTAGAGAAACTTGCCAAAAATAAATTAAAGCATCCTAAAAATAAAGCCGGGATGTTACCGCTTTCTGGTCTATTGTATTGCCAACAATGTGGAAGAAGAATGTCAATGGCGGCTTTTGTAGAGAACGGCATACAAAAATATAAAACACGTTGTGAAAATAGATTTGAAAAAAGTATTAAATGCGGGCAACGAAGTACGATTTTAGGCAATGAGTTTTATGATGCGATTTATGAGACGATTATCCGTTTAGATCCAAAGTATTTACTTGAATTACAGGAAAATAGCAGTGATCTTGAATATTACAAATCGGTATTGGGCACTAAGCATAAAGAAGTGAGAAAGCATCAGCAAGCATTAAATAAACTTTATGAGTTGTATGAAGAAAATGAAATAACAAAAACAGCTTTTCATGAACGAAAAGCTGTTAGAGAAAATCAAATGGCTGCTATTGATCACGAAATTAGCGATATTGAAGAAAAAATTGCTCAAAAATCAGATTTACCGACAGTTGAAGTTATTCAAGAGCGTATTAATTATTTTAGGGAGAATTGGGGACTGGATTTAGAAATAAAGGAACGAAATCGGTTGATTGAGACCATGGTGGAAAAGATCATGTATAATCGAGTTGGAAATACTATTTCGTTGCAGATAAAATATAATTAAAATAAATGTAAATTTACTAAACCAATTGTAGTTTCTTAGAAGGATTTAAAAAGTGAAAAAAAGAAATTAACCATAAATTGCCACAAAACTGGGGTTATGGCTGTTCTTTATAGAAAGTTACATATACTTGTAAAATAATACAATAGTTGTCTATTATTAGCAGGGAATAGTCAATTTTTTGAGAAATCTACATAAAGGAATAATGTTTATGTAGAAAGGAGTTCTGAATGATGTCGGAAACATCTTTAAATCCAAGGTTACAAAAGCTGCTAATAAAAAACTTTAGGTGTATAGGCGAGAAGCCGGTGGAAATTGAACTTGACGATATTGTCGTGTTGGTAGGGTCCAATAATGTAGGAAAAAGCTCTATTCTTAAAGCATATGAGTTGATTATGTGCGAAGGGTCGAAAAATTGCGAGCTAAAAATAGAAGATTTTCCTAATAAAAATATTTGTTCAGACAAGTATCCTGAAATAGAGTTACATACGATTGTATATGATAACAGCCCTGGTGAGAAGTGGATTCAAGGGCTAGATAACGGTGAAAAATCTGTCAAAGAAAAATGGGTATGGAAGACTCCTGGAAAACCAGTCAGATATGGATTTAATGCAGAGAAAAATGAATGGGCTAGTGATACGGATAAAGAAAAAGTTCCTTGGGGAGCTGCCAATGTAGCAAATTCAAGGAGACCTCAGCCTCATATGGTGGACGCATTTGATCCACCTGAAGCTCAGTCACAAGAAATTATTAGCTTGTTGATGTCGATACTTACTGATAGAGTGACAAACTTAAAAGAGGACAAAGACGATAAATCGGCATTTCAACAACTGCTCTCAAATGTTAAGGAAATTCAAAAAAATATCGTTGAAGAAAGCCAAAAACAGATTAATAAGATTCAAGAGGATTTATCACAATATATAGGGAAAATCTTTCCTAAATATGAAGTTCAGTTTGATGCACGACCTGAAGATGATGTGGAAAAAGCTATTTCATTTTTTAAATCTAATCCACAACTATTGATAGGACCACAAGGTGGTTTTAAGTGTTCTGTAGATAGGCAGGGCAGTGGAGCGAGAAGAACATTACTTTGGACGGCGCTGAAAATTATATCAGAAAATTCTTCTCCGAAGAAATCCGAAAATAGACCTCATGTACTTCTAATTGATGAGCCTGAAATTTGTCTACATCCAAGTGCAACACGTGAAGCCTGTGATTTATTGTATAATTTGCCAGTTAAGGATAATTGGCAAGTGCTTGTGACGACTCATTCTCCGCAGTTTATTGATATTTCAAGAGATAATACTACTATTGTACGAGTTGAAAGAGATGAATTCGGAGATATATTTGGAACGACATTATTTCGTCCTGAAAGAGCTAAGTTAACAACGGATGATAAAGAAAACTTAAAGTTTTTAAACCTCTTTGATCCGTACGTGGCAGAGTTCTTTTTTGGCGGAAAAACTATATTAGTTGAAGGTGATACAGAATATACGGCTTTTAATCATGTAATAGCTGAAAATCCAGATAAGTACAAAAATATTCACGTTATTCGCGCACGAGGGAAAGCAACTATTGTATCTTTAGTAAAGATTTTAAATCAATTTGGAACTGAATATGCTGTACTACACGATAGTGACACACCAAAAGCAATGAGGAAAAATAAGGATGGAGTGAAACAAGAAATTGTAAATCCAGCTTGGACTAAAAATAAGGATATATTAGCTGAAGTAGCAAAATCTACTAGAAGAACTAGATTGGTAGCATCAGTACCTAACTTTGAAGGTGCTTACTATAATGATGAACTAAAGAATGAAAAGCCATATGCGGCATTATCAAAATTAAGGGAAAATCCAATAATATTTGAGAAAGTTGAGAAATTGCTTGATGGATTGTTAAATTATGAAAAAGAACTGCCGGACATGGCAATTGAATGGAACAATATACAGAACTTGGAGGACAAGCTGAAATCGATTTGACAGTTCTTTATTGTATTTAAGAATGGTGATACTATTTCACTGCAGATTCAATATAATTAGAGATTTTGTAAGAATGTTAAAATAAATAAAGGAATTAAATGTTAAAAAGAGAAAATAGTCATAACTTACCATAATGGAGAGTTATGGCTATTTTTTATTTTCTTGACGGATTGATAGCTGAAATTTGGCAAGATATTTATAAGATAAATGGGGACATTTTGTAATGCATTTAAAAGGTGGTGCGTTTGGTGAGTACTAATAGGACAAGATTTGACCTAACAGCTGCTGATACGAAAATCATTGGTACGGATTATCAATATTTTTACTTTATAAATTCACTTTTGGAAATTAAAAAAGGACAGTCCATAGGATATGAAGTTAAAGATGATGTTCATATAAGTTTACCGTGTGGAGGGGTAGCTTTAATTCAAGTAAAACATACTATACAGCAAAATGCACAAACACAACCCATAAATTTAACAGAAAAAGATGATGATTTATGGAAAACTTTAAGTAACTGGGTTTTGGTAATATGCGATGCAAATGATGGGAGAAGCACATTACAACAACAGAAAATGTTTGTCAAAAAAACTAAGTTTATTTTAGCTACAAATAAAACTAAAAACTCAGCTAATAAATTTGTTGTAAATTCTATAAAACTTAAAACGGGTAAAATTGATATTGATGATTTTATAGAATACTTAAAAAAACTTTCATCAGGAGCAAAAGGTGAGATTAAATCTTATATAAATGACTTAATAAATATGGATGAAGGTTTATTATATGATTTTATGTTGCAAACAGAAATAGAGTTTCATGCGGGGAGTATTATAGAAAATATAAAAAACCAGATTAGAGAAAGAAATATTGGCGAGGCCAGAATCAATGATATTTTCAATGGCATATTTTCTGAATTGAAACAGGATTTTTTTATAAGAGTACAAAATGGCAATAAGCAAATTATTACTTATGATGAGTGGTATAAAAAATACACGATCATATTCGAAAATTATAGAACAACAACATTGCCGATTAGAAAATTTCGACTGGCGATACCTAAAAATTTAAAAGAGCAAGCATTTATTAAAGAGCTTATTGAAATTGGTGACATAAATAATGATGATATAGAGGAAATCGCCTCATTTACATCATATATGCTTGATGTTAGGCTAAATTTACAGCAGTGGTATGATGATGGGGAAATAACTTTAGAGCAAAGAGATAATTTTAATAAAAACGCAATAGCATATTGGCGTAACGTACATAAACAATGCCATAGAAATATAAGATGTAATATTTCGAATCAGGAACATAGTCAAGCTTTAAATTGTTTAGATGAAGTACGGAAAAAAGAGCTTAAAATCGTAAATACAGAATTAGGAATTGATGTGAGTAACGGTGAATTTTACAATTTATCAAATGAGGGAGAGATTGGTTGGTTAAAAAAATGGGAGGATAGATATAGAAAATGAAGGAGTTAGACTCGTTTTATAATAATGAACTGATAACAGGTATTGCAATTTTAGCAGCTTTAAAAACAACAAAAGTTTTAGACATTAGCAAAGCTCTGATGATTCAGCCATTATTAAGTTATCCAGGAATATTAAACTTTGTGAAAAAAAATAATACAAAAGTACGAAGTATAGAAGAATTAATAGTAAAAAGAAACATAATCTTTACTAATTTTAACAAAAGATACTTTGAAAACTTATCTCTTTCTATAAATTCTATTTTTTTATTGAAACAGCTGAATTTTATTAGAATTGAAGGTAACAAATTGATACCCACTAATATTCAGTTTGATTTTACCGATAAAACATTAGGAGACCGTGCGAAAGAAGTAATTGCAGCTGCAAGTAATCTTGCTGAAATGCTTAAAAGGGAGGATGCAAGTAATTTATATTTGAGCTTGCGAATTGAAATATGAAATTCTTTATAAATCGCATGATTCTTTGGCTAAAAGATGGTACTGTCAGAGAACTTGAATTCAAGAATAATAAGGTAAATATAATTACAGGTAATAGTAAAACAGGTAAGACTGCTGTTCTTGAAATTATTGATTATTGTTTTTGTGGAAGCGACAGTAATATATCTTATAAACATATAGGAGAAAATGTACTATGGTACGGCTTAAATTTCAATATTAATGATAAAAATTTTACTATTGCCCGAGGAGAGCGGAATAATAATTATCCATCTAATGATTATTATTTTTCTGCAATCGGTATGATTCCTCAATTACCAGCAGTTAGTATCAACGAAACGGACTTAAAGACAATTTTAGAGCAAGAGTTTGGAATTAATGAAAAAATAGCATTTTCTTATGGTGGTAATACAATAAAACGCGATTCGAAAATTTCGTATAGATATTTTTTAATGTTCAATACGCTATCAGGAAATGTCATAACACACAGTGATACTTATTTTGATAAACAGAATATTCAGCGATATAGAGATGCGCTTCCACGTATTTTTGATCTAGCAACTGGAATAACAACTATTGAAAACATTATTATTAATGATAAAATTGAATCTTTAGAAAAAAAAATATCAAAGCTTGAAAGGGAGAAATCACAACAATTACAAAGTAATGAAGATAGAAAAATTCAACTAATGTTATTAATAAAAAGAGCTAAAGAAGCAAGAATTATTAATGTAGTTTCTAGTGGATATGAAGACGATCTTGAAAATTTACAGGAAGCTGTAATTATTGGTAAGTTGGAGTTAGTTGACTTTCAAGAAGAAAACTTATTGGAAAAGCTTAAGAAAGAGCGTCAAGATATTATAATTAGAATAAATAAATTAAAACGTTTTTCTAAAAGATATGCAGCTTATAAAAAATACTTATCAAGAGAAGAGAATAGTTTAAAGCCTATTTTATATATTAAAAAGTATGTTGAGAATATTGAAAATGATGAGTATAAGCAATTTTTAAATACTCTTGAAAGAGAATATTTGCAAATTAGAGAAGTAATTAAAACTAAAATGCCTTTTGAATTTGATATTGAAGACAAAGTTAATGAACTTGAATATAAGCTTAGTGACATTGAAGAAAAGATAAAATTGTGTCCTGATATTAATTATATTTCCATTGATGATAAAGCACGCTATATGGCAATAGGTGAAATTAAAGCTGAGTTTTTAAGCTTAATTAATGAACCAGAACGGAAATCGCAAATAGATGAAAATATTAAACTTAAAGAAAAGGAACTAAAAGAATGGAAAAATAAATATGTTTCATTAGAGGATAAACGCATTAATATGACAGAGGCATTAAATGATTATATTCAGACTTACATAAATATATCTAAGAATGCTTTTGAAGAATATGGGAAATACTTGTCTGCATTTAACTATAAGAAAAAGACGCTAGAAATGAGACAAAATAAGGCTTCTTTTACAGAAAAATTAACAAGTAGCTCAGATCATCTATTTATGCATATGTGCTTGTTTTTAGGTATGCACGAGATGATATTGGAGAACGAAGTTCCGTATGTTCCTTCGCTTTTAATACTTGATCAACCAAGTAGGCCTTATTTTAATAATAAAAAGTATGATTTAGTAAAAAGTAAAGAATTTATTAATAAAAAAGATGATTGGAATAAAGTAGTACAGATATTTAATCTGCTTGATGCATTCGTAAAAAATGTAAGAGAAAATGAAAGGCAATTCCAAATTATTGTATTAGAGCATGTATCAGTTGATGCATGGGAGAATTTTGAATACATAAATCTTGTTGAAATATTTGATGGAGTTGAGAATGCTCTTATACCACCAAGTATTGCCAACAATAATGAGTAAATATAAATATTACAGCATTTAGAATTGTTAAGAATAGAGCTAAAGCTTATATCGGGAAGAGGGCTTGAAGATGGCAATGTATGTTTATAAAGATGATGCCAGAAAAGAAATGTTATTAGCCAGAGATGCTCAAAAGCAAGACAAGGATATTCGGTTTTATTGTCCCAATCCTCAATGTGATGCTTATATGTACATACGGAATATTGATGGAGTTTCTGCATCATATTTTAGCGCAAATCCTTCTCATGGACACATAGATGGTTGTGTATATGGTGCCACAAATGGATTTAATCCCAATAGTTATTGTGAAGATAAATTTGAATTTGATAATGCATTAGTGGCTTTAACTACACCAAGCAAACCACAGACTAAAAAGATAACGCCGGGAGAGCATGGTATTGGTCCATCAAACCCCAAACCACTACGTACAATACGCCAGATATATTCAATGTGTAAATCCTATGCTTGTTCTGATACCTATAATAAGATAACAATTGGTCAAATGTTATTGGATAACAGAAGCTTTTATATGTATCCAAAAGGTGTATTTGGACAGAGACTAATCGAAGGAAAAAGCAAAAGGCCACGTTTTTATGATTCGAGTAAAAAGGAAATTTCATTGATTATTTCGGATGAAGGCAAAGAATATACTTTCATTTTAGAGTTTGATGATGAAAATTTATTTAAGGAAATTAAGAATGTTGTTTTTCCAAACAGAGATTATCTTGTAGTTGTAGCTGGTAAATGGAGGAGTTCGGGAAGTTTTAATGTATTTTGTACTACAGTTTCAAGCAAAAAGCAGATAGCGATTATAAAATAGCCTGCATTAAAAATAGATATAATTAACTATTTCAAATGGAATGATTTTAAGAATTTATACATTAATGATCTTCAAAAAAAAACGACTGACGATACAATTTGAAGGATTAAATGGTATTAATGAAATAAGCGGAATTAGATTTTTCGTTTGTTCATTCTATCGGAGGAGTAATATTATGTCGACTGCCTCAAAAATACGAGTAATGATTTCTAGTAGATGCAATGATCGGTTTCCAATGGACGATGAGGAACAAAACCTCACTGATATTCGTAAAGATTTAAAAGGTGAAATCGAATCTATCGAAGTTTTTGGCAAGAAGATATTTGAAGTATGGATTAATGAAGACACCCCGCCCCAAGATGCAAGTGTAGATAGTTGGGAAGTATGTATTGATGCGGTAAAAAATTGTGATATATTATTAGTTATTTCCAACGGAAATGCAGGGTGGGCTAAAAATTCTGGTGAGATCGGAATTTGTCATGCAGAGTTGATGACGGGGCTATCTTTGGCACCTGGGAAGGTTTTTCTTATTTCGCTAAGTAATATACCTGTTGGTGAAGGGGAAGAAGCTGAGCGTAATAAACGATTTCAGGATTATGTAGCTGATCAAAGTCTTTTTAGGGGTGGCGAGGTTGGGAATGCAAAACAACTTAAAAAGCGTGTGAGAGAGGCGTTGAACGAAGCACTAATAACGCTTGTACATAGTGGTGTTCGTGAAGCAAGCAAAGGGCGTTTTCATAGTGGTCAAGCTTTGGATTGGAATCGTTTGGGTTTCGTGGAGCGACAGCAAGAAATGAAACTTGTGTGTCGGGATACAATTATGAAAAGAGCTAGGTCCGTAGAGGAAGAGAATAATTTATTTGTAAATATCAATAACTCTGAAATACTTTTTGTTCTTCATGCTATCCCAGCATCCTTAAGCGTGAGTGCAGCTACAGAGATGGTAGGCCAACCTTTCTTAAAAGATTATATATTTGGGTCATTGCTAAAAAAACGTGGAGGACCGGTTCATCTTATTGCGTGTCATAAAACCGCAACAGAATTACAAGCGATGAAGCTTCTCGGTTGTCCTGATGCAACCGTTGTTAGTACTCCTTTTGGTATATATGTAGCGGATAATATACAAAAAATCCAGTTTGCATTTATTATCAACTGTCGAGATGAAGCAAACACACGCCATGGTATTCAACGTTTTTTTGAGTGGTTGGAGCGAACAGGAGAGGATGTTTTGCTGGCAAAACGAGCAAAGTCGCGTGCTAATATCGTTAAGGTTATAGCAAGCGAAAGTAGGGTATAATGTTTGTATTTAAAAATGTGATATAGTTCACCTTAGCGAATCAGTCATATTCAGAAACATCTCATTGCTGTTTAAAATGGAGACCATTAGTAGATGGTTTTTAGAAAAGCTCATGTATAATAAGGTCGGAAATGTGGTACAGTTAGAAATACAGTACAAATAATTTTTATACTTTTTAAAAAAGGTTATTAAGTAACATCACATTGGAGCGATGTCACTACAGGGGAAGTTGGATCTATGGTCAGAGAGGCGATTAAACGTGGTGAACAAGCAATGGCGGAAGAAGCTAAGGTTAGTGGTGCAGTGCAGCAGAATGCAAAATAGATAAAAATGACCTGAGGTTTTTGTAAACTTCAGGTCATTTTTTTTGTTGTTGTAAAGAACCACCAGATATGCTGGTGAGAGGGGGAACGTTTGCTTTTGGGACAGCCCCATACGC
>Ga0316613_10002532_pt1 | contig 11756 bp, 10 predicted proteins | sample OWC_soil_day10_C_2_FD_207647 | JGI IMG/M metagenome (GOLD analysis project Ga0316613, IMG submission 207647) | Wetland soil microbial communities from Old Woman Creek delta, Ohio, United States - OWC_soil_day10_CT_b | ecosystem: Environmental > Terrestrial > Soil > Wetlands | place: USA: Ohio... | reverse complement strand
TGAGGTTTTGCTGATATTTGCTTTATTGGTTGCGACTTTATCTACAATGGCTGCAATCGCTGAATCGTCAATCAGGAGTTTGCCATAGTAGCTAAAAATCGGGCGAACGATTGATTTTTCACCCAATCTACGACGTTTTGCTTGTGGTTTTTTAAAGAAAATCTCTAGTGGATCAATCAGATAGCCTGAAAAATGTGGTTTTAGTTCGATTGTTGGCACTGGAATAATGTGCTTTCCTTCTTTTATGCGGCAATCACGTGCTTTTTCCATTTCAGCTTTACTGGCAATATCTTCAATTCGAACAATTTTTGCAATCGCAGTTAAGCCTAAGATTTTTGCAATTTTATGCACCATATTTTCTGAAGTGCCTAGTATCAAAATACGCTTAGGGCTCTTTTCTTTTATTGCCTGTTTGACTTCATCCGCGTGACCTGGAATAGAAAAAATTGCTCTTCTAACTGCCATGATTTTACTCGCTTCTCTTTTAGCAGAATGTCCAGCAATAATTTTACCATCTTGGATTAAAATACCGTCATCAATAATTGCATCTGCTTTATATTGATGTGCCACGATTAAAGCACGGTGACTTTTACCTGTGCCACTTTGACCTACGAGAGCCATAACTTCCATTTCCGACTCCTCCAACCTATAGATATCATTTTATTTTTAGGTAATCGATACGAATTTATTTTATAAATTGTAATGCATACGCATCATCTACTGTAAATATACCTAATTTATTGGGATAGCGTTTAGGAATTGCATGAAAATCGGAACCACCTGTCATGATGATTTGACTTTCCCGAGCTAGCATTTGATATTTTTGTATCTCTTCTGTAACGTGTTTCGGATGATATACTTCTAAACCGTCAATCCCACTTTTTATCACTTGCCTTACGATATCGTCATCGCCAATGAGTCCCGGATGCGCAAGCACCGCCTGACCATTCGCATGATGAATTAATTCAATGATTTCTGCAACCTCTAACTTATAATGTGGTGCATAAGCAGGTCCATCTTTATAGAGTAATTTTTCAAATACTTCACCAACACTCTTAAAAAAACCGTTTTCTACTATAGCACGCGCAATATGTGCTCTGCCGATAGATTCGGTGCTGCCTGCAATTGCTAAAACATCTTCTTTACTAACGGTATATCCAAGTAAATTTATTTTTTTTAACATAATATCAAATCTTTTCCAACGACAATCCACAATTTTTTGCAACTTTTCTTGCAATACTTTATTTGAAATATCAATATTTAAACCTAATATATGAACTTCATGTTTAGGCATATGTGCACTAAATTCAATCCCAGGAATAATTGTGATCTCCTCATTTGGAAATAAATGATCCTTTTGTAATTGAAGTAAGCCCTTCACTGTATCATGATCTGTAATGGCAATATACTGTAAGCCAACTGCTTTTGCCTCTTCAATTACTTCCCTAGGAGATAATCTTCCATCAGAAGCTGACGTATGAATATGCAAATCACTACTCATCTTATTTCTCCATATCTAGAGCCAGTTGAACCAAGGTTCTAGTTGCAACACCACTTGCACCCTTCACATTGTATCCCTGACTGCTTTTTAAATAGGCAGTGCCTGCAATGTCTATATGTGCCCAAGGCAGCCCCTTCGCGAAGCATTCAATAAACATAGCTGCTGTAATGGTTCCGGCCATACGCCCACCTGTGTTTTTTAGATCGGCAATATCACTTTTAAACTGTTCTTTATATTCTTCATAATTTGGCAACTGCCACATTTTCTCGCCTGTTGCCTTTGCCGCTTTTAATAACGCATTGCAAAACTCTGTATCATTACTTACAACACCTGATGCTACATGACCCAATGCAACGACACATGCCCCTGTGAGAGTCGCTATATCAATGATTTTTGTCGCCCCTAGTGTAGTTGCATAGTGAACTGCGTCTGCGAGTATCAGACGTCCTTCTGCATCGGTATTATCAATTTCAATTGTAATACCACTCATTGATTTTACCACATCACCAGGCTTTGTTGCATGTCCCGATGGCATATTTTCGCAACACGGGATCACTGCGATTATATTAACCTTTGGTTGTAACTTTCCAATCGCTTGCATTGTTGTTAATACCGTCGCTGCACCAGCCATATCATCTTTCATTTCTCCCATACTGGAACTTGGTTTTAAAGATATACCACCACTATCGAAGGTAATTCCCTTACCGACATAAGCCATACATTCATCACTCGCTTTGTTACCCGTGTATTTTATCGTAATAAACTTAGGTGGTTCATTACTGCCTTTTGCTACAGCGAGAAAAGCGCCCATAGCCAAATTTTTAATTGCATCTAACTCCATAACTTCTACTGTAAAATTGTCGTAAACAGACAACTTTTCTGCTTCCTGTGCCATATAGGTTGGCGTAACAGTACAAGATGGATGATTGACTAAATCACGGCAGTGACAAACACTCTCGTTAATAACCATAGTTTTCGCTACAACTGCCTTACTAGCATCGACTCGAGTTTGATTTGACTCAACAAGAACAATCGTTTCTAAGGCAGCATTATTTTTTTTCGATTTGTAAAAATCAAACTGATATACGCCAAGTTCCACACCTTCTACGATGGCTTGTACAGCAGCTTCATACGAAAAATCATAGTCGAGATTTGTATAAATGCCAATACTTGTTGGATTGATTTTTTTGATGATCTGCATTGCCTTGCCAGAAAGGTTACGCAATTTATCACTTGTCATTTCACTGCGCTTACCCGCGCCGATAAGAAGGACGCTTTTTGCTTTTAAATTTTTTATTGTATGCAAGATATGAATCTCACCATAATTCATTGCAACTGGATAGTTATTAAAAAATCGTTCGATTTGATCATCCATCGCTTTATTTAAAGTTTTGAGTGGTATATTATTTTGATTTGTAAAATCACCTTCAAAAACATGTATCATTAAAACATCTTGTGTAAATACTTCTTCAATATTATAGATTAATTTTATCGACATCTATATCCCTCCAAAGATTATTACTGCTATCATACCATAATCCTGCGGAAAATCAAAAATTTCGTATGTTATATAAATAATAAACCCTGTTCATTTGAACAGGGTTTATTATTTATTTTTTTATCATGATTATCTTGGTTCCACAATCAATTTTATCGCTGTACGTTCTTCACCATCAATTAAGATATCTGTAAAAGCTGGAATACATATTAGGTCAACTCCATGAGGAGCAACAAACCCTCGTGCAATCGCTACTGCTTTTACTGCTTGATTCAGAGCACCTGCACCTATGGCTTGCATTTCTGCATTACCACGTTCCCTCAGAACTCCTGCCAAAGCACCTGCTACAGAATTTGGATTAGATTTCGCTGATACCTTTAAAACTTCCATGATTATTAGTACCCTCCTTTAATATTAAGAAAAAGAACTTATAAAAGATTTACAGTATCAGTATTCTGTATTTAACAAAAAATTCCTTCTTGAATTGTTAATAAATTTCAATTTTTTCCATTTTTATATTTCATTGTCCATTTCATCTTCACGAATCATGATGCGTTTCACCTTTTGAACCGTATTTGTCTGCTCATTGATCATGATCACCAGCCCACAAAACACATGTGGTCCCGTGGCAATATCAAATCTAACCGGCATTCCTGTCAAAAACTTTTTTACCACCAACTCTTGATCAACCCCCAAAACAGAATTCCATGGACCCACCATACCTAAATCTGTAATATAAGCGGTTCCTTTTGGCAAAACTCTTTCATCAGAAGTTTGAATATGCGTATGTGTGCCAACCATACACGTAATCCTGCCATCCAAATACCAGCCCATCGCCATCTTTTCCGAGGTAGTTTCAGCATGAAAATCAAAAAGGATCATATCACACTGCGTCGTTAAACTCTCAAGGATTTCGTCTGCTTTGCGGAAAGGACAATCCATATCTGGCATAAAGGTTCTTCCCGAAAGATTCACTACACCAATTTTTTTACCATTTACCTCAAAAATACAATACCCTTTGCCTGGGGTTTGTGGTGGATAATTGGCTGGGCGAATCAAATAGGGTTCTTCATCAATAAACTGAAAGATTTCTTTTTTATCCCATATGTGATTTCCAGAGGTTACAACATCAACACCTGCAGAAAATATTTCATCCAAAACTTTCTTGGTAATTCCCACACCACCAGCAGCGTTTTCTCCATTTGCAACAACCATAGCTAACTGATACTTTGTTTTCAAAATAGGAATATACTGCAGAGCCGCTTGCCTACCAGATTTTCCATAGATATCACCAATCATCAGTATATTCAACTCTTAGCCCCCAAAATTATTTATTAAAAACCATTACGCGGCCTTCTTCGCGTATTCCAATCAAATTAGTCGCCATTTGATTTAGCTTCATATTGCCTATCATATTATCAATAAAATCTTCCTGAAATATACCATCTTCTTCCGCCGGGGTCGTATTACCATCCGTAACGAGTGACTCTTTAAAATTTTCTTTCATTAACGTACTAATCAAAGCAATTTCGCCCTTTGATAGAGTATCCATATCTCGAACAAAACTAATAAAAGCAACATTTTCATAACTGCTCATATTGATCTCTATTTTATTACTTTTAAAACCTTCTAAGCTATGATAAGTTAATATACTACGAAAAATTACATCTTTTACCAATAAAAATTCATTTTTTGACGGCATTTTGTTTAATACAAATGTCATCTTTAATAAATCATTGATTGGTTCAAAATTAAGAGTACCAATTTCCGGATAGCAAACAAGTATCGATACTAACAAATTAACACCGTCAGTATTTAATTTTTCTTCTTGTTCTAGCTTCATCATAATCACCATCCAACAAATTAGTCTATTGATAAAAATACAATTCTATTATAGTATTCCTATTCGATATATTTAATTCAATTCCTTTCAATACTTCATATAAAAATATCAAAAACGACCTTGTATTATACAAGGTCGTTAATTTTGCTAAATTATTTTGCGTAATCAACTGCACGCGTTTCGCGTATTACTGTTACACGAATTTGTCCCGGATATTCAAGTTCACTTTCGATTCTCTTGACAATATCTCGAGCTAAGCCGACAGACGTAACGTCATCAATTTTATCTGGTTTTACCATAATACGAATTTCACGGCCTGCCTGAATAGCAAACGATCTATCTACACCTTCAAAGGATTCGGCAATTTCTTCTAAGCGAGTTAAACGTTTTAAATAACTTTCAAGACTTTCACGACGGGCACCAGGGCGCGCTGCAGAAACCGCATCTGCCGCAGATACAAGTACCGCTTGTACTGTATTAAATTCTATATCTCCATGATGCGCTGCAATGCAATTGATAACTTCAGCGGATTCACGATATTTTTTCGCTAAATCAGCACCAATTGTTACATGTGGACCTTCTACTTCATGATCAACAGCTTTCCCCAGATCATGTAGTAATCCACCACGTTTTGCAAGCATAACATCGACACCAAGTTCTGCCGCCATAACACCTGCTAAATGTGAAACTTCAATAGAATGTTTTAAAACATTTTGACCATAACTAGTTCTATATTTCAAACGACCTAATAATTTTATAACTTCTGGATGTAATCCATGAACACCAGTTTCAAAGGTTGCTTGTTCACCAGCTTCTTTAATCCGTTGTTCCACTTCTTTTTGCGCTTTTTCAACCATTTCTTCAATACGCGCTGGATGAATACGACCATCGGTAATCAATTTTTCTAAAGCAATTCTTGCCACTTCACGTCGTACAGGATCAAAGCCTGATAATATTACAGCTTCTGGAGTGTCATCAATAATTAAATCAATCCCAGTAAGAGTTTCTAAAGTACGAATATTACGACCTTCACGACCGATAATTCTACCTTTCATTTCATCATTTGGCAATGCAACTACGGATACTGTTGTTTCAGCAACATGATCTGCCGCACAACGTTGGATTGCTAAAGAAATGATGTTACGAGCCCGTTTATCAGCTTCTTCTTTCGCTTGTTGCTCTAACTCTTTTATCATCATTGCTGTTTCGTGCTTAATTTCTTCTTCTACATTGGCAAGTAACATTATACGGGCTTCTTCGGAATTTAAACTAGAAATTCTTTCAAGTTCAGATAGTTGTTTTCCATGCAATTCATTCACTTTCTCTTGACACTTATCAACTTCAGTTTCTTTACTTGTAAGTACTTCTTCTTTTTTCTCAAGGGAATCCATTTTTCTATCAAGGTTTTCTTCTTTTTGAACTAATCTACGTTCTAAACGCTGTAAATCATTACGACGTTCTTTGGTTTCTTTATCTAATTCTAAGCGTAACTTGTGAATATCTTCTTTCGCTTCCAGTAACGCTTCTTTTTTCTTAGCCTCACCTTTTTGCTCCGCATCCATAACAATTTTCTTTGCTACATCCTCCGCTGAACCAATTTGTGACTCGGCTGTCTTTTTTCTCGTCCAATAACCAATACCTGCACCAATAACTACCGCAAGTATTACAGACAATAATATCTCAACGATAATTCTCACACCCCCTCTTAAATTATATTTATGAGTCCCATAAAATAGATGTTTACAATCTATTTTTAAACCTTCATTTATCAATTGCTTCCCTCTTACAATTGATAGTGCTTTTCTAAGCAATAAAATACCATAAAATCATTTTGGCATAACTGTACAAATTCCATTTTAAAGGTTTTTGAAAGTAGTGTCAAGTTAGGCTGTGTGTATATTAGAAAAGTATAAAATCAGAACATGATTTTATACTTTCGAGCATTGCGATCTATCAATAATTTTCTTCAAATTTGGTATATCGTGAAACAGCTTTTCCAATGACTGCGGTAGTAAAGCCTTTACTATATAAATATTTCATCAATAATTTTACATCAATAGATTCTGGAGATTTATATTTTTGTAAAAGTATCTTTTGGGCTATCACAAGTTCAGCCTCATCATCGATCTGAGACTTATACGGTTCCACTAGGCTACGCGCAAACCCCTTTTGCATTAACTTTTGTAAAATATAATTTAAGCTATACTTTTCGGCGCGACAATACTGCTTAAATAACGAATTACAAAGCGTGGCATCATCTAGATAGCCACGCTTTATTAAGGTTTCAACTGCATCATTTATCTCTTCACTTAAATAACCCTTGCGTTGTAATTTTATTTTTAGCTCTTCTGTCCCGTGCGAACGAATTGCTAACATATCTACAGCGGACACAAGGGCTGTTTTTTTAGTCTTCGGTTGTTTCAGCATCACTTACTTTTTCCTCAACAACAGGTGTAGTTACAATTAATTGCGCCCTAATTTTAGCTTCTATTTCAGCCGTTATATTTTTATTATCACGTAAAAATTCTTTTACATTTTCTCTGCCTTGTCCCAAACGGGTACCAGCATAAGAATACCAAGCACCACTTTTTTCAATAATCTCCATTTCTGTTCCAAGATCTACAATACAACCTTCATGAGAAACGCCTTGTCCATACATAATATCAAATTCAGCTTGTTTAAATGGTGGAGCAATCTTATTTTTAACAACTTTAATTCTAGTTCTATTCCCCACCATTTCATTGCCTTGCTTTAATATATCAATTTTACGAACATCTAGTCGAATGGTAGCATAAAATTTTAACGCCCGACCGCCGGTTGTCGTTTCAGGACTACCAAACATAACACCAACTTTTTCACGAATTTGGTTAATAAATACTACGGTAGTATGAGATTTACTGATGACACCAGTTAATTTGCGCATAGCTTGTGACATCAAGCGTGCTTGTAAACCAACATGGGAATCTCCCATTTCACCCTCGATTTCTGCTTTTGGCACTAGCGCTGCAACAGAATCAACAACAACGACATCAATTGCCCCACTCCGAACCAATGCATCGGCAATTTCTAATGCTTGTTCTCCGTTATCTGGTTGTGAAATAAGTAAATTATCTGTATCAACACCAAGTTTTTTTGCATAAATAGGATCTAAGGCATGTTCAGCATCTATAAAGGCTGCAATACCACCTAATTTTTGTGCTTCTGCGATAACATGCAGGGCAATTGTTGTTTTCCCTGAAGACTCTGGACCATAAATTTCAACAATACGTCCTCGCGGAAGTCCACCAACGCCTAAAGCAATATCTAATGGTAACGTCCCTGTCGGAATTACCTCTATATTCATTTTTGCAGAGGCTTCTCCCAATTTCATGATAGAACCTTTACCAAAATCTTTTTCTATTTGTTTCATCGCATTTTCTAAAGCTTTTACTTTATCAATCGCCATATAATCCGCTCCTTTCACTATCTTTTATTATTTTACAAACATTTGTTCGTAAAGTCAATACTTGTTTTAGTTTGCATTCGACAATCCTAGTACAATACCTTTTTAAGCCAAATAAAAAGTCAAAATTCGCCTTTAATAAAAATGAACTATTATTTTATTAGCCATATGCAAAATAGGATTATCACAAAATAAATTTGCAATAATCCTATTTTAATACTAGGGGATTATATCAATCGATTAACGACTTTTTGCTGGTTCTATGTTGATTTTATATCCCTTCAATGTGTTTTTATGCATTACAGCTAAAACACGTTCCGCTACATCTTCAGGAACCTCAACAAAAGTAAAACGATCATAAATGTTAATCACACCGATAATATTACCAGGGATATCGGCTTCTGCCGCAAAAGCACGCACGATATCTTCTGGACGAATTTTTTGGCTACGACCAATGTTCATGAACAAACGAACCATTCCTGGTGATCCACCTGTATTTTCCATTTTAGAAGAAGTTATTGTAGTAGTTTCTTCTTCTTTTTCTTTGAAACCTTCTACCGACAATTTAACTGCTGCAGCCGCAACATCTACAACATCATACTCTGCCGACAAATCAGAAATAATCGTATGATAATCAGAAAATTTATTATTTGCTAACGTTTTTAATAAACGTTCTTTGATTAATTCACGTTGACGTTCCAAAATATCAGCAAAAGATGGTAATGCTTTTCGAACAATTTTGGTTTTTGCTAAACGTTCAATTAATTTTAATTGACGATATTCACGTGGATCGATAAAGGTCATTGCTACACCTTTTTTACCCGCACGACCAGTACGACCAATCCTGTGTACATACGATTCATGATCTTGTGGAATATCGTAGTTGATTACGTGTGTAATATCATCAATATCAATACCACGTGCAGCAACATCAGTTGCAACTAAGATTTCTAATTTTCCCTCACGGAATTTTTTCATAACGCGATCACGTTGTGATTGGCTTAAATCGCCATGCAGACCATCAGACATATACCCACGTGCCTGAAGGGATGCAACAAGATCATCTACGCCTTTTTTCGTACGACAGAAAACAATAATTTTACCTGTTTCTTCTACATCTAATACACGACATAAGCTTTCTAACTTCTCACGTGTTTCATAATAAACTTGATCAATCAATGGAACTGTCAAATTCTCACGACTGATTGTTATCGTTTTAGGGTTATTCATATATTTACCAGCAATTTTTGCAATTGGCCCTGGCATTGTCGCTGAAAATAATAGTGTTTGACGGTCTTCGCTAGATAATTGTTCTAAAATAGCTTCAATATCATCAACAAAGCCCATATCTAACATTTCATCCGCTTCATCAAGAATTAATGTTTTTACGTTTTCTAATTTAATTGTGTTACGACGAATATGATCAAGTAAACGTCCTGGTGTACCAACAACGATTTGAACACCAAATTTTAAAGAACGAATTTGACGATCGATCGATTGCCCACCATAAATTGGTAACGTTTTAACACGTTTGTATTTACCGATTTTATTAAATTCCTCGGCAATTTGAATTGCAAGTTCACGTGTTGGTGTAAGTACCAACGCTTGTATATGACGGCTGCCATCTACTATTTTTTCAATCGTAGGGATACCAAAAGCCGCTGTTTTACCAGTACCAGTTTGTGCTTGACCTACTACGTCATGACCTTCTAATACCAATGGAATCGTTTGACTTTGAATGGGTGATGGTTCTTCAAACCCCATATCACTTACTGCTTGTAATACTTTTTTACTTAATTCAATTTCACCAAATGTAGTTATATCTTTTTTCAAATTATATATCCTCCTAAAAATTAAAGTTCTTGTGTATAACGCCTTACAATATCTAACGCCGTTTGCGATGTACGATACTTGATATATTTACGTTTACCACTAAAATTATTTTTATATACTTTAGTTCCAAGCTTTCCTGTAATTGCAATATAAACTAAGCCTACTGGTTTTTCTTCACTTCCGCCTCCTGGGCCCGCAATACCAGTAACACCTACACCAATATCCGTATGGAACTTCTTTGCAATACCTTCCGCCATCGCAATAGCAACTTCTTCACTAACAGCACCTTTTGCCGTTAAAACATCCTCAGATACGTTTAGTTCACTTTTTTTCACTTCATTCGTATAAGATACTACAGACCCATATACATAGCTTGAGCTACCTGCTACATCAGTTAAACGGCTAGTAATCAAACCACCAGTACAAGATTCGGCACACGCAATCGTTAATTTCTTATCCGTAAGTAACTGTCCAACGACTTCTTCCATATCGCCATCGTCGATGGTAAAAATAAATTCGCCTACGCGACTTTGGATTTCAGTTTCGACTTTACTGATAAGCAGATCAGCTTCTTCCTTTGTATCAGCTTTTGCAGTAATACGGATAATGACTTCGCCTAGTCTTGCAAGAAGCGCCAAAGTTGGATTTCCTTGATTTAAAATCAAATCCTTAATTTTGTCTTCTAATAACGATTCGCCAATACCAAACGTATTTAAAACTCTTGATACGATGACGCTTTCACAGCCATATTTTTTAGATAAATACGGTACTATTTTTAACCTAAACATATCTTTTAATTCATGTGGCGGCCCAGGCAAATTAATAATTACCTTACCTTCATGTTCTATCACAATTCCCGGTGCAGTTCCACAAGCATTATCTAATACAATCGCACCTTCTGGAATCATTGCTTGACGAATATTATTATCCGTCATTTCAATTCCGCGAAAAGCAAATCTTTGTTTGATATTATCTAAACTTGGTTGATGTAAGTTCATTTTAAGATCAAATAGACTAGCTGTAACCAATTTTGTAATATCCCCTTGCGTTGGTCCAAGACCACCAGAAGTGATTACAATATCGGCCCGACTTAATGCAAGCTTTAGCACTTCTGTCATTCGCTGACGATTGTCACCAATCGTTGTTTGATACAACACATCAAAACCCAATTTATTTAACTCTTCTGCTAAATATGCAACATTAGTATTTACAATCTGTCCCAGTAATAGTTCTGTCCCAGTCGTTACAATTTCAACAATCATTTTTCTTTCTCCTTTCTACTTTTCATAAGCCCTATCGTCGCACAAAATGCATTAATTAAATTTAACTCGGTAAACAAAAAATAGTAGGTTCTCTACCCCACTATTTTCCTATATTCGTCCACTTAATTCTACATTGAATCACACGTCTAATTGAAAAATTTTACTATTTAGCTTATTATTCAGTTATTTTTTCGCCTAATATATCATAAGTAAAACCTTGCATAATCTTAACTTTCACTAGATCGCCAGCTTTACTGTCTGAATCATTTTCAACATACACCTGTCCATCAATTTCTGGTGCTTCACGATAAGAACGTCCATAGGCAACCTGTTCTTGTTCTGTATCGCGACCTTCAATCAAAACTTCCAAGACTCTA
>Ga0316613_10002531_pt1 | contig 11756 bp, 10 predicted proteins | sample OWC_soil_day10_C_2_FD_207647 | JGI IMG/M metagenome (GOLD analysis project Ga0316613, IMG submission 207647) | Wetland soil microbial communities from Old Woman Creek delta, Ohio, United States - OWC_soil_day10_CT_b | ecosystem: Environmental > Terrestrial > Soil > Wetlands | place: USA: Ohio... | reverse complement strand
TCTGTGCCAGACGAAACAACCTTAGCAACTGAGGTGTCACTTATTTCTCCCGGCAAAGCTGGAGAAAAAGACTCCGTACGGGCAGTAATCTGCGTCAGGTTTGGAGCAAGTCGTTCGGTCGAGGCCGACGGAGAAAAATCCGCTGGCGCAGGAGGTATCTCATCCTCCTTGTCAATCATAACGGCCGGATCAATGAAAACTTCTATGGCAGTAATTTCCGCTGTCTTATCCACCAGATAAGGCGGTCCCAGCATAGCCAGACAGACAATCAGGGCACTGTGAAGAAGGAACGAGATTCCGGCAGGTTTTGCATATGGGAATTTGCTAAGATATTTCATTCTGGCCTCCGTCAAAGGTTCACCCCCTCTTGTTTTCGGGCTTCACCATGTGTTATCGCAATAGATACTCATGTCAAAAAGAATGTCGATTACATTGTTCCTGCTTTGTCAGCATCGATTCTTGGGTCCTGATATATTTGTAAACGATCCAGCATCTCTTTCTTCTAGATATCATGAAATCATTTCCATGAATAATTCCATAATTATGATATTACAAAAACAAACTAAGGTCAACAAAAACATATATCAATTTTATATTTAGTTTGTTTTGGTTGTTTTATTTTGTTTGTTTATGCTTTGCTAGTGTCCAAAAAGACATACGCAAACAAAGCATCCATTATGTATTAAACACTGAATACTATTTAGCACTCTAGAAAATTAGCAAATTACTTTCGAAAAACATAAAAGAAAGTAAAAAACCTGCCTCTTTTGCGGTATTGTTTAATCGCCAAATCAAACAAGCCCAAGGAGCATTCTTTTACTTTTATGATTATACCTACTCTTTGTAAAGGCAACAGCCACTCTCAAACATAAATTTTTTTGACCTTACCAACCTTATCGCGAAAGAAGCTATTCAATTATTGAATAGCTTGAAAACCATATTTATTAAGCACTGCCATCCCATCAGAACTCGTCAAATATTGCAAAAAGCCTTCTGCTTCCTTAGGATGCTTCGTACCACAAATAACAGCACCGAGAAATGTGATTGGTTCATGTGTATTTTCCGGGGCTATTGCAACAACTTTTACTTTGTCACTAGCGGCTGCCACTGTGGAAAATACAATCCCAGCTTCCACATTCCCTGTCTCCACATACGTCAACACTGTATGAATATCTTTGGTCATCACAGCTTTTTCTTGCACTGTTTCCCATACTTGTAATTTTTCTAATACCTGTTTGGCATATTCCCCAGCTGGCACTGTGTCTGGCATACCCATGCCAAAACGCGTAACATTTGAGTTGGTCAAATCTTGAAAGCTTTGCAATTCAAGTTTTGAAGCTTTCGGTACAATCAATACCAATTGGTTCCCAACCAAATTCTTACGTGTAGCAGGAATAATTAGATTCTTTTTCTGCAATGCATCCATTTGTTTATTTGCAGCGGAAATAAACAAATCCGTTGATGCTCCTTGCTCTATTTGGGTTTGCAATGCGCCAGAAGAAGCCAAGTTATATACAATCTTAATCGGATGATCAGCTTCATATTTTTGTTGAATTTCCAGCAGAGCATCTTTAAGCCCCATGGCTGCCGATACATTTATTTCAACTAGCTGAGATTGAGGAGCTACGACCGGTTGCATCTTCCCACATCCAGTAATGAATAAAAAGGTCATGGCGCTTACTACTAAACACATTTTGGCATATAGGCCATTCATCGACATAATATATCCCCCTTATTCTTGCAGCCCCTTCACTACATGTTGAAGTTCCATCGGCAGGAAAAGCTTCTCATCTTCTCGAACTTGCGGTGGATTCATTGGAATAAATCCCGCTTTATTCATATAATCTTGCCCATCAGTCAAAAGAAACTCTAAAAATTCCAACGCTTCTTGACGGTGGGGTGAATTATTTACTAAGGTTAAGCCATAAATAATAGGTTGTCCTTTTACCTCCACAAAAGATCCCTCTGCCTTACCAGTAAGTTTTAAAACAGCTTGTTGATAGTAGTCCGCATACCCTAAAGATGAGAAATCTAGTTGTTCTGGTAACTTCACATAGGAATAACCACCTTGTTTCGCTGAGGATTCATACATAAAGAAATAATCTAATTGACCAATACGAAGTTTTTCCTGAATTTCTTTCCCATTATTCACAATATTAGTAGGATGAAAATTCTTTTCCAGCCTTTGGTACAAACCAGGCAACTGGTAATATTTCTCAGCCAACTGCATCGACAAGACAGCCCGATAGCCGCCAGGATCTAAATTGGGATCAGTATGGCCATATTCTACATCAGGTCTAGCTAAAATCTCATACCAGTTATCCTCGTTAATTTCATCAGCATATTTACTTTTATCAGTATAAACTAAGACAGCCTTGTTCCTTGCAAAAAACACATTAAACTTCGCAAACTCAGGTTTCATCAAACTATCAATGGTTTCATAGTCGGCCGAAGCAACAATATCACAGGGTCTGTTCATTTCCGTTACTTTACGAGCGGCTTCCCGGCTTCCGCTTCCTTCCAACACCACCTTAATTTCTGGATGAACAGCCTCAAATGCCTTAGCAATCTTCTGAAAAGGTCCATTTAAACTTCCTGCATGAAATACAATCACTTCTGTTTTCTCAGGCATTTCTGCAGCATACCCAACTGGAAGAAATGATAAAGATACACATAAACATAATAAAACTATACTTCTAAAATTCATAACACTAACCCCTTTCATTCTTAAATACCTTCTATTTTACAAGTAAAATCCAATGGAGGAGCATATAAAACAGAACTGAAAACAATCAAATCAACTGTTTTTGCAAATTCTTTAATATTCCCTCCTTGAATACCTCCCGCTACACCAACCTTTACTTGACTGTTTAACTTTTTTATTTTTTTAACAATCGGAGGCAGCGCTTCTGCCTCAAAATGATCGAGCAATATAACATCACAAAAACTAGCACATTGATAAGCTTCCTCTTCATTGCGCGGCTCGATTTCAATCTTATGATGAAAAGATTTTATATCTATCGGCAATTCTCCGAGCATTCGTAGATGATTTTGGGTAATCAGTACTGTATCACTTAAAGAATTGCGATGATACAATCCGCCCCCATCCTCTACAGCTTCAATTTCTTCTTGTCGCATTCCTAGATGGGCTTTACGGCAGGCAACAACGATTTCAACATCAGGATTAGCCTCTTTTGCTTCATTCACAATTTGTCGTGTCTTAGTCGCAATAGCACAAAGAGTTGTAAGATATGTTTGGCTAATCCTCCACATTTTAAAAAGTATTTTCAAATCACCAACTGCCTCTATGATCGTATCACCAGATTCTATTAATTCGCCTGGTTTTTGGCAAAACAACACCTCTAGCTTTTGCGATTCAAAAAAATCTCTAAGACGAAACACGCCAGTAATAACCGCATCTTCCCTAGTTATAAGCTTCATCCTCCCCCCACCTTCAATTTTAAGTAGTTCAGTTGTAATATCTGCGTAAGGACAGTCTTCTTGTAAACCAAGTTCTAATGGATAAATTTTCATAATTTCTTCCTCCCTTATATTCTCACCATTTCTAAACTTAACTTAACCTAACTAGCAAAAACAAATAATTCCTAATAAAATTTTCCTAAATTGCTCAAAATAACCCTATAACGGCTATTTGTCCATTGTGAAATTATTAAAAATAAGATATGCTGTAAACAATACTATTAAGTAACTATGAGGTGAAAATACTTGTCTGATACTATATCTTACACCCCGGAAGAAGTAGCAAAACTACTTAAAATTTCACGTTTCACAGTCTATGAATTCATCAAACGCGGCGAATTGACCGCCTATCACATCGGACGTAAACTACGTATAGAGGCAGCGGATCTAGACATCTTTATGAAAAAAGCCAAGGGCACAAGCCAGCCAACCTCTGGCCCTACTCAGCAAATGGCCACTATTCCTATTTCTAGTCAGGATGGCTTGATTATTTACGGGCAAGATGCTGTTCTCGACGTATTAACGCGGCATCTACAAAGACAGATGCCCTATCTTAGGTTTCTACGTTCCTATAACGGCAGTATGGATGGGCTAATTGCCCTATATCGCGGTACAGCCAACTTGATTACAACTCACCTTTGGGATGGTGATACTGAGGAGTATAATACGCCCTATGTTCGTCGCCTACTGCCAGGCCAACGAGCAATCATTATTAATTTAGTGTATCGCCAAGCGGGATTTTATGTAGCACCCGGCAACCCCAAGAATATAAAAGACTGGTCAGATTTAATTAAGCCAGATATTCGTTTTATTAACAGAGAGCCAGGCTCGGGAGCCCGAGTACTGCTTGATGAAAAGCTTCGACAGTTAAATATTGATCCTAGAACCATTCTAAATTACAACCAAGAAGAAACCAGTCATCTCGCCATCGCCAGCGCAGTCGCTCGTGGAGAGGCTGATGTAGGGGTAGGTATTGAAAAAGCGGCTATGCAAGTTCAAAATGTGGAATTTGTTCCTCTGCAAAAAGAGCGTTATGACTTAGTACTACTACGTCACGACTTGGACAAACCTCACTTTCAAATCCTGTTATCAATACTACGCTCTCCTGCTTTTCATAAGGAAATAGATAGTATGGGTGGCTATGATGTATCACGAATGGGTGATATCATGGCACAAGTCTAATCTGATCACCTCCAAAATTTAAAGTACTGGCGTGATGCGTAATAAACATTCTCGCCGGTACTTCTTTGCACACGCAGCAAACTAAATACAACTAAAACAAACTTAACTCGAATTATACATCTATCTTTCGCTTATTTCAATGCATTTCCGCTATAAAATCGAGATTTTTTATTGACTCTAGTTTAGTTTTGTAGTATTTTAATTATAATACAAGTATTCACTTTCTTTAAAAAGCTCTCAGTGTATCCTTTTGTTCTATTTTAATAGCGTGGTACAAGGGAGTATCAACTAATCTAGTTCTGTTGAGCTACGTTAGTTGATTTTTTTCGGAAGTAGTACTCGCAACATTAAATACTGGAGGGAAAACAACATGAAGACTCGTTTATTATCTTTTCTGATGACAGTCATTTTAATTACATCACTCATCACAGGTTGCAGCAGCGAAAAACAAGCTGCTCCAGCCACACAACAACCAAAAGTTGAACTGAACATATCGGCCGCTGTCAGCCTAAAGGATGCACTTGAAGAAATTCAAAAAAATTATGAAGCTAAAAATCCCAATATAAAACTAACATATAACCTCGGGGCCTCAGGTGCTCTCCAAAAACAAATTGAGCAAGGCGCTCCCGCTGATATTTTCATGTCGGCAGCTCCAAAACAAATGAATGATTTAGAAGCAAAAAATCTTATTAATAAGCCTACACGCAAGAACTTGGTTGAAAATAAACTGGTTATTATTGTACCAAAAGCATCAAGTATCAATATCTCAAAATATGAAGATTTAACAAAGGATGAAGTCCAAAAATTAAGCATTGGCGAAACAGCATCGGTGCCAGCAGGGCAATATGCCCAAGAAGTTCTAAAAAAATTGGGAATCTGGGATAAAATAAAAGATAAAGCCGTGCTCGCGAAAGATGTGCGTACAGTTTTAACCTATGTGGAAACAGGCAACGTAGAAGCCGGTATTGTTTACAAAACAGATGCTGCATCCAGTGACAAAGTAAAAATTACAGCTACCGCACCAGAAGGTTCTCACCAGCCCATTGTATATCCAGTCGCAGTTTTGTCAGGAACCAAACAACAAAAAACAGCAGAAGATTTCCTTACCTATCTAAATACTCCTGAATGTAAAGCCATCTTTGAAAAATACGGCTTTACCATGAGTAAATAATATAAATATAATAAGATGGTGCAGGTGAAACTTATGGTCGAATGGCAACCCGTTATTCTCTCAATCAAAGTTGCATCCATTTCAGTATTGTTTGTATTTTTCCTAGGAATACTAGCGGCTTATGTGATGAGAAGCGTAGATATTCCAGGCAAAGCCGCTTTAGAATCACTTTTTACTCTGCCATTAGTTTTGCCTCCTGTCGTCATTGGATTTTTACTGTTAATCTTAATCGGCAAACAAGGGCCAGTAGGTATCTTACTGAAAGAATATTTTGATATGCAAATTATTTTTACCCAATCAGCCGCCGTTCTCGCTGGTATTGTTGTATCCTTTCCACTCATGTATCAAAGTACCAAAGCAGCTTTTGAAAGCATCGATAAAACATTAGAAGATGCTGCCCGCACGCTAGGTTCTAGCGAATGGCGGGTATTCTGGACAGTGACCATACCATTATCCTGGCCAGGTCTTGTATCCGGTTTGGTGCTCTCCTTTTCAAGGACTTTAGGAGAATTTGGCGCGACGATTATGATTGCCGGTAATATCCCTGGCAAGACACAAACCATTCCATTGGCAATTTATTTTGCAACAGAATCAAACGACTTGGTAACGGCAGGTATGTATGTAATCATTATCAGTGTAATCACCTTTTCCATTATTTTCGGACTGAACCATTGGAAAGGCAAAAAGGCACTTATTTAAACTGCAACAAGGAAGGAGTAGCACAATGTTAACAGTAGATATTAAAAAAAAATTATCTGATTTTACCCTAAATATCTCATTTACTGCTCCGAATAAAACCCTTGTTTTATTCGGTCCTTCTGGGTGCGGTAAAACTACGATATTGCGTTGTATCGCAGGTCTACTTAAACCAGATGAAGGTAGCATTGTATCCAATGGAACAGTTTTCTACTCTTCACAAAATACTACTCATTTACCGCCTAGAACGAGAAATGTCAGTTATATGTTTCAGGACTTTGCACTGTTTCCTCACATGAATGTAAAGCATAATATTTGGTATGGGGTTAAAACTCTTAACCAACAAGCCAATGAATTATATGAAAAACTCATTACCTTATTAAAAATTGAACACTTACCACATCGCAGGATAAACCAATTGTCTGGTGGCGAAAAGCAACGCGTAGCTATGGCTCGTGCATTAATGGCTGAGCCTCAGATCCTTTTACTAGACGAACCCTTATCTGCACTAGATGCCCAAAGTCGCTACGAATTGCAAGACGAACTAAAAAAACTGCAAGAAATTTGGAACATCCCATTCGTTCTTGTTACCCATTCACCGGAAGAAGCCCAAGCACTAGGTAGTGAAGTAGTATTTCTCCATCAAGGACAACAAGTAGCTGAGCCACCACCATCCTGGAACATGAACGCGAATGGCACAACGACTAGAAGCTCTTTTCAATACTTTTATTAGTATAAAAAATCATTAAACCGCAATAAGCATGGGTCTTGCAATTATAACTATTGCAAGACCCATGCTTATTGTATTTACTAAATTCTTAAAAAACATAATAAATTCATTATCATCTAACAAACTACAAAGCCATGTCTTTCAAAAATCATTCTCGCCTTATTACTTGAAAGAAATTTCACAAATTCTTTTCCGTCTTCTATGTTCGTGTTGTTTTTGAGTATAGCGATCGGATATACAACTGGAGAATAAGCTTTAAAGGGTACTACTTGGTCGATAATTTTTACTTTGTCTGAGGTCTTTGCATCGGTCCGATATACAATACCTACATCAATATTCCCTGTTTCAACAAACTTCAAAGCCTGACGAACATCTTTGGCAAAAACCAACTTAGATTTAACTTTCTCCAGAATTTCTAATGACATCAGTATATCTCGGGCATATTTCCCCGCAGGTACAGTATTGGGATCACCAATAGCTATCTTATTAATTTTTTCTCCTGCCAAATCTTCAAACTCACAAACAACGCTTGAATTCTTCGACGTGATCAGGACAATTTCGTTTTCCAATAGCTTCTTCCTAGTTTCATCAATTAATAAATCCTTCTTTTGCAATTCATCCATCTGCCCTAGTGCCGCCGGAATAAAGATATCAGCCAGTGCACCATCCTCAATGTGTTGTTTTAACTCGCCAGAACCACCGAAGCGAAACACAATATTTTTTTGAGGATTATCTTTCATATACGCTTGTTCAATTTCGAGCATCACATCCTTAGCACTGATGGCTACGTATATTTTTATTGCCACGAGAATCCGTCTAAATTCAGAAACCAGTACTGGATCAAACTGTATTCCCGCACCATTTTCCAGTTCAGCGAGTGCTTTTTCTTGGGACATGCCTTTGCGATAAGGGCGGTCATTTGTCATAGCGTCATACGCATCAACAATAGCAAGGATACGACACTCGAGTGGAATGTTTTCTCCTTTTATGCCTTTAGGATAACCACACCCATTCCACCACTCATGATGCTTTAATATCCAGTTAGCTATATGGGCAAGGTCTGGCGATGACACGGCTATGCATTGTCCTATTTCGCAGTGTTTTTGCATTTCTTTTCTTTCTTCAGAAGTAAGGGGGCCTTGTTTTAGCAGCACTTTATCTGAAATACCCACCTTTCCTATATCATGAAATTCTGCTAATAACATTAACTCATTTACTTTTTCTTCCGATAATCCCAGTGAAAATGCCATCAGTTCCACCAGGATTTTTAAACGCTCACAGTGACCTTCAGTAATGAAATCCCTTGCTCCGATCATGCGCATAATTGTGTTAATAGCAGCTCTCCTACTACTACTCTTTTGTTGTAACTTTTCTTTGTACATATTACGATCTGCTTTTTTGAATAAGCTGGTAATATTGGCGGATAACTTATTGTCAACAGTATACCCAAGGGAAACACTTAAAAGTAGTCCGGATTTATTTTCATTATACTTTGATATATTATCCCTAATTCGCAGACATGCTTCCCTTAACGAATGAGAAGAGCTCCTGGGAAGCAAAACAGCAAACTCATCACCACCAATTCTAGCCACTATATCTTCTTTGCGGAAACTTTGTTTTAGTATATTCGCTACTGCAATGATCATATTATCGCCGACTCTATGCCCCAATGTATCATTGATAATCTTTAGCCCATCAATATCACATATAATTAAACCAACAGGAGCATATTGTTGTCCTCTTATATTTAAAAATTCATTTTCGAAACAAGTGCGATTCGATAAACCAGTTAGAATATCATGCATACTTGTGTATATCAATTGTTTTTCCAGGCGCCTTTCTTCTGTCATATCATAGAAAACAATGACGAACCCTAAAATATAATTGGTATCATCTACAATCTGTGAAATTGATCCATCAACAAAAATTTTTTCGAAATTTTTTTTTACCAACAATGTACCTTTGCCAAACTTAATATATACATCGTGTTTAATCTTACCAACTGGAAACTCAATAAGCTTACCCGTTGCTTTATCTATTATTTCGAATAATTCTATTACGGTTGTCCTCAAGACCTCTATTTGTGAATAACCTGTAAGTTTTTCAGCCGTACTGTTCATAAATAATATATTGGCATTGAAATCAGTAATTATTACGGCCTCTCTAATACTTGATGGTACAAATTGAAGCATTTCATCTAACTCATTGAACTTTTCCATACGCCAGGTCGTTGCAATGATTGGTGATCTCTTGAGATAAGACGTAGCCATAATACCCCTCCCGGAGAATGATTGATTGAATTTATTTACACGAGAAACTTAGCAACAGATTCTTTCAGATGATTCGCCATTGCACTTGTTTCTTCCGCACTAGCTGCCACTGTTTGCATAGCGGCCGATTGTTCCTCCGATGAAGCCGCAACTTCTTCACCATGTGCTGCAACAGTTTCAATAACTGTCGCAAGATGGTCAATCAATTTTACAATTTGTTCCGAATTGGCAACTTCCTCAGAGGCTAAATCACCAATCTCCCTGGTTTCAGCAACAGTCTGCGTTACGGCCTGTAAAATTCCATCTAAAGCTAATCCTGCTTCATTGACCGTAGCTACACCATATTCAACTTCTGAAACATTTTGCGCCATTGCCAATACTGCCACATTCGTTTTCTCAGTAACCCGTTTCACTAGAGCTGTGATCTCTTGAGCTCCCCGATCAGATTGCTCAGCCAACTTACGTACTTCTTCCGCTACAACTGCAAAACCACGCCCATTTTCTCCAGCCCGCGCAGCCTCAATAGCCGCATTAAGTGCCAAAAGGTTGGTTTGTTTAGCCAAACTCGTTATGGTATCTGTAATGCGGGATATTTGCTTGGAATAATCATTAAGCTCACCAATGATCTGACTAGAATGTTCTGCCTGCCGTTTAATATTACCCATTTTGCTAACCGATTCATCAACCTTAAGTCGCCCGTTTTCCGCGGACAGCAACGTGTTTTCTGAGTTTTCACAAGTATGATTAGTCCTTGCTTTGGCCATTTGTATCAGACTCGCTAACTGCACTAATGCTTGAGCTGCTTCTAGCATAGATTTATTTCCTAAGTCCGCCTCCTTGGATAAGTTTTGCATATTATTCGAAATTTCTCCGCTTGTTGCGGTCACTTGTTCTGTTGATGCCGCCATTTCTTCCGAAGCCCTAGCTAAATGTCCGGAAACCGACCGAATATTAGTAATCATCTCTACAAAGTTCTTATGCATAGTTCGTAGCGAATCAGCTAGCACTCCTATTTCATCCCCAGTTTTTACTTTGACCTTATTCCGCAAATCTCCATTTGCATATTGATTGGCAATGGCAGTAAGTTCTCCAACAGGCTTACGAATCATATTAGTCAGAATAACTGCGATCGTTATGCCCAATAGTAATACCAGTAAACTGATAACTGATGAAATCGTCATTACATTATTGGCCGTGATGATACTCTCTTGTATCAATCCTTTTGCTAAATCAACATTGCCCTTAGCAAAAATATTTATTGTTTTTTCAATCCCTGCTGTTTGCGGCGCAAGCGTAGCTGCAAGTTGGGTTAACCTTATCTTACAATCTTGTGCTTTCACAAAATTCCCCATTGCCAACTCCGCATTATATTCTCTGGCAATTGGCAAATATTCTGTCATAACAACATTTTTATTTTTTATAGTTTCATCAATCAATACTTGTACTTCTGACCGTTTTTCCACCCGGGCAAGTTCCAGCAATTCTTTCTCTAGAGCTAAAACTTGATTAAAACTGTTCTCAATCTTGCTGATCTTAGTTTCGTCCCCATATGCAATATAAGAACGAACTTCTGAAACATTCCCTTTGAATTCAATGACAAGTTCCTCTGCAAGTGCCATACGAATATTTGACTCATTTATTTTGACCAAATCTTCATTTGCATTTCGGAGGGAAATAAGAGAATTCATTGCCATAACCATGATCAGAGCAATAATCACTCCGAAACTTAAAAAAATTTTAGTACCTATCTTCATCTTCATTTTTATGTCACCATCTTTATATTATATTTAACTTAACAGATGACAATTCCCATAGTCGAGATATCGTTCTCCTCACCTTATTCCTTTAAAGTTATTGCATTACAAATACTTTATTTAATCTTGTTAATTCGAACAACTCTTTCACAAGGCTAGTTGCACCAACAAGGGTTATCCCCCCATTCATTTTCAATGCCCTTTTTTGTATAGCTACAAACACCCCCAGCCCTGAGCTGTCAATATAATCAACATTATTGAGTTTAATTATAAATTGTTTATGACCTGATTCCATAAAAGCAATCAGCTTTTCTCGAAGAACAGCTGCTTCTTCAACATACATACTACCCCATAAAGTCACCGTAACTTGTCCGTTATTAATAACAGTATCAATCTCCATGCTAATGATCTCCTTTCAATCCAATACAACTATATCTAGCCACCATTCTAAGCAACCTTAGTTTTTTTAATCA
>Ga0316613_10002530_pt1 | contig 11757 bp, 13 predicted proteins | sample OWC_soil_day10_C_2_FD_207647 | JGI IMG/M metagenome (GOLD analysis project Ga0316613, IMG submission 207647) | Wetland soil microbial communities from Old Woman Creek delta, Ohio, United States - OWC_soil_day10_CT_b | ecosystem: Environmental > Terrestrial > Soil > Wetlands | place: USA: Ohio... | reverse complement strand
GTTTCGATTTAGATTTAAGCATGCTAAATCCCTACTTTCTTGATACAGTTATCATCCTTATTATACTAAATATGGGGTATTTTTGCTATACTTCGACTTTTTCAGTGGTCTCCCACCGTCCCCCTGGCTTGTCAAGAACTCCTGCCAATTTTTATAAAAAAGCAAACCTGACACTGAGGGTTTGCTAGGTCTTTTTATAACCAGTTTGGATTTTCAGACTGGTTATTTTTATATTGAGACTGATGTAAATTTAGTGATTATTATATATTTTTGTTTACATGGAAACAAAAATATGGTATCGTTGTATTGTTTCCACAGAAACAAAGGGGGTTTTAATATAGATAATAAAGCGCAAATTTTAAGATCACTTACACGGATACAAGAACGTTCCAATATCCTTGAGCAACACAGAGAAGAAATTTTTGCGGGAATTAATTTAGCGGAAGCACATTGTATTGACAAGATTGGTTCGATGGACTACTCCAATGTTACAAAAGTAGCGGCTGAAATGGGCATGACACGAGGAGCCATCAGTAAAATCACTAAAAAGTTACTAAGTAAAAATTTAATTGATAGCTATCAAAAACCAGAAAACAACAAAGAAATTTATTTCTGCCTGACTGAGCAAGGGGCGAAAGTATATATCGAACATAAAAAATGTCATATGCAAGCGAGGCAAGAGAAATTAGCTATTTTGTCAACGTATAGTGAAGTTGAGCAAGCAATTATCTTACGATTTTTGAATGATATAAATCAGAAGTATGATAAAAAATTAAATGAAGAAGTATAAGTAGGGTACATAAGAGGGGGACATGGAATATCGAAAATATGTGTATGTAGTAGCATTAGGTCATTTTTTCTGCGATATTGGCATGGGGGCATTACCGGCTATTTTACCGTTTTTTATTTTACAGTATGGTATGGATTATCGATCTGTAGCGGGATTGATGTTTGCTTCCTGCTTTTTATCTTCTGTTGTGCAGCCTACATTTGGCTGGCAGATCGTACGTCAAAAACATGGCTTATGCCGCTAGGAATTTTTTTGTCTGGTGCAGCAATGGGGCTGGCAGGACTTTTTGAAAATTATTGGGCTATTTTTGCAGTGGTAACGGTGAGTGGAATTGGCAGTGCTATTTTTCATCCAGAAGCAGCGCGGATGATCCATAAGCTTTCCGGAACAAAAAGAGGTACAGCCTTGAGTATTTTTTCTGTGGGCGGGAACGGTGGTTTTGCTATCGGACCAATTATTGCGGTGGCTGCTATTACTGCATTTGGCATGAAAGGGACGGCGATATTTTGTTTGTTGGCATTGATTATGGCAATGGTTCTACTAATGATTGTTCCAAAAATGAAAGCAGATATCGCGAATACCTTATTATCAGATATATCGACAGCTGGAAAGACTGCAGAACCAAAAAGCAATCTTCAAAATGATTGGCCATCCTTTGCTCGATTGACACTGCTGATTGTTTTTAGCTCGATTGTCATTTGTGGATTGCGAAGCTTTATTCCACTATATTTAGTAAATGTCACAGGGCTTTCTACTGCGGCAGCTGGTTCGGCGTTGACGTTATTATTTATGTTTGGTGTAGTGACTACACTCATTGGCGGACTATTGGCAGACAAAATCGGCTATTTGAAAGTGGTGCAGATGAGCTATGTGCTCTTGGTATCGATGGTAGGTTTATTATCACAGACGACGAATGCGTTCATTTGTTATGCGTTGATGATACCGATTGGATTTGCTATGTTCTCACCGTTTAGTTCAGTCGTTGTTTTGGGGCAGAGCTATTTAGCACGTAGTATCGGTTTTGCTTCCGGAGTGACACTGGGACTTACTTTCAGTGTGGGTGGTATTTTTGTTCCATTAATTGGTGGTTTTGCGGATAATTACGGCCTGACGGCAACGATGGAACTTCTTACGGCATTTGCCTTACTTGCCGCACTGTGTTCTTTCTTTTTGCCAAAGCCTGTACATAAGGGAGTAATTCAAGCGAAGGCTATATGAGTAGCATACGGGCGAAGACTACTTCCATTTTTCCCCAACGAATTGTGCCAGAAAGAAGACGTGTGTCCACAGAAGACGAGCAAAGATCATACTTGTGTTTCAAGGTTGATTGATAACTTAATAAAAAAAGACCTGATTGAGCGTAGGCCTGATGTAAATGACCGCCGTACGAACTTAATTTATTTAACAGGAGCAGGAAAAACTCTACAAGTAAAGGGTGCTAAGCTAGTTGAAGATCACTTACAGCATGCGTTTAATGGAATCGATTTAAGTGATATAAAAACATGTTTAAGTGTTATCGATAAAGTTATAGAAAATTTAAAAGAAGAATAAGTAATAGCCATGCTCCATAGTAATATAAGACCTCACAGAATTTTCTGTGAGGTCAATTTTTGGGGCAAATAATAATAGCCTGTAGCAAAAGCTACAGGCTATTATTATTTTACACCCGTTTTTGCGGATGATAATGGGTATGCAACAAATGATGAGATTTTTCCCCTAGTGGTTTGCCCAGCCAAGTATCATACAATTCTGTTACTGCCGGATTCTGATGGGACTTGCGCATAGTATTAGCAGTATCGCACTGATAAATGGCATCTATTCTCTTTTGACGTAATTCTGTCGCCATGACGATAGGTTGACCAGCGCCACCGATACAGCCACCTGGACAAGCCATAATCTCAATAAAGTGATAATCAGCCTCACCTTTACGGACTTTTTCCATGAGGATTTTAGCATTACTTAAGGTATGGGCCACTGCCACTTTTATTGTTAAGTCACCAACTTGTACCTCAGCTTCTTTTATCCCTTCTAAACCACGCACTGTTTTAAAGTCGATGCATTCTAACTCTTTACCTGTCACGACTTCATAAACTGTTCGCAGGGCAGCCTCCATAACTCCGCCTGTCGCCCCAAAGATAACCCCAGCACCTGTACTGATACCCATCGGTGCATCATACTCTTCACTTGGTAATGCGTTAAAATTAAGGCCTTGTTCACGAATCATCATGGCCAGTTCACTGGTAGTTAATACATAATCAACATCCTGATAACCGCTTGATCTAAATTCTTCCCGCCCAGCTTCAGCCTTCTTGGCTGTACATGGCATAACAGCCACCGAAATAATATCCTTAGGATCAATCCCTGCTTTTTCTGCATAATAGGTTTTAACCAAGGCACCAAACATTTGCTGAGGTGATTTCGCAGTGGACAGATGTTCTAATAAATCAGGATACTTAAGTTCAGCGAAATTAACCCACCCTGGGCTACATGAGGTGATCATCGGCAATTTGCCACCATTCTTCAGGCGATCTAACAGTTCAAAGCCTTCTTCCATAATCGTTAAATCAGCACTAAAATTGGTATCAAATACGCGATCAAACCCAAGTCTCTTGAGGGCTGCGACCATTTTACCAGTTACGATCGTACCTTGCGGTAAATCCAAGGCCTCACCAAGGGCTACCCGCACAGCTGGCGCGGTTTGGACAACCACATGTTTACTAGGATCACTTAGTTCACGCCATACAGCTTCGGTATCATCTTTGATTGTAATAGCACCTGTCGGGCATACAGCAGCGCACTGTCCACAGAAGGTACAAGCCACTTCATGCAATCCTTGATTGAAAGCAGGTACTACCGTAGTATTAAAACCACGATTCGCAAAGCTATATACATTCATACCCTGGCGATCACTGCAAACCCGCACACAACGACCACAGAGAATACATTTACTTTGATCACGTACCAAAGATGGATTTGATTCATCAAGGGGATAACTTTTTCGTTCACCCTCAAATCGCCCTTTACGAATCCCAAGATCGGCAGCTATCGTCTGTAGTTCACAATTTAAGTTACGCTGACAAGATAAGCAATCCTGGGGATGATTGGCAAGTAATAATTCTACAACTAATCTACGAGCCTCACGCACCCCCGCAGTTGTCGTGCGCACCACCATGCCTTCGTTGACGGGATATACACATGATGCGACCAAACTTCGGGCGCCTTCTACTTCTACCATACATACCCGGCATTTTCCTGCCGTCCTGAGTTCCGGATGATAGCAGAGTGTGGGTATATTTATTCCTACAGTCTGCGCTGCTTCCAGCACAGTCGCGCTTTTAGCCACTTGCACCGGTTGTCCATCAATTGTTATATTAACCATTTCCATCGCATTCCCTCCCGTTTGTCAAAATCATCCCTTAGTTATCGCTTTAAACGGACATTTAGCCATACAAGCGCCACATTTGATACATTTTTCTTGATCAATTATGTGCAACCCTTTCTTTTCACCACTTATGGCTACTACCGGACATTCTTTTGTGCATAAGCCACAACCTTTACACACTTCACTAATATTATATTGGGTCAATCCGGTACAAGCCCCTGCTGGACAACGTTTTTCTTTTATATGAGCTTCATATTCATGACGGAAATATCGTAATGTGCTTAGCACTGGATTGGGTGCTGTTTGCCCGAGGCCGCAAAGTGCCGTAGTTTTAATATTTTTGGCCAGGACTTCTAACAGCTCAATATCCCCTTCTTTACCTTGGCCTTCCGTAATGCGAGTCAGAATTTCCAGCATACGTTTGGTACCTTCACGACAAGGCGTACATTTGCCACAAGATTCTGCTTGTGTAAAGCTTAAGAAAAATTTAGAGATATCCACCATGCACGTTGTTTCATCCATAACAACTAGGCCCCCTGAGCCCATCATGGCACCGACTTTAATTAATGAATCATAATCAACAGACATATCTAGCAGTTCCTCTGGCAGACAACCGCCAGACGGGCCACCAATTTGCACGGCTTTAAACTTCTTACCCGCTGGAATACCGCCACCAATACCATAAATAATCTCACGCATGGTAATACCCATTGGTACTTCAGCCAGACCGGTATGATTAATACGGCCTGTCAGCGCAAATACCTTGGTGCCCTTACTATGCTCAGTACCAATTGACGCATACCAATCAGCACCCTTTGTAATAATTTGTGGCACATTGGCAAAGGTTTCTACATTATTAATATTAGTTGGTTTACCCCACAAACCAGAAACTGCCGGGAATGGAGGGCGTGACCGCGGCACACCACGTTGTCCTTCTATGGAAGCCATCAGGGCGGTTTCTTCACCACATACGAAAGCTCCTGCACCTTCTTTAATTTTTAAGTGGAAATTAAAACCTGAGCCAAAGATATTATCACCAATAAGACCTAATTCTTCAGCCTGCTTAATGGCAATTCTTAAGCGTTTAATGGCCAAAGGATATTCAGCCCGCACATAAAGATAACCTTCATCTGCACCAATTGCATAACCGCAGATCGCCATACCTTCCAGCACACGGTGAGGGTCACCTTCTAGTAGGCTGCGATCCATAAATGCGCCTGGGTCTCCCTCGTCCGCATTACATATTACATATTTTTTCTCTCCAGGCGTTTTCCGAGCAAAGCCCCATTTTAGACCGCTAGGGAAACCGCCACCCCCACGGCCCCGGAGTCCAGATTTTTTAACTTCATCAATAACCTCATCAGGGTTCATTGTTGTCAGTGCTGTACCTAAGGCTTCATAACCGCCTATAGCAATGTAGTCATTAATCTCCTCAGGATCAATATGACCGCAATTCGCCAAAATGATACGCATTTGCTTTTTATAGAAATCAATATCTTTGTAATTTGGAATTCCCTCGTGAGAACCAATTTCTTTATATAACAAACGTTCAACAATACGACCTTTATACAAATGCTCTTCTACAATGTCAGCAACATCGGTCTCTTGCACATGAATGTAAAATACACCTTCAGGATAAACAATGACCAATGGTCCCATTTCACAAAAACCATGGCAACCAGTTTCCACAATTTTTACTTCTTTATCAAGACCTTTTTGCGTTAACTGTTCCCGGAGTGCGGCCTCAACTTTTTTAGAGCCTGACGATATACAACCAGTGCCAGCACAAATTAGCACATGTGATCTGTAGTGTTCCATTTTCTACCTCCTATTACTCCCAAGAGTTATTCTGTAATTTTCCCGACAACAAGTTCCTTGACAATATGGCCATGAATCACATGTTCAGCGATAATTTTAGGAATATCTGTTGCTGTAACTCGGCCATAAGTAATACGAGGCTGACCTGGAAGCACAACATCAATCAGTACCTCTTTTTCACACATACCAATACAGCCAGTTTGCCGTACCATCACATCTTCTAATCTACGTTTAGCAATCTCATCTAAAATCGCTGACATCACTTCTCTAGCACCTGCTGCGATGCCGCAAGTCCCCATGCCAACAATAATTTGTTTGCTGCTTTCCTGACGCACGCTGGTCTGAGACTGAACTTGTTCGCGTAAACGTTTTAAATCCTCAATTGTTTTCATCTTGTACACCTCCATACAAATTCCGTGAATTGTATAAATTCATTATATTTTGAGTTAGGTACTCATGCAACCAAATAAGCACGTCTGGCTGGGTGAGCGAAATATTTCCCAAAATTTCAGTAAGTTCCTGGGTTACCATCGAAAAAACATTCTTTTCAACAGTATGGCTATAACTGAAATTAAGCTCTGGATGGGCAATTATAATTGACTTAACAGTTTCCACAATATTACCAAGTGGCGGGCGGTCCCAGTGACTATGCTTATATAAGGCTTCAACTACTGTACCAGAGCCTGGTGTCGAGACTATTGTCAAATACCCTGCGCAACGTTTGGTCGACATATCGATTAATGGTAAACCGAGGCCTACACGACGCGTAGTTCTGCTAGTAACAAATGGATCAATAACCTTCTGACAAGTATCATCGTCCATACCCTGACCGTTATCAATCACCCGAATCAGTAAAGTATCCATCTCCGACATATCTTCAACGATGTCTAACCGAACCTTATTCGCACCTGCCTCAATTGCATTTTGCACTAAATCAAGAATATGTAGCGATAATTCGCGCATCATGCTTACCTATACTTAGCAAGAATTTCTGGTATACTCTCTGGTGTAAGACGACCATAGGTATTATCATTAATCATCAATACTGGTGCCAAGCCACATGCACCAATACACGCTACTGTTTCTAATGTAAACAGTAAATCAGTTGTAGTACCACCTGCTTGAATTTTTAACTTATCCTCAATTTCTTGTAAAATCGCCTTTGCACCACGCACATGACAAGCAGTTCCCTGGCAGACGCGAATAATGTTTTTACCCCGGGGTTTAAGATGAAACTGCGAATAGAACGTAACAACACCATAAATTTGGCTTAGAGGAATGTCCATTTTTTCTGCCATATTTTCAAGTACTTCTTTTGGCAAATAACTATACGCTTTTTGCGCGTCCTGTAATACTGGAATCAATGACCCCTTTACTCCCTGATACTTCTTTAAAATTTCATCCAATTTGTCGAATTGGTTAGTTTTGCCGCCACAGCAGCATGTCGATTGGTTGCTGTTCATTTTATTCCTCCTTATGAAAAGTTATCAATAATTGCTGACGACCAGGTTACTGTCTCACCACCTTTCGCAAATTTTTTCCCTTTAATGCCTGCTGTATTTCAGACAATGTTGGTTCATTTATATAAAATACCGTTCTAGGACCACTCAGAAAGTCGTTTATAGTATGAGCGTCAGATGATGTCACTATTGGCAAGTTACCAATTGCAGGAAAACGTTTTATGGCCTCACTAGGATTGGTCAGCCGCGAAACCTCTACTGCCGCAAGCCCCACATCAGGTGGAATAAAACCGAGCTGTGTTATTAAGCTGTTTGCAGGTCTATCCACATGACTGGCAATACATATTCCGCCAACACAGTTAACTTTTTCACATACTTCTGCCAAATTAACCCTTAATGAAGTCAACAACATCTCAGGTTTTATTCCAATTAACTCATCTTCCGCGTCCACGATAAACTGTGGGCCAAAACGTTTTTCATCATTTAATCGTCCAGACATATGCAATTTGACAAATTGTTCCCACACTTTAAGTTGGCGCATTTTTTCAAATAATACAATCATATGGACTTCTTCTTCTGTCTCAACTTCCATGCCTGGCAAAATTACAACATTTGTACCTTTTGCCGCCTCAAAGGCTGCTACCACATTATCACAAGCATTATGATCAGTAATGGCCACAATATCAATACCATGCTTAGCCGCATGCCAAACGATATTCCTTGGCGTCATCTCTACCGCTGCGCACGGTGACAATACAGAATGCACATGGAGATCAGCCACAAACTGACGCATCATGCCCCACTAACACCCTTTTCGTACAATAAACCTGACACGGCAAAAACTGACAGGGTCGTAATGAGTAGCGGTATCTCTTCCGACTCAGCCTTACTAATCGTTTCCTTCTCAGGCTTCACATCACCAGCAATAACTATTGCAGACAAGCCCAGTAAGGATGCTACAGCCACAATATTTTGATGTCCCTGCATAGTAACCCAAATATTACCAGTTTTCCCTTGACCCATAACATAACTTAATAAGTCAGAGGCATAACCGCCGCTAATCTCATTATCACATTTCCCAATACCAGCCACAACCTCAGCTTGCAGAAGATCTACCACTTCCTGTACAATCATGGCACCCACCCCTTATGTAATATAATTATTCTTTTTCTAACTCTTCTAATTCTTTTTCTAATGGTGGCGGCATTTTTTTCGTCAAGTCAATCATCTCTTGGGCTAAATCCCGGACTCGCTCTCGGAGCTTAAACACACAATCAGTTTCTGAGGCTCTACCTTGGGCAATATCTTCAGCCAAGGCCTTACAATTAGGTGAACCACAGGAACCACAGTCGAGACCTGGTAGGCTTTCCAAGATTTTTTCGATCAACTCCACTTTGTCCATGGCTTTGAAAATATCTTCATCCAGTAGCATCAGAGGGCGTGGCTCAATTGCCTGCCGTTCATTTATGCCCAGTTCGTCCTTATGATAATCTGTAAGCGGGCTTTTACCTGCTACTTGGTATTCGTCTTTCAATTTTTGCATACGCTGTTTCATACGAGTTTCGGCTACAAAACGATTTTCCACAGTTAATGGTCCACCAATACAACCACCAGCACAAGCTAACGTTTCAATATAATCAATGTCGTCCAAATTCCCCATGGCAACCTGTTCTAACAACCTACTTACATGGTTAATCCCATATACCACTAATTTATTTTCCACCTGAGCAGCAGAAGTTTCTCCGCCAGCTACCGCCCAACCAATACCAACCCATGATGCACGATTATAGTTGGCTTGTTCATTAACATGTGGCAATACTTTTAATAAGCTTCCATATATTTGAGATATAGCAATCGCCCCAGTAATATTCGATTTTTCGCGACCCAACGGTTGCTTACAAGCTGTCATTTTTGCAGGGCATGGTGTAATAAACCACACACCTAACTCATCAGCATGGATGTTGTACTTTTGACTATATTTCGCCCGGGCTAACTTGGCTGCTAATTCCACTGGGGCATCAATTTGCATTAAATAATCAATCAATTCTGGAAATTTAACCTGTATCAGGCGCACAACAGCTGGACAGGCTGGTGAAATAGCTGGCCGCTTCACCTCTTTAGCATTAAGACAATCTTTAACCATGAGGGACACAATCTCTGCGCCTTGAGCCACTTCAAATACTTCATCAAACCCTAATTCTAAGAGGCCATGTAATATAGTTTCAATGGAGAAATCCACAGAAAACTGAGCATATAGAGTTGGTGCAGGTAATGCTATATTCACTTTATATTGGTCCAAATCTGCCAAATAATCAGTAACTGCTGTTTTGGCATGCCTTGGGCAATGGCGTATACACTCGCCACAATCAATACAGCGTGATTCAATAATATGTGCTTTGCCACCTCGAATGCGAATTGCTTCAGTCGGACAACGTTTGGTGCAGCTAACACACCCCTTACAACGACTTTTAATTAACCGCACCGAATGAAAATATTCATCCATCTTATCACCACGCATTCCTTAACTTAGTTAATGACGAATCATCATCATCACTTTAGTACCTACACCCACTTCAGATTGAATGTCAAATTGATCTGCACAACGCGCCATATTGGGTAATCCCATCCCTGCACCAAAACCCATTTCTCTTACGTAATCAGGGGCTGTAGAATAACCTTCTTGCATTGCCAAATTAATATCCGCAATACCTGGACCACGATCTTCAAAGGTAATTTCAGTACGATCCGGAAATACTACCACCCGCATAATACCACCAAGTGAATGAATAATAACATTCATTTCCGCCTCATAAGCACTAATTGCAATGCAACGTATCACATCAGTACGTACGCCAATTTGCTGTAGCACTCGTTTTGTTTTACTTGATGCTTCGCCTGCTACATCAAAATTTAACGCTGTTAACTCATACTCTAAATTAATTACTTGCCCAGTATTCATGGTTCATCACCCATTTTCAGACAGCTTTTCATACCTTTTTGATACAACCTACCGCATGATTCGTATAAAGAATGCTTTGTCACAAGTAACGGAATACTTTTTATGTCAGCCAATTTTATGAGTTCAGGGCCAGGACGTTTGCCTCGCACAAAAACAATCCCCACCAAGTCACTCATCTCTGCAGTACGTATAACTTGAATATTAGTTAAACCAGTCAATAATAAGGTGCTCTCCTTCGTAAAAGCCAACACGTCACTCATCAAATCAGAACCGCATACTGCAAACACTTCTCTGTCTATACACTCTATACCACTTACCACCTCAGCATCTAATACTTGTTGCACCTCAATAAACTTCATTCACACCCCCCCTCCTGCTTTAGAATAAGATTATCTGAGCGACTTTTAAAACTTACTTCGACTTTTATAACATGATTTCCTGTCACATATTATTATATTTTTTCCCAAAAGGTAAGTTGTAAAAAGGTTTAAACATAAATGTAACCATAATGTTTACCATCATGTATTATATGTTTAGTTTCCAATCCCTTTTGATTATAGTCAGATGCTACATGTCCTGTTACTTTACACTCTCTACAAAATAAATGGTGACATAATAGTTCAAATGCCTCAGTACAGTTTTCATTGACAACTTCAAATCGTTTCCAATCTATTTTATACGTCTTTATCCCACCATATTTTTTAATAATCGTTCATAACAAATATATGGACAGAGCAATGCTTCCCACTACATTAAATCATCATTTACTATATTTGGGTTTACTTCACCATAATTAGCTGTAATCCTTTTAAAAAAGCTGTCTTAGTTAATTACACTAAGTAATCCAACCGAGACAGCTATAGAACTATTATGAAATTTTATAGCATGCTTAACGGTTCTGGCGCAAATTTTTCACAAGTAAAAGATACTACTTTGTGACTTTTCCGTTATCATCAGAGTCGTAGGTTCCCACGTTCCTAGTTAGAGCCTGTACCACGTTCACGCCGCCTTTATACCTGTCACCATCTGGCCAGTAAGCAGGTTTCTTCCAAATTTATCCCAGGCTAACAGGTACCTCCTGGTTTTGATGACATCTGCATGTTTCGATACTTCCTCAGCGGTTCAGTTTTATTCGTCTCCATTGGCACCTACCTGATGAAATCTTCGTTTCACCTTTTCCGTAACGCTCACTACCATAGCTTTTGCCTACAGCAGCTTACGGTGGTTTGAAGTCTCCACCTGCATGGCGACTTCGAAGGACCTTCCTCCATCTCTACCTAAGTTCAGCGGATTTGAGTGCTTACGCACTCATCCGCTTTCGTGGCGCACCCCTGTCCCCATGTTTTTT
>Ga0316613_10002528_pt1 | contig 11757 bp, 9 predicted proteins | sample OWC_soil_day10_C_2_FD_207647 | JGI IMG/M metagenome (GOLD analysis project Ga0316613, IMG submission 207647) | Wetland soil microbial communities from Old Woman Creek delta, Ohio, United States - OWC_soil_day10_CT_b | ecosystem: Environmental > Terrestrial > Soil > Wetlands | place: USA: Ohio... | reverse complement strand
TTTTCTCCTCCGGTACCAGCATACCAGACAACTTCACCAGCTGATTTGCAAAAGGAAACAGAATGCAGGTATTGGTTAAATTAAATATGGTGTGGAAAATAGAAATCTGCACTGCTGTAATGTTGTGTTCTGCAATATTTGGCAACGCTATAAATATAAGAAAAGATGCAATTCCAAATATGATAGCACCAATGACATTAAAGGAAAGATGAATCGCGGCAGCCCGCTTTGCAGTCCTGGAACTGCCGACACTTGAGATCAATGCAGTCACACAGGAACCAATGTTCTGACCCAGTGTAATGAAAATAGCAGCATTGGTAGTGACCACTCCATTCATTGCAAGGGTCTGTAAAATACCAACGGAAGCCGAAGAGCTCTGTAAGAGGGCTGTTACCAGCGCTCCGATTATCATGCCAAGGAACGGATTATTTCCCAGGACACGGAATGCTTCCGAAAATATGGGCGCATCTGTATAAGGTGAAATTGCACTGGACATGAAATCAAGTCCTATAAACAGCATGCCAAGTCCCACCAGTATCTCACCAATGGTTCTGGTCTTCTGCTTTTTCACAAATAAAAGAAGAACCGCTCCGATTCCCACAAGAAGGGGAGCACAAAATGAAGGTTGAAATATAGAATATGCATCTCCCAGCTGATTCATGGAAACAATCCATGCTGTAATGGTCGTTCCAATGTTTGCACCCATGATTACGCCCACAGCCTGAGTCAGATTTAAAACTCCTGCACTTACAAAACCAACTACCATAACCGTAGTTGCACCGCTGCTCTGGATAATAGCCGTAATCACTGCTCCCAGAAGTACTGCCATAAAGCGGTTGTTTGTCAGCATTCCCAGAAACTGACTCATACGGCTTCCTGCACTTTTCTGCATGCCGTCTGCCATGGTATTCATGCCGTACAAAAACAGTCCCAGCCCTCCCATGAATGTAAACAAACTCGATATGTCATTAACCGACATTATTACCTCCTTGTAACCATTATGTATTTTTTATTACAGATATCTGCCTACGCATTTATCTGCGCCGTTTAAAATAATACCATAGAAATATTTCATTTTTCAATGGTTTTTAAAATTTATGTAAAATTCTAGTTAAATTTGAGTAAAACAGTCGATTGAGCAGATTGCATTTCCAGTCATGTTTGTTTATAATGAATTTAATTTTTCGAAAAGGAGGCTCCAATGCTGCCAGACTATCATTTTCACACAGAATTTTCAGGAGATTCCACCACACCGGTCAGAAACCAGATTGAACGTGCCATTGCGCTTAATATGAATTCCCTATGTGTGACGGATCACCACGACTATGACGTAGATTCGCCCATCGATTTTACCTTAAACCCGGAATTATATTTTAACACCATGTGTCAGCTTCGGGAAGAATACAAGGAACGAATTGACCTTCGCATCGGAATCGAACTGGGGCTGCAGCCCCATTTAAAACAGTACTATGACCAGCTGCTGAAACGCTATGATTTTGATTATGTAATCGGATCCACTCACTTCATCAACCGCAAGGATGCTGCCTATCCCGAATTTTTTGAAGGCAGGCTGGAAGAAGAAGCATATCTTCAGTATTTTGAGGCGACACTGGATAATGTAAAACTGAAAGACGCTTATGATGCTGCAGGTCATATCGACTACATCGTCCGTTACGGACCCAATAAAGCAGCTTATTACAACTACCATGCATATCAGGATATCATTGATGAGATATTAAAGACTGTAATTGAAATGGGAAGAGGAATTGAACTGAACACCGCAGGTTACAGAAAGGGAATCGGTCAGTCGAATCCGTCCGGAGATATTATAAAACGTTACCGGGAGCTGGGCGGTGAGATTATTACGATGGGATCTGATGCCCACATACCAGAAGATTTAGGTGCAGATTTCCAGACTGCAAAAGAGCTTCTGGAACAATGCGGATTTTCCTATTATACGGAATTCAGAAGAAGAAAACCGGAATTTAAGCCACTGTGATACATCTAAGACAACTCGGATTGGAGAACTACCATGAATGTATTTGACATCGTCGGGCCTGTAATGATCGGACCTTCCAGCTCCCACACGGCCGGAGCCGCCCGCATTGGAAAAACCGCTGCGCTCCTTCTTGGAGAACCGGTAGCAAAAGCGGATATTTTGTTTCACGGTTCCTTCGCTAAAACCTACAAAGGCCATGGAACCGACAAAGCCATTGTAGGCGGAATTTTAAAATATGATCCCTGGGACCCCGGAATCCGGACCAGTCTTGAAATAGCAAAAAAGCAGGGCATTTACGTTAACATTCATACCGGTACCATTGAAAATGCCCATCCAAATACAGCTTTAGTGACCCTTACCGGATCAGGCGGTACTACGATTTCCGTCCAGGGTGCTTCCATTGGAGGCGGCAATATTGTAATAACCAAAATTAATGACATGGAAGTATATTTTACCGGTCAGAATACCACATTAATTGTCATGCATCAGGATGTTCCCGGTATCATCGCCCAAGTCACAAATCTGGTCGCTGCCGGCAATTCCAACATCTGCAATTTCCGGTTAAACCGCCAGGAAAAAGGAGGAATTGCGATTATGACAATTGAGATGGATTCCGATGTGGATCCTTCATTAGTGTCTGAGATCCGGCTTCTTCCTCATGTATACAATACCATTCTTTTAAAACTGGGCTAAAAGAATCAACCGACTGGAGAATACAATGAAACTAAAATATAATACGGTGGAAGAGCTGGTTGAGGCCGCTTCTTCCAGCCACCAAAAAATTTCTGAAATCGTTTTGGAGCAGCAGGCCGGAGATATGGAATTAACCATGGAAGAAGTCTATGCAACTATGGAAAGCAGTTTTGACGTGATGCGCCAGTCTGTAATAAGCGGACTGGACGAAACACTCCGCTCTCCCAGCGGCCTTTCTGGAGGCGCTGCTGCAAGGCTAAAGAAATCCGTAGATGAAGGAAAAAACCATTATGGACATCTTCTTGGCAATGCCATCAGTATGGCACTGGCTGTTACTGAATTTAATTCCTGTATGGGAAAAATTGTTGCTGCCCCAACTGCCGGATCCTGTGGGGTAATTCCCGCAGCCCTGATCTCTGTTATGGATGAATACGATCTCCCAAAGCGTGATATTGTCATGTCTTTGTTTACCGCTTCTGCCATAGGTATGGTCATTGCCAAATGCGCCAGCATTGCCGGAGCGGAAGGCGGCTGCCAGGCTGAGGTTGGTTCCGCTTCTGCCATGGCTGCCGCTGCTCTGACAGAGATTTTTGACGGTACACCCCAGATGGTATCTGACAGCTGTGCCATTGCTTTAAAAAATACCATGGGTCTTGTCTGCGATCCCGTTGCAGGACTGGTGGAAGTTCCCTGCATCAAACGAAATGCCATGGGCGTCGCCAACGCCTTTACAGCATCAGAGCTTGCCTGTGCGGGGATCAAAAGCGTGATTCCTGCAGATGAAGTAATTCTCGCCATGAAACAGGTGGGACAGCTCATGTCCACTTCTTTAAAAGAAACGTCAGAAGGAGGGCTCGCTTCCACTCCTACCGGCTGCCGCCTGTGCAGACAGATTTTTGGTCCTGATGCCTGCGGCGGAGAATAATTTTATACCTTTATATCTGATATCATTTCTTCATTTTGGAAGAGAGAAAGGCATAGAAGTCATTTTTCTCTTCCTTTAATATGCGGCCTGGCAGAACAAACCCATGAGTGGAATTTAAAAACACCAGGATCATGGAAGGTTTTTTCCCTATTCTCCTGATTTTGTTCCAGCTTATTTCCTGCTTTCCCTCTCCCTCACCCACATGGATTCCCGTGTCATCAAACCGAATCTTGATATCCTGGCTGGATGATGCCTGTTTCTTTGCTTTACCATAAACTGCAAGAGGCTGAATGACAGGAAAAAGGCAGCAGCCTAACACGGCACAAATCCGGAAGAAATTTCCCGAAGTTTCCCATCTGACAATGGTAAGCGTAAGAATTGCAGCCGTAAAAATCAGATTGCAGACGCCTACCATTGACCCATAAATATAGTACATGGACAGCTGCCAGATATCCATGCCTGTATTTTTGTAAGTATACTCGTATTTCATAATTCATTTCCTCCCATAACAGAAATCAGGCATTGAAAATAGCAATGCCTGATTTCATACGTACTTATCATTTTGCAAATAAGGACGGTAACCAGAGACTGGCTGCTGGTACAAACGTAATGATCAAAAGGGTGACAATCATGCAAAGATAAAATGGGAGGGTCGCTTTTACCACCTTTTCCATTGGAAGCTTTGCAACCGCCGAACCAATAAACAACACCGCACCAACCGGTGGTGTTAAAAGACCAATACCACAGTTAAGTACCATAATAATACCAAACTGAACCGGATCGATACCAATTGAGGTTGCAATCGGAAGTAAAATAGGTGTTGCAATTAAAATAATCGGTGACATATCCATGATACATCCAAGTATCAGAAGAATCAGGTTTAAAAGCAGAGCAAGTACAATGGGATTAGACGTTACACCAGTAATTGCATGTGCCGCCATATCCGGAACATGAAGTGATGTCAGGCAATATCCAAATACATTGGAAGTTGAAATAAGGATGAGAACGATGGCAAGTGTATTCACACATTCTTCCATTACATTCCAGACACCTTTCCAGTCTAAACCTTTGTAAATAAAAACGCTGACTATGAGACTGTAAATAACTGCTATGGCTGCAGATTCTGTTGCTGTAAATACACCGCCTACTACTCCGAAAACAACAATCAGTACGGCTGCCAGAGCCCAGAAAGAGATACCCAGCTGCTTTACCAGATTCTTCATGCTGAATTTATCTCCCTTGGGATAATTTCTTTTTACTGAAATTATGTAGGATCCAACCATAAGGGAAATTGCCAGAAGCGCTCCTGGTATATATCCGGCAAGGAACAGGCTTCCTACCGATATACCGCCGGCAGTAGTGGCATAAATAACCATATTATGGCTTGGAGGTACTAAAAGTCCCTCGCAGGAAGAGGTAATGGTAACAGCTGTTGAAAAATCATCGTCATACCCCTGATCCACCATCATAGGGATGAGGATGGAGCCCAGAGAAGCTGTATCAGCTGCTGCGGAACCGGAGATACCACCAAAGAAATAGGAAGCAACAATATTTACCATTGCCATTCCCCCGCGCATCCAGCCTACACAGGCATTGGCCAGAGCGATCAGCTTTTCAGAGATACCGCCGGATCCCATAAGAACGCCCATGGTGATAAAGAATGGAACTGCCATCAAGCTGAAAGAACTGATTCCTTTTACCATCTGCTGGCAGATTACTGCCAGTCCGCTTCCCTGGGAAAGCAGACACAATACCGCAGATAATGCCACTGCATAAGCAATGGGAAACCGAAGGAAAACCATAAGAAAGAAACTTCCCAGTAAAACCAGGATTGCAATATTACCGCCCATTACAGATTTTCCTCCTTTTCAAAAAGACGTTTGATATCATTGTATAAAGCTTCCAGTTCAAAAACAATCATGGCACCGCCTGCCAATGGCACCGGGAAGTACATCCAGAACCGTGAAAGCCATGGCATACTGGTATAAAAGCCTTTTGAACCAATCCCATGAGCATATTTCCATCCAACAGTCAACATAATAAATGCAAGTGCAAGAATAGATAAATCTGCCAGAATATCAAGAGCCTTAATCAGATTTTTGGGCAGATAGGTATCCAGCGCAGTCATACGGATATGAGATCCTCTCCGAATGGCAAGAGCTGCGGACAATACCGCCATATAGCACATAAATGTTAAAACAATCTCTTCACTCCATGCGGGGTCAGGGATAAAGGAGATATATCTTCCAGCCACCGACATCGTGGTTATTAAAACATCTCCAATCAAAAGTATCTTACATATAAACAAAACAATCTTATAAACAATATCATAAGCCGGTTTTACCTTGTCAATTGTTTTGAAAATTTCTGGCATAAAGAACCCCTTTCTAATCGTAAGGGCACAGAAAGCTGTCATTTTCTGTGCCCCACTTGTCAACACTGATTATTTCATATCAAGAATCTTCTGATATAATTCTGCATTATCTTTTGTATTTTCAGCAATTACATCTTTGCAGGCTTCCTGCCATGGTGTAATGTCCTTTACTTCAACTACATTTACGCCATCAGCCTTTAAACCGTCTAACACTTCCTTCTCATTATCCTGAGAAAGTTTCTGGTTGAACTCGGAAGCATACTTAGCAGCTTCCGTCATGGCTTTCTGCTGATTTTCAGTTAATTTATCCCAGGATGCATCTGTAATAATAACCTGAATGGCACCAAGTGTATGTCCGTCAAGAATTAAATTAGGAGCAACTTCCTGGAATGCATTTCCCTTATAGTTGGCAATGGGCTGTTCTGCTGCATCAACAACACCGGTCTGAAGAGCGGAATAAAGTTCGTTCATGCTTACGACAGTTGCGTTTGCGCCTAATGCACTTACCATTCCTGTCATAACAGGATCACTGGAAACACGGATTTTTAAACCTTTAATATCATCAATGCTGTTAATTGGTTTCTTGGAGAAGAAATGGCGGAAGCCCTCTTCACCGTAGAATAAACCTCTTACTCCTAATCCAATATCGTGGGGCTCCATTAAAAACTCTGGAGCAAGATCACTTTTTACAAATTTCCAGTAATGATCACGTCCTGCAAATGTGTAAGGAATGGATAACAGTTTTGACTTATTTGCACCATAGCTGGTAAGAGCGAATGCAGAGATACGTGACATATCAATGGTTCCGGCTCCGCCAAGCATGTTATCAAGAACATCATTTTCTGCTCCCAGAACACCGCTGGCCTGTAAATCGATTTTAATGGATCCGCCAGACAGCTCCTCTACTTTATCTTTAAATGCCTGATCCGTTTTACCTACAATTGTGTCTAATGGATTTACTTCTGCATATACCAGTGTTACCTGTGGATCTGTGGAAGAAGCCTCTTTGGATTCTCCTCCTTTGGTTGTCTCGCCTGCTGCAGTAGTTGCCGCTGCAGTGGTTCCCTCCGTTGCGGTATTCGTCTTTGCATTACCGCCGCATGCTGTCAATGATAAGGCTGCAATCGCAGCTAACATCAAAGCACTCAGTCCTCTTTTTTTCATGTTAAAACCCCTCCTTTTAAATTTCCTAGCCTGTTGGGATCCATATTGTTGTCTCATAATCCCCCAGCGAAATCATTCTAACATACAAAAAGTCATAGAACCACGGTAAATAATTGCGAATCCTAGTATTATTTTAACATCTTTTTTACAGGTGACCTGATTTTATTTATATAGTATTAACATTGTTTTTGCTTTTGCAGCCCAATATTTGACATTTCAGTCAAAAAAAGACCCGTACATCATGTACGGATCTTCATCACTTTTTTCTTATTCTTCCATTTTCCTTTTGTAAATCTCAATTACCTTATTCATCGCTTCCTGCCCAGGAGCTCCGATGGTCATTCTCTTTTCCACACAGGTCTTTAAGCTGATTGCATCGTAAATATCTTCTTCAAAAACAGGGCTGATGGCTTTATATTCTTCCAGAGTCATATCATCCAATGCAATTCCTTTCTCTATGCAGAAAAGAACTAACTGACCCACGATTCCGTGAGCATCACGGAAAGGAACTCCGTGGTTTACCAGATAATCTGCGGCGTCGGTAGCATTGGTAAAACCATTCTTAGCACTGACCTCCATCACATCCTTACGGAAGGACATGGAGGAAATCATTCCTGTAAAAAGAGCCAGACAGCCTTTTACTGTATCAATCGCATCAAAAGTCAGCTCCTTATCCTCCTGCATATCCTTGTTATAAGCAAGTGGAATCCCCTTCATGGTAGTCAGAATGGAAATAAGTGCTCCATAAACACGTCCTGTCTTTCCTCTGATCAGCTCTGCAATATCCGGATTCTTTTTCTGAGGCATAATGCTGCTTCCCGTACTGTAGGAATCATCGATTTCAACAAAACGGTACTCGTTGGTATTCCATATAATAATTTCCTCACAGAACCTGCTTAAATGCATGGAGATGGTAGATAAGGCACTTAAAAGTTCAATTAAGTAATCTCTGTCTGCAACTGAATCCATGCTGTTTAACGTAGGGCCATCAAAACCAAGCAGCTTTGCGGTGTATTCACGGTCCAGTGGATAGGTGGTTCCTGCCAAAGCTCCGGATCCCAGCGGACAGTAATTCATTCTCTTTCTGATATCCAAAAGGCGGGAATAGTCCCGGTCAAACATCTCAAAATAAGCACCTGCATGATGAGCCAGGGTAATTGGCTGGGCTTTCTGCAAATGAGTAAATCCAGGCATATAGGTATCCAGATTTTTCTCCATCAAAGCCAGAAGCTCCTTTAAAAGCCCCTTTACAAGAGTACTAAGTTCATCGATTTCATCTCTGGTGTACAGTTTCATGTCCAGAGCCACCTGATCATTTCTGCTTCTTCCCGTATGGAGACGCTTTCCTGCTTCTCCGATCCGTTCTGTTAAATTGGCTTCCACAAAGGAGTGGATATCTTCATGCTCAGCCGTGATTGTAAGAGCTCCACTTTCTAAATCGGCACAGATTCCTTTCAGACCGCCAATAATTTTATCCCGGTCCTCTTCACTGATAATTCCCTGTTTTGCCAGCATTGTAACGTGGGCAATGCTTCCCTCGATGTCCTGATGATAAAACTTCTGGTCAAAAGACAGGGATGCATTAAAATTGTGAACCAGCTGATTGGTTTCCTTGGTGAAGCGACCGCCCCATAATTTCATAATTAGTTTTCCTCTTTCCTTAGTTAGTTGTATGTGTCCGCATGGGTTTGCGTTTTTTGTTCTTTCCTGCTGCCAGACCTGTCAGCACCATCAGTATCAGGATACTTCCTCCGGTAATCATTCCTCCGGCTTTTAAGCCCTCCGGCATATATTCAAGGGAAACTTCATGAGTTCCGGCAGTCATATGAACGCTTAAAAACGTATCAAAGATTTTATAGGGTTCTGCTTCCTTCCCGTCAATCTTTACAGACCAGCCCTTGTCAAAAGGAATACTTAAATACAAAAGTCCTGCCTTCTCTGCATCAACCGTTCCCTTAATCTGCGTATCGGTCCACTTTGTAAGCTTAAGCGGATTTTTATTCAACACCTGATAAACAGATTCCAGGCCTTCCGGAAGGAAACGATAAGCACTTGCAATTAAATCCTGATCATTGTCATCATTTCGAAGTGTAATTTCTTCCCCTGATTTTAAATAGCCAAGCTCCAGTAAATATCCACGGCTTACATTATCAAAATTTTTTGTCTTATCTCCCATAAGTGCAGAGACTTTTTCAACCTTCTTATTGCTGACAAAAACATAGTAATCACCATCTGTATCAGGTGTGAACGTAAAGCTCTTTCCCTTTACTTCACTGGGTACTTCTGAAAGCACCGGACTTGCACCCAATACCACCGATAAATCATTTTGAACCTCAGCCGGATTGGTCAGCTCCAGCTGCCAGTTATTCTCCACATCGTATGGCAGCATAAAGCCTAAGGAGAGTGCATAATTATTCTTCCACAGCTGCATCTCATCCTGAACCGAAACAAGAGAGGATACTTCATTTTCTCCCACCTCTTCTGAGTACAGCGCGTATTTCACACCAAAAAGTGCGTCTACCAAAGGAGTACTGCCCGTAATGCTGTAGGCATTGGTTGAACTTTCGCAGCCAATCTTTTTAAAAAATTTAGACAGATCCGCATTGGCAGTGGACGAAAACAAAGATACAGACGGGAAATTCATCCATGCACCGTCGTTCTTGGTTTTTCTTGACACCTTTTCCACCCTGTAAAAATCCGGGTTAGGCAAAAGACCTTCCGTTAAGTCAATGGAAGCCTTATTATCTTTTATATAGCTTGTACGGCTTGTAGTTGTAACACTTGTAACCGTAGTATTGACTGCTGCCTCTAAAGCTACCACTCCAAGAGCCAGCAAAACAAGTACATTCCGGTTGATTCCTCTCTGATAAAGACTGATCAGCCCTGTATAAACTGCCAGAAAAATTATGGCAACATAAAAAATAGAAAAATGGAAAGCATCGTCTGTAATCAGTTTCTGAGCCATAAGCACAAAGATTACAGTGGCAAAAAAGGCTGTCACAACATGTTTCCATGGTATCTCATGCAAATAGATATAAGCATGATATCCTGCTGTCAGTATGAGAAAAATATAGATAAAGGACTGCCTGCAGGGAAGGCTGTTTGGATAGTGAAATCCATGCCAGATAAAATTAAGTACATTAATGGAAAAGCTGGCATAAAAAAACAATAAAAGAGAGCACATGACAATCTTATCCTTCTGCCGGATCTTCCTGCATCCAAGATACAAAAGGAAAAATATAAGAATTGCCACTCCACAGTAAATATTCGGCCAGTGATCCAGTCCGATTTCTGTTTCCACTGCAGGCAAATGTCTTGCAATCATATCAAAGATGGAAAAATAGGAGCTGAATGTCTGGGGAAAGTTAATATCTCCAGACGCCGTCATCTTCATTGCATAGATTTCAGGCAGCAGTACCACCGCAGCCAATCCTCCTGCAAGAAGTGAATACACTGCAAAATGAACCCCATTTATCAGAACCTCTTTCCATGGTTTTCTTCCTTCCAGAATCAGAAGTGCCAGGAAATAGAAGACCATAAAAATACATATCATAATAGATATGTAATAATTCGATAAAATTGATAACCCAAGTGTTATACAGTAAAGAATGCATTTCTTTTCCTGAACCAGTTTTTCTAATCCAAGCATAATAAGCGGGAATAAAAGAATACAGTCCAGCCACATAATATTCCAGCTATACGCCGCCATATATCCGGATAATGCATAAAAAATCCCGAAGAAAGCGATTCCAAAATCAACTGTCTTAAAATGCCTGCGCAAATACCAGGAAAAAGCAAGACCGCTTAATCCAATCTTTACCACAATCATATAGGTCATGAATTCAATGATAAATTTTTTCGGGCAGAGAATGATCAGCCAGTTTAAGGGGCTTGCCAGATAATAGGAATAAAGAGCTGCAAAATTAACTCCCATGCCAATGTCCCAGCTGTATAACAGGCTGCCTCCATGGGTCAGCTTATACTGAAACTCAGAGAAAAAAGGCGCATACTGATGATACATATCCGTTCTTAAAAAGCTTTCTTCTCCAAAGGGAAAGATCCCTCTCTGGGCAAATATAATGATCATGATAATCACAGGAACAAAAAAAGCGGCAATCAGACCGTCAGAGTCCTTTACCAGACTTCCACTTTTATGCTCTTTTTTACGAAAGGAACGGGAGACCTCATGATACTCTTCTTCAATTTGTTCTTCCTCCCAGATTTCTTCCTCTCCGTCTTCCTCTGTAATTACATATTCGTCAATCGGATTACTTTCGCTGTCTTCATTTGAATCATCAAAATCATAAAGCTCTTCCATTCCATCTACCGGAACATCCAGCCTTATGACAGGCATGGACTTATAATCCGGTTGTTCTTCTCTTTCGTCCCCCAAAAAGCCTGTATCCTGTCTGTCATCCGTCTTTTTCCCTTCCCGGATGTCTGGTGTTCTATCTTTTTTTTCATCTGATGTCATCTTTAGAATATCCTCTAATTCCTTCGAAATCTTTTCAATATCGTCATCGCGTTCCATTTTACTTACCTCTCTTTACAAGGGGGAACCTCACTCTTTCGGAATATGAAAAGCTTACTGAATACATAGTT
>Ga0316613_10002527_pt1 | contig 11758 bp, 11 predicted proteins | sample OWC_soil_day10_C_2_FD_207647 | JGI IMG/M metagenome (GOLD analysis project Ga0316613, IMG submission 207647) | Wetland soil microbial communities from Old Woman Creek delta, Ohio, United States - OWC_soil_day10_CT_b | ecosystem: Environmental > Terrestrial > Soil > Wetlands | place: USA: Ohio... | reverse complement strand
CGTTTCATCTCATCACGAAGCCAAAATATGCCTCTAATCTCTTCATCATTAATCCAGCCAACTAATTTGTCTTTATGAAATACAGCCGCTCCTTTAACAGTAGCATATGGTTTCTTCGGCTTTGGCTTTTCAGTCACCTCATTACTCTCAAGTTTAGCTGTCAATGGTACGATAACAAGCTGACCAGCAACGGGATTTGCTCCTTCCTCAGTCAGCATACTAATAAAATCCTTTAGATCAGTCTGGATACCTATTCCCATTTTTCCTTCCTCACGAATCAGTTCCGAGACGGATCTTTCTATTCCTGGGTCACCTCCTAACACTTCATCAACATTCTCTTTCGTAACTAAAACATGCGCTCTCAAATTTGACTGTCTGTATCTGGAGAAGAAGTCTAAGACATCCGTAACCCCATCCCTAGCCAGTCTTTCACCAATAACAATGACACGAATATGTGAAAACATAATCTCACGAGGTAATTTATCCTGAACTTTACGAAAGGCATCAACAGTACCTTTCCCCCTCTCTGAAACAAGGATTGTCGATGTCTTATCCTCAGCACCGCCACCCACAGAGGATAACATTTTAGGGACAGGTATAAGCAGTGAAAGACAAATATCGCCATCATCCATTTTATCTATTCCTACGGCCGTGACAATAGCAATATCGTTAATCTCAATTCGATCCCAACAGCCAGACAACAATACCGTATTCATGATGATCAGGAGCAGAATACCTATTTTTTTCATCCCAATGACCCTCCACTAATGAACCTTTGATAACCCTCGCCTATTGAGGAAGCGTATCTTTCATACGCTTGCTATCCTCACTGCCTGTAAATCCAGGACGGGTCATCATAGCCCACCAAGGAACCCTTATAAATACATCTTTAAGACTGGACAGTTCCAAGGGAGCCACTGGCGATAGATAGGGAACACCAAAGGACCGCAAACTTACCATATGGATTAAAATAAATAGAAATCCCATAAATACTCCATATAAGCCCAGTGTCCCCCCTAAGATCATCAGAACAAAGCGAAGTACACGAATGGCTAGGGCTTGGTTAAACCGCGGAATGGTATAAGATGCAATACCTGTAATAGATACCGTAATCACCATGGGCGCTGATACAATACCAGCCTGAATGGCAGCTTGTCCAATGACCAGTGCCCCGACAATGCTTACCGTCTGCCCTACCGGACGCGGCAGACGCAGGCCTGCTTCCCGTAAGCCCTCAAAGAATATCTCCATAATCATGGCTTCGATAAAAGCAGGGAAGGGAATATTCTCCCGAGAAGCCGCCATGGAGAGCAAAAGCGTGGTGGGAATCATACCCTGATGAAAGGTCGATACCGCTATATACGAAGCAGGCAGTAATAATGCAACAAACAAGAACACATAACGAATCAATCGGACAAAAGTCATCGTAAAAGAACGTTCATAGTAATCATCAGGTGCTTGCATCATTTGAAAAAAGTTTGTGGTGCGATTAACGCAAATGGCGTGTTATTAACCATAATCCCTATCTGTCCCTCGAGCAAACTACTGACTAGCTTGTCCGGACGTTCAGTATAAGCAAATTGCGGGAAAATAGACAATGGATTATCCTCAATTAGTTCTTCAATATTTCCGCTTTCCAAGATTGCATCAATATCAATTCGGCTGATTCTTTTGCGAACTTCTTCAATTAAGGCGTCATCTGCAATACCTGCCAGATAAATAATAATAATATCTGTCTGCGAAAGCCTGCCAACCTGCATGAGTTCAGTCTTTAAGGTGGAAGTTTTTAGCCTTCTCCGAACCATACTGATATTCGTCATCAGACTTTCTGTAAAGCCTTCACGTGGCCCCCTTATGACAGGCTCAACCTGCGGTTCCTCCACACTGCGTTTATCCCAAGCCCGCATGCTGGTAAAAATCGCCTGGCCCATGCCATCGATTAAGATTGCCACATCCCCTGCCAGAATACTCTTTACCACTTCTCCATGTGTTTTTCCGTCACTTAACTGCGCCGAGGTAATGACCTGATTCTGTAGAATCTCCTTAATATTACTTTCTTCTAGTATGCCTCTTTGATTCAAATTATTGCCATATTGTATCAGGGGTTTTAGTATATCTGAATTAATCAATTCACTATTGGTAAGACCATCTACAAAAATAAGTAACCCAGCCTGATTGCCCACCTGAAACTTGCGGAAAACAATATCAGCCGATTTATCCAATACATTTCTCAAAAAAGTTTCGTTATCTTTTAGGTTTTGCGATATCTTCTGTTCCTGCATAATGCTTTGCCTTAATTCTAGCAGTACCGTTTCTATTAAATCCGCTGCATGTGCACTTTCTTTGGTGCTATTTAGCAGTGATTTGAGCGCTCGTACTGCCTCGGAACGGGAAGCGTGCGGCATCGATTCCGACAGTTTTTTCACCTTAGTACAACGATTTTGCTTACTTAGCACTCTGCCCCCTCCCCCGCATGAAGATAGTCTGAATTGTTATGGCCTTTCCATAGTATTTGGTTAATTCTTCTTTTTATGTTTATTTTTTCATAAATGGCTTTTTTATAGGCTTTCATTACGTCTACATACTATTGCATAGGCATATCGAAAGTGGTAAGCTATAACCATTCTCACTATAAATAAATTCAGTTATCATGGATTTTAATATAGGATTTATCTCGAAATTATCTGGGGGTGTTACCATCAAATTCTATTTTTTATACATTATTCTAAGTATGTTTTTCAATAATCCAATACTAGCGCTAGTATTGATATTTATTATTTATGCGGTTATCGACCGACGATTTATCGGTTCTTTACCCGATTTTTCCGGATCCTTTCAGCGCTGGCGAAAAACAGCAGCCTTAAAGAAACAACTTGGGTGCACTCCTTCTCCTGGACGGATCTATTACGAATTAGGCGCATTGCAGGTGGAACGAGGAAAAATGGAAGAAGGACGGAGTAATCTTGAAAAGGCCCACGAGTTGATAATAGACCATCCTGATATTGAATATTATCTTGGAGTAGCACGCATAAAGACGAATGCACTAGATGAAGGAAAGGTGGCGCTTGAGCACGCCATTCAGTTGAATCCCAAAGTCAAATACGGTTTTCCCTATGTCTATCTGATAGAATACACCCTAAAAAAACATGAATTACAGGAAAAGATTGATGAGTATATGGATCAAATATATCAATACAGCAATCCTCAGATCCTTTATGAGCTAGGGACAATCTTTCAAAAGGAAGGATTTACTGAAAAAGCCCGAGAGATGTTCCAAGAAGTGCGATTAAGTTTAAAACAATGTCCTTCTTTCATGAAAAAACAGTATCGGTATTTTGCAATTATGGCTGCCATACGAAATGTTTTTATTTAGTAGTTCCTTAAGATATAACATGAAATAAACAAAAACAGGTCACTGAATGGTACTATCTACCATCTGTAACCTGTTACTTATTAGAACCACTTTCTCTTCTTATTCACACTTATCATTATTACAATAAACTGGCATCTTCACAGGCAGTTCCTTGGCATTACTCGGCGAGTGGTGCCAGTTACACTAATGCCTCCAAACCGGACATCGTCCCCATCTTCCTTTCGTAAAAACATGTTTTTTCTGAAATAAGAGCTCATTTTTCACTTTACTTTTGCTTGCAATCCCTAAAAAAAGTAATATAATTAGGAATAGGTGGAAATTAAAAAAGTCGCCGTGTCCTGAGAGTGCTGAAACACTCCCAGGCACGAGCAGGTGTGTTGGCACCTACACGTAACAGCTAGCTGTCTACGACGACAATTTATTATACCGTGATTTTCCCTTGAAAACAAGGGAGGGTACGTTCGGCATAATACAATTGAAGTTTTGACAGAAGCTTAGCGTCTGCATGCAATCAATACGAAGCAAAGCGCATGTGTAGGTTGAAAAGACCTCGCATGCGTTTTTTTAATTTCCCCTGAAACAAACTGTATGCTGGTGTCTTCTATCCGCATCAGCGGATAGAAGACACCTCCTACAGGATGAAGATGGGGGGATATAAATTGATATCAAAAAGCACCGCACCAGCTTGTGGCGGGGACTCCTACTCGCCACAGCAAATGGGAGACATTCGTTCCATTTATGAGGAACAAGGCTCGAATTTCTGCAAGGAAAGGACAAGGAAAATGTATAGAACCTACAGAACAACGAAAGACACAATTGTGGGTGAAGAAACGGAGAACGCTGATATTACATTCACATTGATTACAGATTTGGATAGAAAAGAATATGTGATGGTCAAGAGGCAAAAAGAGTATGCTATATATAATCTTTCGCTGGTTGGCAATGTCACTGAAATAGTTCCCGACGTTTCATTCGAAGAGTATAGAAACATTACCTATGCAAGATTAGACAAGGAATTGTTAGCGCAAGGGATCAAACCCAGGAGACGGCTTCTCTAAAGTATAAAGCTACAAAATTCTTGGCTTTTCTGCTTTTCATGCCACTGCTGCCGGATAGTTTTTAAAATGAACTAATGTTTTAAATTACCAGGAATTGCGACAGTAAAAAATGAAAAACTAATAATAAGAAATTTGAAAGGAGAAATTGTATGGAAAAGAAATTAGCGAAACGAAAGATGCTTCGTCGTAAAGCTGCTGCCCTAGCAGGTGTAACCATTATGGCAGGAGCCTCATTGCATGGCATAGCCTTACCTAAAGCATCGGCTGCTGAAAATCCCTCTACTTCTCCGCCTATAACAACCGAACAAACGGCAGAAACTAGTAAAAACATAAAAAAACCACTTCCTGAAACAGATGTTTCCGCTGCGGATCCGTCGGCAACGCAAGACCAACGTGATAAGGTTAAGGATAAAGATAAAGATAAAGACAGAGATAGAGATAGAAACAAGCGAGATGACCGTTATTCTCATGAAAGGTGGTTTGATCGCGGAGAAACATTTGCCCACCGTATGAAATGGTATAATGATAGCCAGAACAAAATCAAGATATTTATCAACAATGCAAGTGCAGTAGATATAGTGATGAAAGCTGCCCCTAACCTAGGATTTGATGTAGATTACGATACATTTACCTTGATAAGTTCTAATGGTTCCCAGTCTATTGTAAGGGTCATTCATAATGGTGAAACATACAATATCACTGTAGACCAGTTGGCTAACGGTAATTGGCTGGTTTCTTCTGTAAATTTAGTACAATAATTTTCAAAAATAACTAAGCATATGAAAAGCGCTGAATCTACTTTGATTCCAGCGCTTTTCATATATTTTATCAAATGCCATAAAAAAAATATTCGCTGCAGAGAAAAAAATATAGTTTAGCCAATGATATTATAGTTCTCTTTTTTATCTTGAGTTATAGTAGTCAAATTGTGCAAAACCTTATTGGCAATCTCTGGGCAAGAACGACGAAGTTTTTGAAAATAATGGCACGACAATACCACTATTTCTGTGTCAGTGATCGCTGTAATATTCGATATATGCTTAGTACGGTCTACTAAACCAATTTCGCCAAAATGTTGGCCTGGTACAATATGATCTTTGCCAGAGGACTGTACCTTTCCTGAAAGTAAAATATTAAGTTCATTACCCGAATCACCACAAGTTACAATAGGATCTCCAGCATGACACTGAATAATAACACCACAAAGGTGTAAAAACTTCTTTGCTTCTCTTTCGGAAAGTCCATATAGTACAGGAATAGCATTGTTTGGCGAACATCCTAAACGATGGCTCAAGCAAGCCCATAGTCCTTCTTCGGTGACTAAATGACTATTTATAACGCTTGCAACCTCAGGAAATTCAGAATGGAACCAGTCAATGACTTGCCTGTTTACTTCTCCTCTTGCGATGGCTTTGTGCAATAAAGGAGAACCTACTGCACGCAAATGTTCAATGTCATCTACCAATAAAACAAAGGGAATTTGCAAGCCATAATCTGTATTGGCCCAATTTCGTGTAAAGCGGCGGTATCCGTAATGCTCGTGAAACGGGATTAAATGAAAATTACAGTCGCCAAAGCTGAACTGTACTTTTTTTTTACAATAGAGTTCATAACTTTTTTGGGCTAGTAATCTATGTGCTGGCGTGCCTCGATAAAGTGGAGATATCATACCTTTTGAAACATATCCAAAGTTTTGATTATTCTTCTCCTTATAAAACCTTTGAAATCTATCCAAAGAAAATTCTTGAACTAATGTGGAAGGAAAATCGGCAAGCTGCCCTATATTTATCCTCAGAGTCCCGATAAGTTCTGTTCCGGCTTTGACATATAACAGCAAACCCCATTTGTCTAGTTCATCATATATAATTTTTTTACTATGGTCAATTGATACAAGAGGATGAAATATTTCCTCTGCATAAATCTGATAGCGTAAACGGTATATTTCCATTTTTTCCTCTGGAGTTGTGGCAATGCCGATTACTATAGGTTCTTGTAAGGCTCCTTTGGAGTAAAATGGTATTGGGAGAGCATGGTGCATAAAGTAATTTCTCCTTATCCTGCTAATAAACATAGCTATTCATAGACACACGAATTCGTTTTAATAATGCAAATAATGACATATTTTGGAGACTTAACTGTATTTATTCCATTTTTAGATAAAAAAGCCCTCCTTTTTTTAAAATTGAAAAAAGGGGGGTTTTACGGATGGAAAATGCCTATGATTTATGAGTCTAAGCAGCAAAATAAGGATTTTACCTACGCTGAGGCCTAGCATTAATACAGCCTTTTATGATGCAAGGCGAGGTAGAGTAAAAGAAACAAAAAAAGTAGTTCCTTGATCATCTGTTTTAACAGAAATCACAGCGTTGTGCCTGTTGGCAATTCTATAGCATATTGGCAGGCCCAACCCTATTCCGGTGTCTTTCGTAGTTAAGAAAGGCGTACCCAATTTTTTTTGTATATGAGTTGGCAAGCCGGTACCTTGATCTTTTATAGATAAAACGATTTTGTCCTGTTCCAAACTTGTGCCTATCGTTAGTTCTCCTCCTGTTGGCATAGCTTCTACGCCATTTCGTACCAAGTTAAGCAGCAATTGACGAATTTCATTTTCATCCAAATATAATGTATATATCTCTTCAAGGTCAAGATTTACCAACACATTGGAAGCGGCGGCATCTGCTTGAATCAAGGGAAAAATTTTATCGACAATTCCATTTAGGGAACAGTTTTTCAATTCGGCTCGTTTATCCTTTGCTAATAAAAGATATTCACTGATAATCGCGTTCATTCTATCCAATTCTTCCATCATGAGTCCAAATCGATTTTTATAGTTATTACTAAGCTCATCTTTGGTTATCATCATCTGTAAATACCCGCGTACTGTCGTCAACGGATTACGTATTTCATGAGCAACATTGGCGGCCATTTCCCCGAGCAAATTCATTCTGTCAGCACGAGCAGCGACTTGCTCTAAGTTATCACGAGCCGTGACATTACGAAGGATGCCCTCCCTAACCACTAAATTCCCTGTTTCGTCACAAATAGGAAGATATTTTTGTTCAATCGATACTTTGCTATTGTCTTTATGGAGCAAGCAATATTTAAGAGGCAAATCATTAGGCAATATAGGATTACTTGTATATTGTTTAAATAACAGTAAATCATCCGGATGTATTAAACGTTCAAACAATTTCGCATCAGCATAAAAATCATCTGAAGTATAGCCTGTAACCGCAAAAACAGATGGACTTACATACTCAAATTTAGCTTCAGGCAGTATTCTATAGCGGTAAATCACATCAACTGCATTTTCTGTAAGTAATCGGTACTGAGCTTCTTTATTAGCTAAATCCATTCTGGTTTTCTCAAAATACACCATTAATGTACCAGAAGCAATAGTTAGTCGGCAAAAGCCAGCAATGAAGTAACAAAGGAAAGTTACTTGGGCTATATTTAAGTTTAATATAAAAGGAGTACACGCAGTATCAATGCCCCACAGGATGAAAGCATATCCCGTGATTTGATTTCCTGCCCCTTTTATTTTTAAATTTCGTATAAAAGATATGCCTATATATATCAGTACTACACCACAGAACCATGAAGAAGGGGACATTTTATAAAGAAAGGACAAATCCAATAAAACAAATATAGTACTTAGTGTGAAAATGCAAATCGCACCATATATCCAATAACGTTTAAACGGTCTACCGATAAAAACACTATTGCTCCATAAAAACATTACAATGGTAGCAACATACATTATTTGATAGATAGTAAACAACAATATGGATTCCGTACAGTCAAATATCCCTGGAGTAAAAATGACGAATCGTAAAGAATGGATAAGCCAAGTTAGTATCCAAGCACCCATGTAACGTTCACGATATATGAAGTAAAGATACCCATATACAAGTATCAATGAAAGTGTCCCAACTATCGAGAAATAAGCATAATCCATAATCTTCTCCTTGAATCACCATTTTTATACATTATTGGACAGTTTCGCTACAATAATCCAATTTCCTTCCTTTTTTGTAATTAAATACAATTAAGATCGTAATTGCTTTCTGATCCATCACTATCGCTATAGCTCATGTATTAGATCCTCCTCCTTTCGAATCAATTTATATTACTGGAAAAATATGGCTGTATGACAAAAAATCGCCTCACCTCGAAAGGCAAGACGACTAAAGAACGTCCATAGTTATCCGTAGTATTTGCTTTTCGCCTAGCTCACAAACAACTGCACTAGGGATAAATAATCCACTTCGACGGCATGAACAAGACCGAATCTGTCCCCATCGTCCTTTTGCATTTTACTAGCTATTCCTATCATGATATCTTATTGGCTTCTTCTATTGCCACAGCTACTGCAACACTGGCTCCAACCATGGGGTTGTTACCCATGCCGATCAATCCCATCATTTCTACGTGAGCTGGTACTGAGGAAGAACCAGCAAACTGAGCATCAGAATGCATTCTACCCATTGTGTCAGTCATACCGTAGGAAGCGGGTCCTGCTCCCATATTATCAGGGTGCAGGGTTCTGCCTGTGCCGCCACCCGATGCCACGGAAAAATATTTTTTGCCTTTATCCATACATTCTTTTTTATAAGTCCCTGCTACGGGATGTTGAAACCTAGTTGGGTTAGTTGAATTACCAGTAATAGAGACATCCACATCTTCATGTGTCATAATAGCAACGCCTTCCATTACATCATCCGTTCCATAACACCTGACATTTGCTCTTTCACTAGAAGAATATTTAATTTCCTTTAGAATTTCAAGCTTGCTTGTATGATAATCAAATTGAGTTCTGACATAGGTAAATCCATTCACCCTGGAAATGATTTGGGCTGCATCTTTTCCTAAGCCATTTAATATAACGCGAAGAGGAGTTTTCCTCACTTTGTTAGCCGATTTAGCAATCCCAATCGCTCCTTCAGCAGCAGCAAAGGATTCATGTCCTGCTAGAAAAGCAAAACATTGTGTTTCTTCTCTAAGAAGCATGGCAGCTAAATTACCATGTCCTAAACCAACTTTTCTATTTTCGGCGACAGAACCAGGAATACAGAATGCTTGCAATCCTTCCCCAATGATTTCTGCTGCAGCAGCCGCTTTCTTACAGCCCCTTTTAATAGCAAGCGCCGCACCCACTGTATATGCCCAGCAGGCATTATCAAAACAAATAGGTTGAATACTTCTTATGATCTGATGTACATCCATTCCTTGGTCGTCACATATCTTTTTAGCCTCTTCCAAAGATGCTATTTTGTTATTGTTTAATACAACCATGATTTGTTCTATCCGACGTTCATACCCTTCAAACATAGCCATAGAATAAACTCCCCTCTCTCTATTCTTTGCGAGGGTCAATATATTTGACCGCCTCACCGAATCTACCATATGTACCAGTCGCTTTTTCTAATGCTTGGTTGGCATCTGTACCTTTTTTAATCATTTCCATCATCTTGCCTAGATGAACGAACTTATAGCCAATTATTTCACTGTTTTCATCAAGAGCTAAGGTTGTAACATATCCCTCTGCCAATTCCAAGTATCTAGGACCTTTAGCAAGAGTTCCGTACATAGTACCAATTTGGCTTCGTAATCCCTTTCCTAAATCCTCCAAACCAGCCCCAATGGGAAGCCCTCCCTCAGAAAAGGCAGTCTGACTTCTACCATAAACAATTTGTAAAAATAATTCTCTCATAGCCGTATTAATAGCATCACAAACAAGATCTGTATTCAGCGCTTCTAAAATGGTCTTCCCAAGAATGATTTCCGAGGCCATAGCTGCAGATTGTGTCATACCAGAACAGCCAATAGTCTCAATTAAAGCTTCCTGAATAATACCCCTCTTCACGTTAAGGGTTAGTTTACAGGCTCCCTGCTGGGGAGCGCACCAGCCAACACCATGGGTCAATCCACTAATATCTGTAATTTCTTTCGTTTTCGTCCAGCTGCCCTCTTGAGGAATGGGCGCAGGTCCATGGTTTACACCTTTCGCCACGCAGGTCATCTCTGATACTTCGGATGAATAGATCATATTCGTTCTCCTCTCATAATAAATAAAGAGACTCCTACTAGTACAAAAGAGACTAGTAGGAGTCATTACCGCCAAAAGCAGATTTAATGGCGAACCCCATCGCCTATATAGTTACAACACTTTTATTATACTATTATCTGAAATAGTGGTCAATATACCCATTTTTTTAGTTTGATGGGTATGTGGCGCTGCTATCCCTAGCCTTCTGACAGGCCACCATGCAAAGACTGCATAATAAGCGCGGTATATTACCTTTTATTTCTCAAACATACCGATTCTAGTCATCTACTTTATTTCTCTTGTCCGTAATAAGCATTACTACCATGTTTTCTAAAATAATGTTTATCAAGCAGCACTTGTTCAAGGGATTGACAGCCAGGGTTCAACTGCAATGTATTCATGGCCATCATGGCCACTTCTTCAATAACAACAGCATTGTGCACAGCATCCCGGCCACTTTTTCCCCAGGCAAAGGGACCATGTCCACTCACCAGTACACCAGGTACGGCGATAGGATCAATAGAACGCTCACAGAAGGTTTCGACGATGACTTTGCCAGTATTTTTTTCATAGGCAGTATTAATTTCTTCTGCTGTCAGACTTCTAGTGCAGGGAATTTCACCATAAAAATAATCAGCATGAGTCGTACCAAAGGCTGGTATCCCCCGGCTGGCCTGGGCCCAAATCGTAGCCCACCGGGAATGAGTATGAACCACACCACCAACTGTTGGAAACGCCTTGTAGATTTCCAGATGGATATTAGTATCACTCGATGGTCTGTAGTCACCCTGCACAACATTATCATCTAGATCAACTACAACCATATGTTTTTCTGCCATTACGTCATAAGGTACACCACTTGGTTTTATCACGATCAATCCGCGCCTGCGGTCAATCGCACTGACATTCCCCCAGGTAAACGTCACCATTCCATACCGTGGAAGGTCAAGATTAGCTTCTAATACTTCCCGAATCAATTTATCCATAATCTCCCTCCCCTTTCACTATTATTATTCTCGTATTTCTTATTCATTAAAATCCGCCAGCTTTGAGCTTATCAAGAACAAACTCCCTGGATCTGGCTATTTCAATTAGCGGATCTTCAAAAGTATCTGCCCACATTTCAATAAGGAAAGGTCCACTATACTCCAATGATTTTAATTTTTTAAATATAGGAACAAAATCTACATCCCCTGTACCAAAAGAGGTATCACGGAATTTTCCGGGGAAGCTATCAGTGACGTTCAATGTTTCTTTCACATGAACAGCAACAATGCG
>Ga0316613_10002525_pt1 | contig 11761 bp, 10 predicted proteins | sample OWC_soil_day10_C_2_FD_207647 | JGI IMG/M metagenome (GOLD analysis project Ga0316613, IMG submission 207647) | Wetland soil microbial communities from Old Woman Creek delta, Ohio, United States - OWC_soil_day10_CT_b | ecosystem: Environmental > Terrestrial > Soil > Wetlands | place: USA: Ohio... | reverse complement strand
AAAACCGTTGGTCGGTTTTTGCAGTTTCGGTGAACAGGGAGTTGCTGATAATGGAGATAGCCGACATAGTAATTCTGCAATTGCTTGTCTGGTTTTTGGAAGCCAATTATCGCAGGCGGCTCGGATTTCCTTTGAAAATGATGAACTGTTGGCAGAAGTAGAAGCGCAGAAGAAAATGCTGATCAAAACCAATAAGGCGTTGCTAAAGGAAATTTCTGAACGCAAGATAATCGAAACGGCCTTGCGGGAAAGTGAAACAAAGTTAAAGGACTTTGTTCAGGCTGTGCCTGACATTAGTCTGATTATTGATGAGGATGGCCGATATGTCGAAGTATTTGACAGTGGTTATAGGCAGTTAAAGAGACCTAAAGAGGAATTGAATGGATGTACACTTCACCAGAGATTTCTGGCAAATGAGGCTGACGCTATCCTAAGACAAATACGGCAGACTATTTCATCCGGGGTGCCGCAGTGCTTTATCCACGAAGTGGAGGTTGGAGAGGAAAAACGATTTTTTGAAGGAAGGACAGCACCTATGGGCTACTTGGCCAATGGTAAAAGGACGGTAGCTGCTGTAGCGATTGATGTTACAGAGCAGTGGAAAGTACAAAGAATGCTTGAATTTGCCTATGAACTGCGACGCAAAAGTGATTTTCTCAATGATATCATTACCGGAAATATAAAAGTCGATGAGCGAGCTATAGCTACTGCTAAGATCCTTGGGATCAATTTTTCCGTTCCGTTGTTCTGCTGTTTACTAACTGTAAACAAACTTGCGGAGCTAACGGCAAAAACTGTTGGTGATACTACCAATATTCAAATACTTATAAACAATATTATTGAGTTATTAAGCCATGATTCCAGTTATTTAGTGTGGGATTGCCGTGAAGGGATAGGCATTTTATGCCAAACAAAGGACATTGATGATGAGTGGGAAAATGGTATGCGATTCGCTTTTCGCCTTCAGGAAAAGATTATGCGCTACGACCTTGGTCTAGCGGTAAGAATTGGCGTCAGCAATATGCACATCGGGACTCACAGTATAAACAGCGGTTACCAGCAGGCATGGAGCGCTCTTGTTGCGTTGCAATGCCAGAGTGAATGCGGCAGGGGAGTCAATCATTTTCGAGACATCGGTATTACTCAACTGCTGGCAAGCATAGGCGGTACAGAACGGGCAACGGAATTTATTTATGAAAAACTTGGTAAGCTCATCAATTATGATCATAAAAAAAGGACGGACCTTCTGCTTACTCTTGAAAAGATTCTGCAAAGCAATAATATGAAAGAGGCAGCAGAAAAAATGTATATTCATCATAAGACAATTGTTTTTCGTAAACAGCGTATTGAAGAAATATTAGGGACTTCTATTAATGAGTTTGAGACCAAACTTGCACTTTCGGCGGCAGTCAAATTGTATAAATTAAGTAATATTTTCAAAATAGGTTATTAATTAACGCAGGTTATTATCTTTCGAAGATATAACCTGCGCTTTTTTGGGAAAAAAAGATTAGGATTTCAGGATAATGAAATATGAAGTTATATAACTTATAATTAACGTTAGATATTCTTTATAAAATTTGTAGAAAATGCCAGCAGATCTAAAATCATGGTCAGTGGCATGCGAATCACCGGTCAGAATCTATATAGCGATGATAAGCTGCTGCCCTAACCAATGGTACAAACATAAATATAGCATCTCTTCATTGATTTATGAAGAGATGCGTTGTAAAGGAGAAGCTATTAGTGCTAATGATACTAAGAGTTTACAACATAAAAATATAGATAGGAGAGAAATAAATGAACTTTATTAACAATATGAAAGTAAGTCTTAAATTAAGTATACTAATTCTTATTGCATTGTTATCTATGGGTGTAATAGGGTATACGGGATATTATTATCTTCAACAATCAAATATCAATATGAAATCGATGTATGCGGATCGACTGATTCCACTTAAGGTTATTAATGTAATTCGTACTGATGTGGCAAGGGCGAATGCTGCAACAATGGAGTTGATGCTTGCAAAGGATAATAAAAAGAATCAAGAGTTAAGAAATACTATTAATGACGTAGCAAAACAATCAAATGATTCTTTTGCAGAACTTGAAAAATCTCATTTAGATCTCAAAGAAAAAGATTTACTGGCTAAAATTCAAACATCTAAAGAAAAGTATCGTGATGCCAGGAAGGCTGCTATTGATCTAGCCTTGCAAAATAAAAATGCGGAAGCCTATGCACTATATGTTGTATCCGTAGATCCATTAGCCACTGAATTCATGAAAAATTTAAGCGATTTTAGTGAGTATTCTGCTGTATTAGCAGAAAAAACAAGTATTGATACCCAGGCAGCATTTGAAAAAGCTATGCAATTTACAGTGGGTATACTGGTGATATCTTTCATCGTGCTGGGGATCAGTGGGTGGTACATAACCAAAATCATAGCAGCTCCCCTAAATGCAATGGTATTGCTTTGTAAAGAATTGGCAGCAGGTGATTTTCGTGATAAGCCTCGGAAAGTCGTTAGGAAAGATGAAATCGGTCAAGTGGACGATGCCTTGGCAGATATGCGGGATGCACTTCGTATACTGATGAAACATATTAATGAGTCGGCTGAGCAATTAGCGGCATCTTCTGAGGAGTTGACGGCTAGTGCCGATCAGTCAGCTCAGGCTGCGAATCAAGTTGCCGAGTCTATTACTGGTGTAGCAAATGGCGCAGAAAAACAACTAAACGTAGCCAGTGACACATCTGCGGTGATGCAGCAGATGTCAGCAAGCATTCAGCAGGTTGCTGCAAATGCCAATGAGGTAGCTGGGCAAACAGCCCAGGCAACTGACAGGGCAAAGGAAGGTAATAAGTCTGTGGACAAAGCCGTAAATCAGATGGCTGCTATTGAACAGACTGTCACTAACTCGGCTCAGGTAGTGACTAAATTGGGAGAACGGTCTAAAGAAATTGGTCAAATTGTAGATACGATCTCCGGTATTGCCGGTCAAACCAACTTGCTAGCTTTAAATGCTGCTATTGAAGCTGCCCGTGCCGGAGAACAAGGACGTGGTTTTGCCGTGGTTGCAGAAGAGGTTCGTAAACTTGCGGAACAATCACAAGATGCAGCCAAACAAATTGCTGTACTGATTAGTGAAATTCAGAGTGATACTGACAGAGCCGTAGTTGCTATGGAGGATGGTACTCGTGAAGTTATGTTAGGAGCGGAAGTAGTTAATGATTCTGGAAAAGCTTTTCAGGAAATTGCAGATATGGTAACCAACGTATCTAGCCAAATAAGAGAAATATCTGTGTCCATCGAGCAGATGGCTGTTGGCAGTCAGCAAATTGTTGAATCAGTGAAAGAAATGGATGAACTAAGCAAAAAATCATCTGGAGAAGCACAGACCGTATCGGCTGCAACGGAAGAACAATCGGCATCCATGGAAGAAATCGCCTCATCTAGCCAAGCACTGGCTCATTTGGCGATGAATCTCCGGGAAGCTGTAAGCAAGTTTCAAATTTAAATAATTATGGATTAGACAGGATTAAAAATAATGAATCTGTAAAACAACTCGACCCTGTGGTTCCTGCTAACAGATATCCTTCATACCTAAAACTCTGGCAGGCACTGACAATGTCCAAGACAGTACCAAGTGCCAAGGTTGCAAAGCTTATTCTTGATGACCTCATTGAAGCCAACAAAGACTACTGGCCGGAAATCAAATAAAATAGAAAGAATAGACGAAGGGTGTACCTCGCAAATGGGGCACGCCCTTCATGTATTTGTAGAGATTAGAACCTTTAACAAATATTTATTTTTTTTGATAAAAATAATAAAATCTACCCGAAATGTTATAGAGTATGTTTATACTCAGCTTTGGTATGGTTAAGATTTGCGAAATTGAGGTAGGTATTCGGCGTTGACTTCCAATATTTCATCAAGGAGTTGTTTGGCTATTTTGCCGTGAGGTACCAGAGGATTAGCGGCCAGAGCCCGGAGTGCGGTGGTATAGTCACCAGTGACGCCCGCTTCAATGGTCAGTATTTCAAAGGATTTTAACTGTTGTAGTAATCCTCGTGCCTGAGGAGGCATATGTCCAACACTAAGTGGGATTGCTCCATGGCTACCTACGATACAATTGAGTTCCACTGCGACATCATCTGGCAGGTCCGGGATGGCGCCGTTGTTACGGATGTTCACTACATGGAGGTTCTGTTTATTGTTGACGATAGCGGCCATAAGATTGACTGCCGCATCGGAGTAATGGGTGCCACCTCGCTGCGTTAACTGCGGTGGTTTGATTGCCAAATTAGGATCTTTGTAGAGCTCAAAGAGTTCTGTTTCTACCCCTTTTACTACTTCACCACGAACTCCCTTGCCGCCAGGAGCGGCGTCGGTCAATTCTTCTTCGAACATTTTGTCGGTCATATAATAGTACCGGTGGTAGGGGCAGGGTGCCATACCTATTTGGTCCAATAATTCTTTGCCCCAAGCTATAGGTCTAATATTTCGAACTGCGAAGTTGGTACTGTCTGCCAGTCCATCCAGAACTTCTTGGGTAACATCTTTCCCATCCAGGAAGACCTTTCGCCCCCAGATGAGATGATTGATGCCGGCAAATTCGATAAATAGCCGATCAGGCTCTACATCCAATAGCTTAGCGATATTCATCTTTACATTAATCGGAACGTTACAAAGACCGATTACGTTTACTTTGCTGTGTTTCAACACGGTTTCGGTAATCATGCCAGAGGGATTAGTGAAGTTCAGAAGCCAAGCAGTGGGAGCTAGTTCCTCAATGTCTCGGCAAATGTCAAGGATGACTGGAATGGTACGTAACGCCTTGGCGAATCCCCCTGCACCGTTAGTTTCTTGACCGATTAAACCATATTTTAAGGGAATGCGTTCATCTCGAATTCGGGCGTCCAAAAGACCAACTCGAAATTGGGTGGTGACGAAATCCGCTCCAGAAATGGCTGCTCGTCGATCTTCCGTCAGTATAACCTTGAAGGGGTTCCCAGCCTTGGCGACCATGCGGCTGGCTAGATTTCCGACGATATCCATTTTTTCTCGACCAGCAGGTATGTCCACTAGCCACAACTCTTTAATCAGCAATTCTTCGTTTACGGCTTTGTTGATGAAGCCTTCCACAATTTCTGGGGTATAGCTAGAGCCACCGCCAATAGTTGCAATTTTAAGTTCTTTAGACATTTGTAATACGCCTCCAATTTTTTATTTGTTTTCTAGCTGGGATGCATATAATTCGATAAACTCCTCGGCAATCTCTTTCATAGTTATAGCATTCATTAGATGGTCCTGGGCATGGATGAGGAGTAGGTTAAGTTCTATATGATTGCCAGTAGCCTCTTCTTGGATCAAATCAGTTTGAATATGATGGGTCGAGAGTAGGGATTCACTGGCTGATTGGAGGAGTTCGCGGGCGGCAGTTAAGTTACCTGACCGGGCTAACCGTATTGCTTCTCTAGCATCGCTTCTTGCAGTGCCAGCACCGACAATTAGACCCATAGCAATTTCTTCAGTACGCATGATCTATTTCACCTCGCTTTCTTCTGTGGTGGCTGTTAGTTCTTCTGCTAGTAGCTGTCGTTCGTAGGTCTTGAAAAAAGGAAACCATAGGATTCCTGATAATATGATCAGCGCAAAGACAAGAATTGCGGCACCCATATCCTGGGTTGTATAAAAAGCATTTAGCGGTCCAGGAGCGGTCCAGGGAGCTTCGATGAAGGCGGCACCTACAAAGCCAAATTTAGTTATGTAGTAGGCGATAACGCCAAGAATGCCCTGAATGAAAACAAAGGGGAAGAATAAAATGGGATTAAACACGATAGGCGTACCGAAAATAACGGGTTCATTAATGTTAAAGATGGCTGGTAAGATAGCAACACGACCGACGCTGCGTAGGTGAGTACTCTTAGAGCGAAGGTAAAACAATACAAGGGCAAGGGTGGCGCCGGAACCGCCAATTACCATGTAGTAGGCCCAAAACATCTTAGTAAATATGTGAGGTAAAGGTTGATTTTCAATCATAGCAGCGGCATTAGCGGCCAAGTTTTGTTCGAAAAAAGCACCGAGTATGGCAGTGCTCACAATCGTAGCACCATGGATTCCGGCAAACCAGAAGAGGTTCGCCATAACTGCAGCGAAGAATACCATACCTGGTGAGTCTACGGCGGTAACTGCAGGAGCGAGAATCTTCATTACCCAGGCGGGCAACAATAGACCACTGGTGTTTTGAAGAAATAGGCTGATGCTGTAAAAGATAATAATGTTGGCAAAAAGCGGAACCATATTGTCAAATGCACCAACGACTGCCGGTGGTACTCCTTCCGGCAAGCGGATAGTATAGTTACGCTGCTTTAAGAAATGAGTAATCTCTACTGACAAGATTCCGATCAGCAGTGAAGTGAAAAGTCCTTTGCCACCTAAAAGATCGATGGGCATAGCAGCAATCTTTGCATTGCCTAGCAATACTGTCTCTGCTGGTGAAGCGACTAGTAGGAAGGTAGATCCAGCGACAATTACCGCTGATAGTTCACTCATCTTATAATGGCGGGCTAGATTGTAGGCAATAGCCATAGCACCAAAGAGGGCCATTAGAGAAAAAGTCATTTTGTATGGTAGCAAGACCATATCTTTAATTCCTGGTGTTGCCAGCCAGTTGTACCAATTGACAATTAGTCCACTAAAAAAACCATTAGCGATTTTAGGGTCGGGAAAAAAGGGATAGGCTACTAATAATGGTAAGGAACCAACAATGGTTAGAGGCATGATGGCAATCAGACCATCACGAATAGCTTTTAAGTGGCGTTGATTTGCTAGGCGTCCAAGCCAGGGGATCATGGTGTTTTCCATCCATACAAAAAAGGCTTTCACGGTGAACACCTCCGTTTTTTTTATTTCAGCAGAGCGAGGGCTGCATCCAATATTTTTTTACCATTAAGCATACCGTAGTCCATCTGGTTGATCATGGCCACGGGCACACCATGCTCTTTGCCTTGACTTTGGAAATCAGACAGCTTGAAGCGTACTTGCGGGCCAAGTAACATTACAGAAGCATCGACCACGTGTCGATCAAAGTCTTCCAATGGAATAGCAATGATCTCAGCACTTAAACCTTGGGAATTTACCTCTTTTTTCATCCTCTCTACGACGAGGGAAGTCGACATTCCAGCAGCACAAATCAATACGATTTTCATACAAATTCCTCCTCTTTTTTATGTAGTAATAGTTGAGTGAACAGTGAATCGATTAAATTATTTGAACATTCAATCAAGACGGATATCTAACCTTAAATATATGCAAAGACCATGCCAACTTCATAAAGAGATTGGTAAGCCAGCTAATGGCTAGGTTTTTATGGTATAAGACAGTGTCTTATTTCTAGTAAAAAGAATCCTGTCTATGTGTCTTATTTGAAAAGACACATAGACAGGATTTCTTGAATTCGTTTCAGATCTCCCGCTGTAAAGCGGATATAAAACTGCTCTGCCAGGGAAAGGAAATAAGGCGTTGATGCAAAGGCTGGAGGAGTTTCTTCTCTAAGATGCGGTTTGACAAGTTGGTCGCGTAGCCTTCGTTCTATTAAGCAGGCTACATGCATCAGAAGTCCAAGCCGCAATTCGTCGTCAAGTTGATGACCTGTTTCAGTTGTATAGGCGGCCAATGTTTCTGCAATTGCTGGTACTGTTGTACGGGGATTGGTAAAAGTCATATTGCGGGAGAGGGAAGCGGCAATTAATTCGTCTAGATTGCTCTCCTCGGAGGTTGGTGGTGCAATCATTTGGCTGCAGCCATTTACCAGTTGCACAAGACGTTGAATTCCGGAACCTACTACAAATTCTTCTGTTGAGATATAAGGAATTCCTGTTAGTTGTGGATTGATAGGTCCTACTACTGCGAGTAGCCGTTTGTCTTTTAGATGAGAAGAGAGAAGTCGATCCCAGCGGGAGCCAAATCCAATACTAGCGGAAATCACTTCTATCTGCGTTGTTTTTTCACCTAGCGCTTCTCGCACGACATTTGCTAGGGTGAGGGCGCTCCCTTCTCCGGTGAAGCAACAGGTAAGAATGACTCCACACTGTTGAAATCGACGTTCTTCCCTGACTAACGCCCGATATCTAGCATCCAATACCGCACGATAGACTAGTTCTAAAGTACAGCCAGGCATGGAGGCTTGGTGAACAGCTTCCACGACTAGTGGCGAACTGATCATGCCTACAGTGCGTGTTGATAGCCCGGTACGGGTCATAAGTATTTGTCCCATGTTTTCAAGGGAGCCCATGTCAGCCAAAAGCAATAAACCACCCTCATAGCGATGGGAGGAAGCGAGCTCAATTAACTGTTCCTGCACTTGGTTGGGGTCGTCATCGAGGCTCATATCAATGGCAATGGCAGTCTGCATTCCAGTGAGGGAATGGGCTACTTCGACCATACCAGTAGCTACACCTCGACCATGAGCCATAACTACAATGCCAATTCGCTCCGTTTCTGAGGAGGCTTCTTCCTCTGGATGAAGTAGGAGGGTGATAAAATTTACATCAGTTTGTGGGAGTGTGATACTTAGCTCTTTGGAGAGTAGGCAAATGATTTCGGTAGCTACTTGGTATTCTAATGAGTCCTGATAGGTGGCAGGGAATAGGCGAGCTGTGTTTAAGGGGTGTCCCTGGTGTAGTCGTTCTAGGTTTGAATTGACATGAAGAACAAGGGCATAGAGGGTTCGCTCTGGAATTGTGCGTCTAAGACGTCCTTCCGCCCAGACTATTGCTTTATCCACTGCTCGTAATACAGCAGGGTCTACCAGCTTACTCAATTCTTGACGCTGCATTCCATACCTTCGTCGTACTATTTCTACAAAGTCGTGAAAATGGCTTTCGATATCTAAAGCAATTAGACGTTCGGCTGCTTCAGGCTCTAATCCCTGTTCTTGGTAAATGTGCACCTGTTGTTCTAGTAAATCGTAGAAAGTACTAAGCTCATCTTCCTCCTCAGCAGGTAAAAACTTTTCTGAAGAATTATGAAAGTAAAGTCCTTGCCTATTCTGACGTGTTAGTTCTTCCATTTCGGGACTATGATTGCGAGCTCTGGGGAGAGTACGGTGTACGTGTTCTGGTAAATGCTCAAGTTCAATGTTTACTGGCGTTTGGCGGTAGGTCAGATAACGTAGAAATCCCCTGGCGCAAGCCAGCTGCACATCACTGCGTAGTTGACCTATATTTCCCAGGCACTCGTACGATAGCAGTGCCTTCAAAGCTGGTGAACTTAGACGGATATCAGTATTTATTTTTGTTGCTTCTTGTTTGAAAAATCTCCGGATAATCCGCAGTCGTTCTTTCAATGTCCAATTAGCCAGTGATGGTAGTGAAATAACCATTGGGATGCGCCGGGTAAAGGTATGAAGAAGGGCAGAGTCAATCCATTCTGTGGTTGCGGCGATTAACATGACTTGAGCCTGCCGTTCTTTTCCTGTTTCCCCTAGGCGGCGGTATAAACCCTTATCCAATAGGCGAAACAGTGTTTCTTGCCCCTCGGCTGATAGACGGTGAACCTCATCAAGGAAAAGTATGCCACCGTCAGCTCGTTCCACTAATCCCGCTTTGTCCTTGTCGGCACCTGTAAAACTTCCTTGGGCTGCCCCAAATAAATGAGCTAAGAGCAGCTGAGGATTGTTGGCATAATCGGCACAGTTTAGAGTAACCAGAGGAGCATTAGGAGGTAGCCTGCCATTTTTCAGACCGAAACGGTACATTAGCTCAGCAAAAAGAGATTTACCTACGCCAGTTGGTCCGACTAGTAGTGTGTGTAACCCTAGAGGAGGGTAGAGAATTGCAGCTTTTGCCTGCTCTACTTGGTTATGTAGGCTCTCCTTATAACCAACCAATTTAGCAAAGGGATCATTTTTTGAAGAATCGCTAAGCTGATTGGGGCATGAAATCGGCAATGTCTTCTCCCCCAGCATAGTGGTTGTTAGTTTAGTTACTTTTTCGTAGATTATTTTATCCCAAAAGACGACAGGTTTAGCACCTGTCTTAACTAAAATACCCTCTCGCCAAAGACGGTTTAAGTCACTACTAACATTTTGTCGGCTAGCTTTAATTCGTTTGGCAACCTCCGAGGTAGTACTCCCTCGACCCTCATTATTGCAAAATTGGCGTACTATTTCATGAACCTGTTCGATTCGCTTCATGATTCAACCACGTCACTTTCTTTTTTATGTAGATATGATTCATTAAGCTCTCATATTACTATTTTATTAAATTGATTATTCGGAATTTAATACATAAATAATATCTCGATATAATTATTAATTCTCTAGGAGGGACAGGTTCCTTGTCCCCAAATAATTAGAGTCCTCGAATATCGCGGATTTTTTACTTTGTGTGCATTTATCATGATGCCTGGTGCTGATTTTACGCTGATTATGAAAGCAACGTTAACAAATGGGCGTAAAGCAGGGCAGATCACTGCTTGTGGAATAGCAGCAGGATTGGTTTTTCACACGGCTGCGGCTATATTTGGTTTATCGGCGATTATTGCCAAATCAGCATTTTTATTTGATTTGGTTAAATATGTCGGAGCGGTATATTTATTCTATTTAGGGATTACATCATTTAAAAAGATTGATGTTAAAGAAGAGCACAGTTTCTTGTTCCCTCGAGGCCTATTATGCCTCAACTCATTGTATTAGGAGTTATATTGGTGTTTTTGTCGATTACATGGTTTGTTTTCCTGGCTTATTCATTAGGATGCGTTCGTAAATATTTCGATAACCCCATCTTTAAGAGCAGATTACAGAAGGTAACAGGGGCGTTGCTGATTTCATTTGGAGTGAAATTGGCAATAAGTAATAATCATTAGATGTAAATAACAAAGTCAGAAGCTTTGCTTAAAAGCTTCAATAAATTCCATATATAAATTTCTATGATCCGCTCTCTTTACCTCCGGTTCACTCAACTTGATGATATCTCCGTTTATACACAGCATTTTAATGCTGTAAGTACAAACTATTTCTTTATGAGTGCATTTATCTTCAAGTACATTCAATACTGTTTCGATTTTTATAATATCCTTTTTGAAATACTCAATCATATTGATTTGATCAAAGGTTAAGCAAAGGTTAATCAGACTGGTGGTTGTCAAATACCATGCTTTGAACAAACAGTTGTCATAGTTGTTATGATCGATGAATTCTTCAAGATACCAATTGCAAATATAACTATGTTTATGGTTCAGTGCTAGATTCACTCTGGCTTTTACCCATTCAGGAAAGGAACTTAGACATTTGTCCTTTTTCTCCATAGGAAGCCCTCCTTTTCTATAAAATTTTTGAAGGTAGTAATTATATGTTTTTTAGCATAAAAAAAGCACCTCAGAAGAATAGCAAGCAAACCAAGGTGCCATAACCTACGGGTATGCGAATTTTAATAATACGATTATGTATGGAACGGTTTGTGTTCTATTATCCTGGTACAAGTCATTAAATCCTTAGGTAATTTTTTATACAAAGTGTTAAAATAGCAGAAGCTTGGTACATCCTTTATAAACAATCCATACACAATGCATGAAAGCTTGTATATAGATTGTTCGTCTGCCTGGAATGAAATATAGGATTTGATCCCGACTGCTGTGTAGTATATTTATTTCAATATAGAGTCAGATAAATGGATTGTGAAAGTATTTTTATTAATGTATAATGTATAATTATACGTTAAGGGAGTGGTATAAGTGCTTTATCGTAAAGCTACATTCAA
>Ga0316613_10002524_pt1 | contig 11762 bp, 10 predicted proteins | sample OWC_soil_day10_C_2_FD_207647 | JGI IMG/M metagenome (GOLD analysis project Ga0316613, IMG submission 207647) | Wetland soil microbial communities from Old Woman Creek delta, Ohio, United States - OWC_soil_day10_CT_b | ecosystem: Environmental > Terrestrial > Soil > Wetlands | place: USA: Ohio... | reverse complement strand
ACAAAATGCAAAAGAAGCTAATCATTTTTACAGACAGTGGGGATACCATTATTGACGAAGGCACCGAAGTCCGCAATGATGACGGTATTGTAGTCCACGCAGAATTAATTCCCGGTGCGGGAGAGACGTTAAAAGCTCTTTACGATGCCGGTTATGTCATTGCTATGGTGGCTGACGGAGAAGAACAGTCCTTCACCAATGTTTATGAAGAAAATGGCCTTGGTTATTGTTTTCACACCAGAACAATTTCCGAGATCGTCGGGATCCAGAAACCTTCCGAGAGAATGTTTATAGATGCCATGGAGAAAAATCATCTGACAGAAGAAGATAAAAAACGGGTGGTTATGATTGGAAACAATGTGAGAAAGGATGTTGCCGGAGCCAACCGCTTTGGAATCACCTCTATTCTCATTGACTGGTCTCCGCGCTATGATATGAATCCGGCTGATGAATGGGAGACACCGGACTATACCGTCCATGAACCGAAAGAGCTTCTGGCACTGATCGAGAGACTGGAGGCAGAGCTCGAAAAAGACGGCAACGAATAGAAAGAGGGTATGGATATTATGAAAGAAAAGACAACAAAGGAAAAGACGCGTAAGATTCCTTTTAAGGTATATCTGCGTAATACCTGGCAGCTTTACTTAATGCTACTGATACCAGTCATTTATATGCTTCTGTTCCGCTATAAACCCATGATTGGAGGCATAATTGCTTTTAAGAAGTTTAATGTGTTTGCAGGAATCTGGAATAGTCCATGGGTCGGACTTGCAAACTTTAAAGAGGCTTTTGGCTCTAAAGACTTCTGGAATGCACTGAAAAATACTTTGATTTTAAATGCGGGTGATTTGATCATCGGCTTCCCGATTCCTGTTTTTTTGGCCGTATTTCTGTTTGAAATTAGAAATATTCATATCAGGAAAGCAACGCAGACGATTTTATACCTTCCCCATTTTCTTTCATGGGTTATTATTGCAGGTATTGTTACTCAGTTGTTTTCAACCAGCGGCCTGGTTAACGATCTGATTCAGAAAGTAGGTTTTAAAGAAATAAACTTCTTAAGCACTCCGTTTGTCTGGAGATTTGTATATTGGTTTTCCGGTGTTTGGCAGGCATCCGGCTACTCCCTGATTATTTATCTGGCGGCTTTGTCAGCTACCGATCCATCTTTAGGAGAAGCAGCGTATATTGACGGTGCAACAAGACTTCAGAGGATTGCCTATGTAACCATACCTCAGATCAGAGCGACCATTTCCATCATGCTGATCATGCAGCTTGGTAAGATCGTCTCCATTGATTTTGACCGCCCTTATATGATCGGTAATACATTGGTCAAAAGTGCATCCGACGTAATTAGTACCTATGTATACAGTGTAGGTCTGCAGGCAGGCCGCTTTGACTTTGCTACTGCGGTTGGTTTGTTCCAGTCTGTAGTAGGAATTGTAATGATCCTGTCCGTTAATAAGATTTCTAAAAAAATGGGAGAGGAGGGAATTATGTAATGAGCGAATTAAGAAGCAAGGCAGACAAAAGGTTTCAGCTATTTTGGAACATATTTTTTGTAGTAATCAGCATTGTGGCGCTTATTCCGATTATTCGAGTAGCATCTATGTCATTTAGCTCCAAGGATGCAATTTTGGGCGGCAAAGTATTCCTTTATCCCGTTCAGTTTACGGCAGAAGCTTATGGCAGAGCATTTAAAAGTGGAAGTTTCCTCACCTCGTTTCTTTATTCCATTTTTCTGATGTTGGGGTCAACGGTGGTATGTCTTATCATGACTGTTATGGCTGCATACCCTCTTTCTAAGAAGAATCTAAAGGGCGGTGCAGTTATTATGACATTGTTTGTACTGACCATGTATCTCGACCCGGGAATTATCCCTAAGTATTTAAATGTCAGGGATTTTAAGATGATTGATACCGTATGGGCTCTGGTTATTCCTGAGGCGCTCAGTGCGTACAATATGATCATCATGTGCACTGCATTCAAAGGATTGGATTCCTCGCTCTATGAGGCGGCAAAAATAGATGGCTGTAACGAGATTCAAACGTTATTCAAAGTAGCACTTCCTCTGGTTTACCCAACATTGGCAACACTGGCCCTGTTCTATGCAGTTGGAAGATGGAATCGTTTAAGCGATGTTCTTTACTATGTTAATTCTTCCAGCTTATATACCGTTCAGATGGTGTTAAAGCAGCTGATTGAATCCGTAGCCATATCTCAGCAGGAAGGGATTGCAACTCAGCTTGTAGCAGATAATATTAAATCTGCAAGCATCGTTATATCCATGACACCAATGTTAATCGCCTATCCATTTATTCAGAAATATTTTACAAAGGGGATTATGCTTGGGGCTGTAAAAGGTTGATTATTTATTTTTAAAATAAATAAAGCAAGATAAGAAAGGGAGGTTTTTATTAAAATGAGAAAATCAGGATTATTAAAAAGCTGTATGGCAGTTTTTGCAGCGGCAGCCCTGGTAACCGGTTGCGGCTCCAGTGCAGGTAAGGATGCAACAACAGCAGCGGCAACTACTGCAGCAGGAGGAACAGAAACAAAAGCTGAGGCAACAACAGCAGCGGATAAGGGAGAAGAAGTAACGATCAAGGTTATGGTTTGGGATAGAGGCGATGCAGCCCCTGGAACCACCGTAGAAAAAAACACTCAGACTGCATGGATTCAGCAGCAGATGAAGGAAAAGTACAATATAAATGTAGAATACGTTTCCGTACCAAGATCTTCTTCTGATGATAAGCTGAACATCATGATGTCCGGTGGAAGTGCTCCTGATATTGTATTTACCTATAACCAGAACCTTTTTAACAGTTTCGCACAGAACGGTGGTCTTGCCGATTTATCACAGGCATATGAAACCTATGGTTCCGATATCAAAAAATTTGTTTCTGATGCACAGAACATGGGACAGATTGATGGAAAACAGTTTGCTATTATGAAACAGAGAGGTGTTGAAGCTCCTCGCCACACCGCTTATATCCGTCAGGACTGGCTGGATAAGCTGGGAATGCAGATGCCAAAGACCAAAGAAGAACTGACTGCTTACTTACAGGCAGTAAAAGACAAAAATCCAGGTGGCGTTGAGAATGTAATCCCTTGGGCAATGAGCGGACGTAATGATACAGAAAAAGGTTATTTAAATTTTGTGGGTTCTTATGTAAATCTGGAAGGCGATAAAGATGCCTATGTTTACAGCGAGAGCTATATGGCAGTCGCTCCGGGAGCTGTTGATGGTATTAAGAAGTTAAATGAGCTTTACAACAAAGGGCTTATTTCTAAAGATTTCGCTACCGACACACAGGAAGATATCTATAAGGCTCAGGTAACTGCAGGTAATGTAGGATTCTTCTTAGATGATACAGAGCGTCCATTCGATTATATTTCTGTATTAAATCAGACTGCTGGCACCAGCACTTTTGTACCAGTACAGTGTTTTGAACTGGCAGATGGTTCCTACCGTACACCGTTTGAACAGAGATACGGTATGTTTGTAATGGTACCAAAGACCAGCGAAAAGAAAATAGACGCTTGCATGAAATATCTCAATTGGCAGGCTGATCCAGAAGTTGCAGAGAATATTGTTTACACAGCAGAGCATACAAGAGACGACAATGGAGTACCAGTTAAATTCACAGAAGAAGAACTTTATGCAAAAGGATATCCAAAGACCTGCGATGATTTAAATATTGTAAATCTTGCTATGGCTTGGACAACAAAGAAAGAGTCTATCGTTGGTAAGTGGGAAAAAGAATATCCTGCAGTAGGTTCTCTGGATTGGTTCTCTAACTTCTATGACGTACGTTCCGAAGGAAAATTCCGTTTCCCTGTATATGCCAATATTTCACAGGCAGAAGCAGATTACGGACAGAATGTGGATAATATGATGGTAGAATATGTTTACAAACTTGTTAGCTGTTCACCGGATCAGTTTGATAGTCTGCAGAAGACAGAATATGACAACCTTGTAAATGCAGGGCTCCAGAAGATTCTTGACGCAAGAGCAGAATATTTTGATACTATAAAGTAATTCCTCTTATGAGGCAGCAGGTATAAGAAGCTCGTTACAGCTCTTTCTCATCGAAATAATGATGATGCCGGGTAGCTGTAACGGGCTTTTTCTGCCCAACTGGTCTTAAAAGATGGTAGGAATGCTGTTTCCGCCTCCATCTTTTCGAAATTCAGAGGGGGATTGGCTGCAATATTTCTGAAAGATTCGGTTAAATTGGGAGAAGCTGGTAAATCCGCATTCATCCGCCAGTTCAGAAATCTTCTTTTTCGTGTTTAAAAGCAGGTATTGTACGTTTCGGATCCGTGTCATCTGAATGTACTGGGTAAGGGTGTAGCCCGTCACATCTTTAAACTGATGGGACAGATAGTAAGAACTGATATAAAATTCTCTGGAAAGGGAGTCCAGTGTCAATTCTTCTGAATAATGATTATGAATGTAATTGGCAATGGTATATATTTTTTGGGATGCTTCATCCTTTAATGGTTCATTGGTGTAGGTGTTAAAAGGTGCCAGCTGCCTTAATGTATAAAGAAATTCCACAAACATCCCGTGAACAATCAGTGATTTGAGTTCCGGTTCCTCATCCTGAAAGGAGTAGCGGTAAATGCGATTCAGTTTTTCGTTGATCAGCTGTTGCTGTTTGGAAGGGAAGCGGAATATGGGCACCTGAGAGTAAAAGGGTTCAAAGAGCTTCTGGTAAGTTTCCGGCATTCCCCAAAGTGCGGGAGGATACAAAAAGCCGATTACAAGCCGCTTGCTGGGAGCACCTTTCTGATATTCGGAGCGGTGAAGCACCGATGGGCGAAGAAGCACAACATCGCCGGAACGAATGGAGTAAGGAATCCCTTCTACCAGGTGGGAGGCCTGAGGGCTGATTAGTATCATAATTTCATAAAAAGAATGAAAATGCTGGAATGGCATGTTGATATCAAAGGAGCGTTCATCGTAATCAAAATAATAATAAAGGGAATGCTGGATATCGTTGATGGTAATATTGTGTCTTTTTTTATAAAGCAATGCATCATCAGAATTTGTCATAAAAACCGCCTTTATTCTTTCAGTGGAATCGTTATGTTTCGGATATATATTATAGCAGAGTTGTGACAAAATGTGCAATACATTAGCGAATAAAAAAGAAAAATATTGTAGAGATTGCAATGTGCCCCAACTGTTTCGTTGGTTGGCAGCAGAAAGGAAGTGGCAAAAAAATGGAAAATTTAAAAGAAAAAATAAAACTGCTTGTATCCAGCTTTGAAAAGATTCTGTATGATGAAGATGATATCTTTTTAAAAAACATGCAGACTAATAATCTGGCTGGAGACAATCCGGAACGATACCGCTATTGGGAATGGACACAGGGAGTAGGCTTATTCGGTTTATGGAAAATCTATGAAGAAACCGGTGAAGAAGAAATTATTGAGAAACTGAATAAGTATTATGAAAGACAGCTTACCATTGGTTTGCCTGCCCGTAATATTAACACAACAGCTCCTCTTCTGGCTTTAACCCATCTGGTTGAGAAAGACGGAAATGAGACTTATATGGAAATCTGCCGGGATTGGGCGCAGTGGCTTGTGGATGAACTTCCCAAAACAGAAGAAGGGGGATTTCAGCACTTAACTTCAGATACTCTTAATGAACAGGAACTTTGGGATGACACGCTCTTTATGTCCGTTTTATTCCTTGCCCGTATGGGTGTGATTCTTAAGAAGCAGGAGTGGATTGATGAAGCTGAATATCAGTTCCTCCTTCATGTGAAATATCTGGCTGACAAAAAGACCGGTCTTTGGTATCATGGCTGGACATTCCATGGCTGCCATAATTTCGCCGGCGCATTCTGGGGAAGAGGCAACAGCTGGATCACAATGGCGATTCCTGAACTGTTCGGTATCATCCCATGCAGCGGTGCTGTTAAACACTATTTAACAGAAGCATTAAAAAATCAGATTGATGCGTTGGTTTCCTACCAGAACGAAAACGGCATGTGGCATACAGTTATTGATGATAATACCTCTTACGTTGAGGCCAGTGCAACCTGTGGTTTTGGTTATGGAATATTAAAAGCGGTTCATTTAGGACTTGTGGATGCCTCTTTTGAGGCAAGTGCCAGAAAGGCTCTTCTTCCCGTTCTTCAGTGTATTGACACGGAAGGTGTGGTGCATCAGGTATCCTATGGAACTCCTATGGGAAGAGAAAGTGTACAGTTCTATAAAGATATTGAACTTCGCCCAATGCCATACGGACAGGCAATGGCTATGCTGTTCCTGTTAGAAGCATCAAAATAATAAAAGACAAAGGGCGGACCCATTTACGGCAATCCGCTCTTTTACTATGGAGGAAAAAATGATCACAGACTTAGAATTACTGGCAGCCTATAAACCAGTCATCATGCAGGATAAAAAAGAGCCTTTTGTAATTACAGCCATGGGCTGTACTATTTTCCGGGAAACAAAGAAAAGCGATTCGTTTCCAAAACGTAAGATTGTGATTAATAAGGAAGAAGTGGATTTTGCAATCGAGTATGCCATCTGGTATGATTTTGATATCCAGCATTTGTATGAGCTGGAGCATGTCTGGGTCTATGTTGATTATGATGGCAGAGTAAAGAAAGTGGAAGCCAGCTTCCATGGCAAGTTTTTAAATATGGTGGACTTGGATAAGGGGGAGCCGATCCTTGAGGGTGGTACTCATCCGGTGGTCTATGCCCAGCCTGGCAAGCACGCGCTGGTGCCTGATCCCAGAGTGATCAGAGTGATACCGGCCTGGTTAGAAAGCTGCCAGGAAATGGCAGGTGTAGATGGTGTCCTGGTTCAGGATATGTTTGAGGATCAGATTCATACCGATGATGATCTGCAGAAGATGACAGAGACATATATTAAGGAAGTATTTGGGTTTAAGCCTTCTATGGAATTTGTACCATTTACTCTGGAAAATGAGAAGCTGATGTCCTGGGAAGAATTGAAAGATTCCATTCCAGACCGTGTCAATAAGCAGATTGCGGTAATTAAAGATTACTTTCACAAATAAGTATGAGGGTGCAGAAATGCACCCTCATTTTACACTAATAGGCGGCTGGAACCGCACGAAGTGATATTGTATGCTTAAAGCAGGTGAAGTCTGTAAAATAGACCGTATAACAGTCCTGTGAACGGCCCTGGCTTCCGAACTTGCCTGCTACATAGTTATGTGCACCAAAGCCAGGCCCGGCAGTAATGGCGTATTTACCCTTGGAGGCAGTAACGGTTCCCTCTCTTGCCACAATTCCACCGCCTGCAATCCCTTCAGAGATAAAATAAGGGGATTCCACCCGGCATCCTGAATCAAATGCAAGTTCCACACGCAGCGGAGCCCGGTCAATTCCGGCAGTTTCTATGGTGATATCAACCCCATCCGATACCTCTGTAACAATTAATACAAAATTCATGTCTGGTCCATGTAATTTTTCTCTCTTTGAATGATCCATCTTCCACCAATCCACAGTATCCTGAGGTTCCTGAAAGGGAAGATAGTACCAGCCCGCCATTTTCTGATTCAGTACAAATCCCTCTTTTCCGGGAAGCTGTACCAGGTTCTCCGGAATGAAGTATCTGTGCTCACAAAAGCTTGCACCAATTTTCATACTGACACATAAATCCCCATGTACAAAATAGAGAAAGGAAGGACTGCTTTTTAAGATGGAACAGGAATAAGCTTCTCTGCGAAGGCGTACAATACCGGAGTCAGTATAGTGGTGGCAGAAGTTAGTCAGGATTTTGCTTTCCTCATATTCAAACTCGCCCAGTTCAGGAAGAAGCATGAAATGAATCAGCCAGTCCAAAGGTCCGATTCCTTTTGCAACAGCCTGATCCATGATAAAGCAGGCGGCCTGCAAAAAGGTCTCATTGTGGAATTTGATTCCCATATATAAGTATTCCAGATAATATCCGGTTGGATAAATTCTTGTGCCACGATCCTGCCTTGTGGAATTATTGGTAAAGATGCTTCCGTCCGGCTCCATATAGTGAAGCATCATGGTTAAATTCCTTTTAACAGGCTCATACCAGGAATCGTCACCAGTTGCCATTGCCAGCATGATCATAGCGTTATTATTAACCAGGTTATATCCTCCTGCTGACCGTTCTGCGTATTCTCCGTCCTCATTGCAGTCGCAGCCTTCGATTAAGAATTTCTCTGCCCCTTTCTTCATGGATTCATCAGAAGTGAGGCGATAGAGCATCATTAAAGTGGAAGCAATGGCCCAACGGTGGTTGGGAGTGTGAAATCCCCCATTTATCATGGCTTTTCCGCCTTTGATCAGAATGGATTCCATAACAGGCATAAGAGTAGAAAGCATGATCCTTTCCATAGAAGGGCAGTCTTCGTTTCCTGACAGCCGGTTCAAATAAATATAAGCGGGCAGAAGTCCGTCAATGCAAAATGCCGTATCTGCACCGGAATAAAAATTACAGTTAATCAGGTCAAAAAATCCGTTTTCCCGCTGACCGTCTGCAATATAGGAGAGAGCTATGGATATTCTATTGTAGATATCTTCATTGCCGTAAAAACGGCTTTTGTTGTTAAATAAGCAGGCGGTCATGGTTGTCACCTGAAAGATGGCAAGTTTTGGTTCTACCAGCCCGTCATGATCACGAAAACCTCCATAGAATTCTGAGGTCTCATCCATGACCTGCTGATTCATTATTTCTTCTGTTTTCCGGTCGCTGTATAATATGATTTTTTCGTAATGTTTTTTCATTGAAGCTCCATTCTCCGCAGTCTGCGGCTTAAGTCTTTGCCGTTTTTATTGTATCACGGGAGTCAGAGCGGAACAATGCAGATGTTGTCAAATTGTTTTTTTTAGTTCGTAAAAATTGCGGTTCTTATTTGGTAAGAGAGTGCCGAGGGAAATTCCTATTGATTTGATAGGAAGACATGATAAAAAAATGGAGCACCGCAGGATTGGGGAAATACGGTACTCCTAAGAAGAGTTACATAAAGTATAACGCAAGAAAACGGTTAAGTAAAGATAAATATGTAAATTTTTTTATAAATTAGTGAAAACTTTAGAAAAACAATGGGTATTTGAGATTATATAAGTAAGAACAACCGTGTTATTATGCAGTTGAAAATAAATTTCATATTGAATAGGTTGCTGCATAGATTATACCATATGCTCCATCTGAGATAGCAGGAGGTGCGAATGGAAAAAATTCTGGACAATCGATATTATGATTTGATTATTAGCAATACCCTGGTCACTTCGTATAATACTGGTGACAACATTACTATAATGAACGATATGTTTTCTCTGCTTCATATTCCAAAGGATCGTATGGAGCCTTGTGATCTTGGAGTAAATGCCTATCACAGCTTTCCGGAGCTATATACACTGGAATCGGTTGTCTCCATGGAAAATACCAGTGAAGAATCAAAACAGATCACTGCCACCCGGGGATTGTTCGGCAGAGGCGTCATAGTGGGAATTGTTGATACAGGGATTGATTACCGTCATCCTGCTTTTATGAATAATGACAAAACCAGCCGTATTCTTTCCATTTGGGATCAGACAGTGGAGGGTACGCCCCCAGCGGGCTTTACCTTTGGATCGGAATACACAAAGGAGCTGATTAATTTCGCTCTTCTCTCCCAATATCCTTATACTATCGTACCGACTAATGATCCCTATCGGCATGGAACCGCAATTGCAAGTGTGATCGCAGGTCGCTCCAATGATAAGGAAGGATTCAGTGGAGTGGCGCCCCAGGCGGATTTGGTGGTGGTAAAGTTAAAGGAGGCAAAAGAAAATTTAAAAAGACTGTTTTGCATACCAACAGGAGCCCTGTGCTATCAGGAATCAGATATTATAATGGGAATAAGGTATTTACTGAACGTTGCAAACAAGTTAAACCGTCCGCTGGTAATCTGTCTGGCATTGGGAACCAATCAGGGGGGGCATGACGGACGGGGGGCTTTAAGTACCTATTTAAACAGTCTGCTGCTGCTGCCCAAAATAAGTATCATCACCTCGTCAGGAAATGAAGGAAACAGCGGCAGGCATTATTATGGAAAAGTTTCAAAAGAACCGTATACTGACAGCTTTCAATTGAACTCAGGAGGAATGGACAACGAATATTTTATAGAAATCTGGCCCTATATTCCTTCCAGGCTTACCATACAACTGACAGCACCCACCTGGGAAAGCTCCCAGGTTATCAAACCTGCATTAGGAGAGTGCCACAAGCTGAGTTTTCAATCGATTAAAACCAATGTCTGGATAAACAATGTTTTATTTGAATCAGAGACTGGGAATCAGCTCATCCTGCTTCGGTTCCGGAATATGGAACCGGGTATGTGGTATATCAGGCTGGACAATAAGGATGGGTTATCCTATTCATTTCATTGCTGGCTCCCAGCTGGAAATCTGATTTCAAATGAGACTTATTTTGTAAATTCCGATCCCAATACAACCATTACCATGCAGGGAGATACTGCAAATCTTCTGACAGTTGCGGCATATAACCAAAATAACGGATCCATACTTGCGCAGTCCAGCAGAGGGTATACAAGGCTGGGACAGATAAAACCGGATGTGGCGGCACCCGGGTATAATATTCCGTGTGCAATACCGGAATTTCAGTATGGAACAGCCACTGGAACCGGAGTAGCTGCGGCTTATGCGGCCGGGATAGCAGCCAAGATTATTGAATGGGCATACATCAAAGGAAATTACACTGCGATTACAGGAAATCAGATCAATCGCCTGATGATGAGAACAGCAGAGCGGGACCCTGATGCCATCTATCCCAATAATATCTGGGGGTATGGAAAGATCGATGCTGAAAATATTTTTAATGAAATAGATAACTTTTAACTACTACCTCCTGACTGGAGAGAAGTACTTTCTGGTCAGGAGGCTTGTTGTAACCTTTGCAGGAAATCATGCATCCAATAAAAAGAGGAGAGTTTGTCTTTCCCGAAACAGGAAAGGAGGAGATCTGTTATGATGGAGGAGATTCTTCGATATGTGAAACCGGAATTGATTGTGGTGGCTTTGGTTTTGTATCTTCTGGGACAGGGGATTAAACAAAGCCAGACGATTAAAGATAAGTATATCCCGCTTATTAACGGGGCGGCAGGTATCATTCTTTGTGGAATTTATATTTTTGCAGTCAGTGAAACAGATACCGTACAGAAAGTTGCTATGGCTGTATTCAGTGCAATGACACAGGGCATACTGGTTGCGGGGCTCAGCACGTATATTAACCAGCTGATAAAACAGTGGGGAAAGCCTGATTAAACAGACTGCATATCCTGGTTTTTATTGGCGGGTTATCGGTAACCCGGCCCGCCTACTTCCCGTTGCCTAATTCTTTTCTGACTCTGGGGTTAATGCCCCTGCGTTTCATCTCACCTAAGATGTTTTCAAATTCGTCCGGCGGAGCAGCAGGAGTCTTTATATCTCTGCTTGCTGCTTCCAGCCGGTCGAATTCTTTTGCCAGCCTTAATTCGCTTTCTTTCCTTTGGCGTTTCAAGCGATCACCTCCCAGAAAATTATATAACGTTGTATAATTTTCTGCTATCGGCGAGATGTGGTAAATGAAATGGAAGAGAGGGAAAAGTAAAACACCGGATTACCTTGTATGAACAAGGGACTCCGGTGTTTCCAACAATTCATTATACATGCGGGTAACAGGACTTGAACCTGCACGGTCTCCCACCAGAACCTAAATCTGGCGCGTCTGCCAATTCCGCCATACCC
>Ga0316613_10002523_pt1 | contig 11763 bp, 10 predicted proteins | sample OWC_soil_day10_C_2_FD_207647 | JGI IMG/M metagenome (GOLD analysis project Ga0316613, IMG submission 207647) | Wetland soil microbial communities from Old Woman Creek delta, Ohio, United States - OWC_soil_day10_CT_b | ecosystem: Environmental > Terrestrial > Soil > Wetlands | place: USA: Ohio... | reverse complement strand
CATGCCTTTCCGCCCCGATGTCACGGTTGCCGCCATCGTCGAGCTCGATGGCCGCTTCCTCATGGTCGAGGAGCGCGCCGCACGGCGGATCGTGTTCAACCAGCCGGCCGGCCACCTGGAACGCAACGAGGACCTGATCCAGGCGGTCATCCGCGAGACGCTGGAAGAAACCGGCTACCTGCTGGCCCCCCAGGCGGTGACCGGGGTGTACCTCTGGCCGCACCCGGGTGCCGACCGCACGTTCCTGCGCGTGGCGTTCTGCGGCAACGCGTCCGGCCCGGACCCGGCCAGGCGACTGGACCGCTGCATCGTCCGGGTCCGCTGGATGACGCGGGAGCAGCTGGCGGCCCGGCCCAACGCGCTGCGCAGCCCGCTGGTGCTCCGCTGCATCGACGACTACCTGTCCGGCGCCCGTCACCCGCTGTCCCTGCTGTCGTCGCTCATCGTGCCCGACGCACCCGCCGGCGCCGATGCCGGCTGACGCCGTGCACGAGACCGTCATCGTCGGCATATCAGGCGGCGTGGACTCCGCGGTCGCCGCGCTGCTGCTCCGGGACGCCGGCCACGACGTGCAGGGCCTGTTCATGTCGAACTGGGAGGAGGACGAGGAAGGCTACTGCTCGTCTGCCGAGGACTTCCAGGACGCGCGGCGCGTCTGCGAGGAGATCGGCATCCCCCTGCACCGCGTCAGCTTCGCGCGCGAGTACCGCGACCGCGTGTTTGCGCACTTCCTCGACGAGTACGCCGCCGGCCGCACGCCGAATCCCGACGTGCTCTGCAACCGGGAGATCAAGTTCGGCGTCTGCTTCGACTATGCGCGGCGCCTCGGCGCGACGCGTTTCGCGACCGGCCACTACGCGCGCATCGGGCACGATACGCAGCCGGCTTCCCTGCTGCGCGGCGCGGACCCCGACAAGGACCAGAGCTACTTCCTTCACGCAGTGGGCGCGCAGCGGCTCGGACTCTCGCTATTCCCGGTCGGGGGCCTCCGCAAGCCCGAGGTGCGCCGCATCGCGCGCGAGCGCGGCCTGCCGGTATTCGCCAAGCGCGACTCGACCGGCATCTGCTTCATCGGCGAGCGGCCGTTCCGGCGCTTCCTCGAGGGTTACCTGCCGGCCCAGCCCGGCGCGATCGAGACCGCCGCCGGCGAGCGCCTCGGCGCGCACCGCGGCCTGATGTACTACACGCTCGGCCAGCGCGCAGGCCTCGGCCTCGGCGGCAGGCGCGGCCACGAGGATGCGCCGTGGTACGTCGCCGCCAAGGACCTGCCGCGCAACGTCCTCGTCGTGGTGCAGGGACACGACCACCCGCTGCTGCTGAGCGGCGGGCTGTCAACGGAGCCGGTCGCCTGGATCGCGGGCCAGCCCCCGGGGGCGCGTTTTTTCTGCGGCGTCCGCGTGCGGTACCGCCAGCACGACGTTCCCTGCGAGGTGACCCTGCGTCCCGGGGGCGGAGCCGACGTCGCCTTCGCCGCACCCCAGCGGGCCGTCACCCCGGGGCAGTACGCCGTCTTCTACGACGGCGAACGCTGCCTGGGCGGCGGGGTGATCTCGGCCGCCGCCCGGGTCCCCGCGGCCGCCGCCGACAGGCTATAATTGACGGGTTTTTCGCCGCGTTGACCGGCGGCGCCCCGGGGCGCCGCTGCCGCATGCCGGAGGATTCCATGACCGACAGCTTCCATGCCCGCAGCAGCCTGAAGGTGGGCCCGCGTTCCTGCGACATCTACAGCCTGCAGGCCCTGAAGGGGCGCGACCTCGGCCGCCTGCCGTTTTCGCTGAAGATCCTGCTCGAGAACCTGCTGCGGTTCGAGGACGGCGTCAACATCACCCGGCGTGACATCGAGGCCCTGCTCGACTGGGACCCGAAGGCGACACCATCGCACGAGATCTCGTTCACGCCGGCGCGCGTGATCATGCAGGACTTCACCGGCGTGCCCTGCGTCGTGGACCTCGCCGCCATGCGCGACGCGATCGGACGGCTGGGGGGCGACCCCGCGCGGGTCAATCCGCTGGCCCCGGCCGAGCTGGTCATCGACCACTCGGTACAGGTGGACGCCTACGGCAGCGCCACGGCGCTCGCCCGCAACAACGAGATCGAGTTCGAGCGCAACGGCGAGCGCTACGCCTTCCTGCGCTGGGGACAGACTGCCTTCGACAACTTCAAGGTGGTCCCGCCCAACACCGGCATCGTCCACCAGGTCAACATCGAGCGCCTGGCGCGTGTCGTCTTCCACAATGAGCGCAACGGCACGGCCTACCCGGACACGGTCGTCGGCACCGACTCCCACACGACGATGGTCAACGGCCTTGGCGTGCTGGGCTGGGGCGTGGGGGGCATCGAGGCCGAGGCAGCCATGCTCGGCCAGCCGGTGACCATGCTCATCCCGCAGGTCATCGGCTTCCGCCTGACCGGGCGGCTGCCGGCCGGCACCACGGCGACTGACCTGGTGCTGACGGTCACGGAGATGCTGCGGAAGAAGGGCGTCGTCGAGAAGTTCGTCGAGTTCTTCGGCGACGGCCTCGCCAACCTGCCGCTTGCGGACCGCGCGACCATCGCCAACATGGCGCCGGAGTTCGGCTCCACCTGCGGCATCTTCCCCATCGACGAGGAGACGATCCGTTACCTGGAGCTGACCGGACGCCCGCGCGAGCAGATCGACCTGGTCGAGGCCTACGCCCGGCACCAGGGCCTCTGGCGCCAGAACGGCCAGCGCGACGCCGAGTACACCGACGTGCTCGAGCTCGACCTCGGCACGGTGGAGCCGTCGCTGGCCGGCCCCAAGCGCCCGCAGGACCGCGTGCCGCTGCGCTCGATGAAGTCGGCCTATCGCGCGGCCCACGAGAAGATGGCCGCGGAGCGCGAGCAGAAGAACCCCGACGCCCTGGGCCTAGCGCCTGCCGACATCGACGGCACGACCGTCAACGTCAAGGACGGCGCGGTGCTGATCGCCGCCATCACCAGCTGCACCAACACCTCGAACCCGTCGGTGCTGGTGGCCGCCGGCCTGCTCGCCCGCAACGCCCGCCGGCGCGGCCTGAAGTCCCGGCCCTGGGTCAAGACTTCGCTCGCCCCGGGCTCGCGCGTCGTGACGAATTACCTCGACAAGGCCGGGCTGAGCGGCGACCTCGAGGCGGTCGGCTTCTACACCGTCGGTTACGGCTGCACCACCTGCATCGGCAACTCGGGGCCCCTGAAGCCAGAGATTTCCGAGGCCGTGAAGGAGGGGGACGTCATCGCGACCTCGGTGCTCTCGGGCAATCGCAACTTCGAGGGCCGCGTGCACCCGGAGGTCAAGATGAACTTCCTGGCCTCGCCGCCGCTGGTCGTCGCCTACGCCCTCGCCGGCACGACCGACGTCGACCTGACCACGGAGCCGCTGGGGACGGGCAGCGACGGCCAGCCGGTGTACCTCAAGGACATCTGGCCGACGCCGCAGGAAGTCGCGACGACCGTCGCCGCCTGCGTCGACTCCGACATGTTCCGGCGCAGCTACGCGAGCGTCTTCGAGGGCGACGCCAACTGGAAGGCGATCGCGGTGCCGACCGGCACGATCTACCGTTGGGACGACAAGTCCACCTACGTCAAGAACCCGCCCTACTTCGACGGCATGACCATGACGCCACCGACCGCACCGGACATCGTCGGGGCGCATGTGCTTGCCTTGCTGGGCGACTCGGTCACCACGGACCACATCTCGCCCGCGGGCAACATCGCGAAGAGCAGCCCGGCCGCACGGTACCTGATGGAACAGGGCGTCGAACCCGGTGACTTCAACTCCTACGGCTCGCGCCGCGGCAACCACGAGGTCATGATGCGCGGCACCTTCGCCAACATTCGCCTGCGCAACCAGCTGGCGCCCGGGACCGAAGGCGGCGTCACGGTGCACGTGCCGAGCGGCGTGCAGATGTCCATCTACGACGCCGCGATGATCTACAAGTCCGAAGGCACGCCGCTCGTCGTGCTCGCCGGCAAGGAGTACGGGACCGGTTCCTCGCGCGACTGGGCGGCGAAGGGGACCATGCTGCTGGGCGTCAAGGCCGTCATCGCCGAGAGTTTCGAGCGCATCCATCGCTCCAACCTGATCGGCATGGGCGTGCTCCCGCTGCAGTACGTGGACGGGCAGAACGCCGGGTCGCTGGGCCTGACGGGCCGCGAGACCTTCGACATCGTCGGGCTCGACGGCGGCGCTGCCAGGACCGTGAAGGTGCTGGCGCGTGGCAGGGACGGTGCCACGCGGCAGTTCACGGCGCGGGTCCGCATCGACACGCCGAAGGAACTCGAGTACTACCGGCACGGCGGCATCCTGCAGTACGTGCTGCGCAGCCTCGCCGGCGAGCCGGCGGCCGCCTGACGGGCGGAACGCGATGGGCGACGGCCGATGGCTGCCGTCGCCCTGGCCTCCCGGGTTATCGTCGCCGCATGGCTGCCCCGCAGGTTCCCGGCGAACTCCTGGACCGGCTCGCCACCGCCCGCCACGTGGTGGTGCTCACTGGCGCCGGCGTCTCCGCGGAAAGCGGCGTGCCGACGTTCCGCGATGCGCAGACGGGCCTCTGGTCGCGCTTCCGGCCGGAGCAGCTGGCCACCGTCGCGGCCTTCGAGTCGGACCCGCCGACGGTCTGGGCCTGGTACGAGTGGCGTCGCGACCTCGTCGGCAAGGCTGAACCGAATCCCGGCCACCTGGCGCTCGCGCGCCTGGAGGCGCTGGTGCCCCGCCTGACGCTCGTGACCCAGAACGTGGACGGGCTGCACCGCCGCGCGGGCAGCCGGGACCCGATCGAGTTCCACGGCAACCTGTTCGAAAACCGTTGCCTCGACTGCGGCCTGCAGGCCGACGACGTGCCGCGTCCCTGTCCGTCGCCGCCACGCTGCATTGCCTGCCGGGGATGGATCCGCCCCGGCGTGGTGTGGTTTGGCGAGGCGATTCCGGCCGCGGCGCTGGCGCGCTCGTTCGCCGCGGCCGAGGACTGCGACCTGTTCCTGTCGGTCGGGACTTCGGCCGAGGTCTACCCTGCCGCCGGGCTCGCGCTTGCCGCGAAGCGGCACGGGGCCACCCTGGTCGAGGTCAACCCGTTGCCCACCAGCCTGGCGCGGCACGCGGACTTCGTGCTGTCCGCGGCGTCCGGCACGGCTCTGCCCGCCATGTGCGACGCGCTCGCGCGGCGCGTCGAGGTGAACATCCATGCAAGGTGATGGGGCATGACGACGCATCGTGTCGCCGTCTTCGACCTCGACGGCACCATCACGCGCCACGACACGCTGGTGCCCTTCCTCACCGGCTGGGCAGCCCGGCACCCCGGTCAGCTGTGGCACCTCTGGCGCCTGCCCTTCACCCTGTCGCGCTTTGCGCTCGGCCTGTCCGACCGCGGTGTGCTCAAGTCATCCCTGATCCGACAGCTGATGAAGGGCGCCGCTCACGACGAGGTCTGCGCCTGGGCCGAGGAATTCTGCCGGTCGCGCCTGCCAGCACTGCTGAACCCCGGCGCGCTGGCCGCCATCGAGCGGCACCGCGCCGCCGGTGACCGGCTGGTCCTGTTGTCCGCCAGCGTCGATCTCTACGTGCCCGCGATCGGACGGCGGCTCGGCTTCGACGAGGCGATCTGCACCGGCCTGTCCTGGTCGAACGGCGCGCTCGAGGGCCACCTGACGACGGACAATCGTCGCGGCGAGGAAAAGCGGCGCTGCATCGAGCAGATCCGTGCGCGCTTTCCCGGCGCACGCATCGCGGCCTATGGCAACGCGGTGTCGGACTTCACGCATCTCGCCGCCGCGGACGAACCGCTCGTCGTCAACGCCAATGCGGCCACCCGGCGGCGCGCTGCGTCGCTGGGGCTAGCCTGCGAAGACTGGAGGGCGTAACCGCCGGGCCCTCGCCGTCAGGAGCGCAGCCAGGCGGCCAGGACCCATCCGGCCCAGGCCAGGCCGACCATCAGTACCTGGCCGGGCAGCACGCGCAGCGCGAAGGCTGCGCGCCCGGTCATCCAGGACACGACCACCTTCATCGCGGCGTTGAGGCTGAAGGCGATCAGCACCGCAATCGACGCCTGCTGCACCGACAGGTTGCCGGACGCGGCCAGCGAAGCGGCGGAAGCCCCCGCAGCCTGCGTGTCCGCCAGTCCGGCCAGGCTGACGCCGACCACGGCCCCGGTCGTGCCGAACAGGTGTTCCAGCAGCGCGGCGACAAAGATCACGCTGGACACGGTCGCGGTGAAGATGAGCGCGTCACGCGGACTGAACGGCCGGCCGAGTTCCATCGCCCGTTGCGGCGACTGCGCCGCCCTCCAGGTGAACAACGCGCCGTAAGCCAGCGCCCCCAGCCCCGACAGCGCCATCGGCATCAACATCGCGGTCATCACTTCGCGATTGGCCACCGCCAGCACGATCATCATGAAGATCGGCGTGGCCAGCGAGGACAGGGCCGCCCCGGCGATCGCCGGCTTGAGCAGCGCAGGATCGGCCAGCGCCCGACTGCCCATGGCCCCGTGGGTCGCGGTGCTCGAGACGAACCCCCCCGCAAAGCCGGAGAGGGGCAGCCCGACCGTTGCGCCGAAGGCCCTGAGCGCCACGTAGCCCACCGCATTGATGCTCATGACCAGCACCGCGAGCATCCAGATGACCCGCGGACTCAAGGCACCGAAGGGGTCGATGGTGCGCTCCGGAAGCAACGGCAGGATGACCATCGCCGCAGCCGCCAGGATGAGGCCATCATGGACCTCCTGTGCATTGAGCTGGTCCAGGACGAACTGGTGCAGCCTCGTCCTTGCGGCCAGCATGATCGCCACCACGACGCCCAGACCTGCGCCGATCACCGGGTTGCTGTACGCGAGGATGCCGAGCAATGTCGTGACCACGAGCGCGATCTCGGTCGTCAGCCCGGGGTCCTCGGCGGCCGAGTGATGATAGGCCACGGCCGCGAATGCCCCGGCGGCGAGCACGACGGCCGGGGTCAGCCAGGGATTGTCGGCGGCCGCCGCGATGGCGCCCGCAAGCGCAAACAGGGCAAAGGTCCGGATTCCCCCTGGCTTGCGGTGCGGCCCGGTGCCCTTGCTGCGCTCACGCTCAAGGCCGATGAGCAGCCCGACACCGAGAGCCGCTGCCAATCCGACGATATCCGGTGCCACGCCATTCATCACGGCCCAGACTAGCAAAGTCGTGGCCTTGCGCATCCGGAACTGTGGCTACGGCTGCCGGTCCGATGGACATGCATCCACCCGCCAGGGCGCGGCGAAATATCCGGCAGTCCCAGCCGGTCTCCTGCCATGTGACCGCAAGCCGAGGCCCTCGATGATCATCAGGCAATCCCAGGACGTCAGGCCGTCCGAGATCACGTCCGAAGGCGTCTACCGCTCGCGGCGCGCGTTCCTCGCGGGGATCGCCGGCACCGGACTGATGGCCGCCGCACCGGACGTTCTGGCCCGGGCACTGGCCAGCGCCCCGCCCGCGCCTTCCCCGCTCCGCTACACGCCAAACCCGCGCCTTTCCACCACGGAAAGGCAGAACAGCTGGGAAGAAGTCACGACCTACAACAACTTCTACGAATTCGGCACCGGCAAGGCCGACCCGGCGGACAACTCGCGCGGCTTCCGCACCCGCCCCTGGAACGTCGCGATCGAGGGCGAGGCCGAGGTGACCGGCAGCTTCACGCTCGAGGACATCCTCCGGCCGCACCCGCTCGAGGAGCGGATCTACCGGCTGCGCTGTGTCGAGGCCTGGTCGATGGTCATTCCATGGATCGGTTTCCCGCTGGGCGACCTCATCAAGCGCTTCAAGCCGACGTCCAGGGCGCGCTACGTCGAGTTCACCACGCTGCTCGACCCGCAGCAGATGCCCGGACAGCGTTACCCTGTTCTCGACTGGCCCTACGTCGAGGGGCTGCGCCTGGACGAGGCCATGCACCCACTGGCCCTCCTGGCGGTGGGCCTCTACGGCAAGGTGCTGCCCAACCAGAACGGCGCGCCGCTCAGGCTGGTCGTCCCCTGGAAGTATGGGTTCAAGAGCATCAAGTCGATCGTCCGCATCCGCTTCACGGCCGACCGGCCGCGCACCAGCTGGGAAAAGGCCCTGCCGCGTGAATACGGCTTCTACGCCAACGTGAACCCCGGGGTGGACCACCCGCGCTGGAGCCAGAAGCGCGAACGGCGCATCGGCTCCGGGGCGTTCTGGGACCGGCAGCCGACGCAGATGTTCAACGGTTACGCCGACCAGGTCGCCTCGCTCTACGGGGGCCTCGACCTGGCGAGGAACTTCTGAAGTTGACTGCGCCCGGCGAAGGTCTTGCGCGCTTCGTGCTCAAGCCGCTGGTGCTGGCCGGGTGCCTTGCGCCATTCGCCTGGCTGGCAGCCGGCGCAGCCGGTCTGGGCGGCGTCTCGCTCGGTGCCAACCCGGTCGAGGAGATCCTGCATTCGCTCGGCAGGTGGGGACTGAACTTCCTGCTGATCACGCTGTGCATCACCCCCCTCAGGCAGCTGACGGGCTGGGTGCAGTGGATGCGGCTTCGGCGGATGCTCGGGCTGACCGCCTTCTTCTACATCCTGGGTCACTTCCTGTTCTACGTGCTCGTGGACCAGGGCGGCGACCTCGGCGTCATCGTCGAGGACGTGCTCAAGCGCCCCTACATCACGCTGGGCTTCACGGGTCTGCTGCTGCTGCTGCCGCTGGCCCTGACGTCGACGAAGGGCGCCATGCGCCGGCTCGGGCGCCGCTGGCAGCGCCTCCACCGGCTGGTCTATGTGGTCGCGGCACTCGGCTGCATCCACTTCTACTGGCAGGTCAAGGCGGACGTCCGCGAGCCGTTGCTCTACGTGGGCGCGCTGGCGCTGCTGCTCGGATGGCGGTGGTGGAAGCACCGCGATCGCCTGTCCCACGCTGCGCGCGCGCCGTTCGAGCGCGCCGCCTGACTACTGGCGCGTGCCACGCGCCGCGACGACGATCGCGGCCAGCACCAGCACCCCGCCCACGACAGTCCGGGCCGTCACGGACTCGCCGAGCAGCCACCAGGCCAGCCCCGCGGCAATGACCGGCTCGCCGGTCAGCGCCACGGACACGAAGGCCGGGTTCAGGTGACGCAACGCCCAGTTGTAGCCGCCGTGGCCTATGAGCTGCGAGACCGCCGCCATCGCCGCGAGCGCCACCCAGGTCCCTGCCGGAAATCCCCGCCACGGCGTGCCCGAGACGAGCACGGCCGCCCACAGGACGGCTGCGGCCGCGGAATAGGCGACCGCGACATACGGCAGCCAGGCCAGTCCCCGCTGCGCCTCGCGGGCCAGCATCAGGTAGCCGGCCATCGCCATGGCGCCACCGACCGCCAGCAGGTTGCCGAGCATCGACCCGGCGTCGTCCGCGCTGCCGGCCGCGATGATGGCGGCGCCCGCCACGGCGAGCAGGACCGAGACCCAGGTGTGGGCGGCCGGCCGCTGCCCCGTCGCCCACATCAGGACGGCGACGAAGACCGGCGCCGTATTCACCAGCAGGACGCTGTTGGCGACGGTGGTGTGCTGCAGCGACGTGATCCAGGTGCCGAAGTGCAGGGCGAGCAGCCCGCCGGCCGAGAGCGCCAGCGACAGCTCGCGGACTGACGCCCTGGCGGCAGGCCGGCCGCCCGCCAGCGCCGCCGGCAGCACCACCGCAGATGCGAGCGTCATGCGCCAGAGTGCGATGGCAAGCGCCGGCGCGGCCGCAAGGCGCACGAAGACGGACCCGAAGGAAACACCGGCCAGCGCGACGGCCAGCACGGCGTACGGCAGCAGCGGCCTGGAGACGGCCCCCACGCCGCGCTCAGCCGGCGCCGGATTTCGGGGCCGCAGCGGTCGTCATGCGCCTGGAGGACGCCAGCTTCCGGTCCAGTTCCAGCAGGAGCCGCTCGGTCGTATCCCAGTCGATGCAGGCGTCGGTCACCGACACGCCGTAGCGCAGCTGCGAGAGGTCGGCCGGGATGGGCTGGCTGCCCGCGCCCAGGTGGCTCTCCAGCATGAGTCCTACGATGGAGTGGTTGCCCTCGAGGACCTGGTTGACGCAGTTTTCCGCCACCAGCGGCTGCAGCGACGGGTCCTTGTTCGAGTTGCCGTGGCTGCAATCGACCACGATGTTGACCGGCAGCCCGGCCCGCTCCAGCGCCTGCTCGCAGAGCGCGATGCTGACGGAATCGTAGTTGGGCCGCCCCCCGCCGCCGCGAAGCACGATGTGCGCGTGGACGTTGCCGCGGGTGTGGAACACCGCGGACTGTCCCTGCTGGGTGATTCCCAGGAAGTGATGCGGGCTGCGGACCGACTGCAGCGCGTTGATCGCCACGGTCAGCGTGCCGTCCGTGCCGTTCTTGAATCCGACCGCCGTCGAGAGGCCGGAGGCCATCTCGCGATGGGTCTGCGACTCCGTGGTGCGCGCGCCGATCGCCGTCCAGCTGATCAGCTCCTGCAGGTACTGCGGCATGATCGGGTCGAGCGCCTCGGTCGCCGCCGGCAGACCGGACTCCGCCAGCTCGATCAACAGGCGCCGGGCGAGGCGGATGCCCTTCTCGATGTGGAAAGAGTCGTCCATGTCGGGGTCGTTGATGAGCCCCTTCCAGCCCACCGTGGTGCGCGGCTTCTCGAAATAGACGCGCATCACCAGGTACATCGTCCGCGACACGCGCTCGGCCAGCGCACGCAGCCGGCTCGCGTAGTCGCGCGCCGCATCCAGGTCATGGATCGAGCACGGGCCGAGGACGACGAACAGCCTCGGGTCGCGACGGTCCAGGATGTCGCGGATCACCGCGCGCGCGCCGAGCACGCATTGGCGGGCGCGCGGCGATGCCGGCAGCTCGCGCTTGATCTCCTCGGGCGTCGGCAGCAGCTCGCTCGAGATGACGTTGACGTTGTAGAGCTGGTCGGCCATCGGCTGCGGACCCTCGTTCGGGAAGCGCGGAAGTATAGCAGCGGGTCGCACGCGGCCCGCGCCGGCGGTCAGCCGATCGCCCAGTGCGGCACGTGCCGCCACCCGCGGGACAGCTCGCGGTCGAGCGCGTGCCACCGGGGCTCGAGCCGCTCCACGAGCCTCCAGAAACGGCGTGAGTGGTTCAGGTGCACGGTGTGCGCCAGCTCGTGGACGAACAGGTAATCGACGACGTCGGCCGGCTGGAACAGCAGGCAGGCGTTGATGCTGATGGTGCCGGAGCGTGAGCAGCTTCCCCAGCGGGTCCGCTGCCGCCTGACCTGGGCCCGGGCGAAGGACAGCCCGTGCGCCGCGGCAACGGACTCGAGCCGGGGAACCAGCTGCGCGTGGGCCGTGCGCAGCAGCCAGCGCTGCAACGCGTGACGCACCAGGGGCCTGCGGGACAGGTCCCCGCGGACCTGCAGGCCGCCCTCCCGCTCGATCGCCTTCGGCACTCCCGGCGCCTCGACGTAGCGCACCTCGAACTGCCGGGCGACGGCCTGGAGCCAGACCACGTCGGGGAGCGCGTCCGGCGCCTCGGTCAGCGTGTTGCGGAACTCCTCCACCTTCCGGTCGATCCAGCCGCGGTGCCGGGAGACGAACTGCTGGACGGTCCGGAAACGGGTGCCGAGCGGGACGACGATCTCGACCCGCCCGCCCGGGAACACCCGCACCGTCAGGCGTCGCGCGCGCTGCGACTCGCGCACCTGCCAGGCCGGCTCGGACTGCGCCGGGTCGAGCAGCGCCAGCTGCCCGGCGACCTGGGCGCTCATGGCCTCAGAATGACGCCGCAAGGCGCGCTCCCTCGTCGATCGCGCGCTTCGCGTCGAGCTCGGTGGCCAGCCTCGCGCCGCCGATGAC